>Ga0316189_10003204_pt1 | contig 15898 bp, 12 predicted proteins | sample LowCovwburrow_MG_FD_204930 | JGI IMG/M metagenome (GOLD analysis project Ga0316189, IMG submission 204930) | Coastal sediment microbial communities from Maine, United States - Lowes Cove worm burrow | ecosystem: Environmental > Aquatic > Marine > Coastal > Sediment | place: USA: Maine... | reverse complement strand
TTTTTCCGTAAGTAATTAATAAATAAAAAGTTTTCGATCTTTTGACCACGACGAGGTGTAACCCTCTGTGAGTCAAAGATACCAAAACTATATTTTTGTATAGTTTTGGTATAGTTTTTTTTTAGAAGTTTAATTCTGCAGCTTGCACTTTTTCAAATTGTTTTTTCTTTAATACTAAAATAATTTGTGTTACTAAAACACTTAAACAAAATGCAAGATAACCAACGATTCGAATAGGATTTTGTAATACAATTTCAGACTCTTCTTGTCCAAAACCTCCTACATTTGGATCACTATTTAACCCTTGATCTGTTTTTACAGTTTCACCTTGTTTCACAATTAAATTTAAGCCAGCTGGAACAGTTTGTGATGTTTTTGTACCAGATGCATTTACAATTGTAACATTGGAATCACCTTTTTCTCCAGTTGTAATTTCTGTAATTTGACCAGCTTGAGTTGCTCCAAATACATTTACATTACTTTTGTCACCTGTAGGGTAAACTTGACCACGACCACGATTACCACCTGCGTAGAATGGATAAGTTAAATATTTAATTTCTGAATTTTTTTCTGGATCTGGTGCTACTACTGGAAAAATTAATTCTTGATGCGTTTTTCCAGCAATTGGACCAACTACTAAAATATTATCAAACTCAGTGCTGTATGGTGAAATAAATACACCTTTATTTTTTGCTTTCACAGCTTCTGGAATTTGGTTTTTTGCTGCTAGTTTAAATCCGTTTGGTAGAATTAAAATACCACCTACATTTAAATCCGCTTTCTTACCATTTGCACCTACTTGTTGTTTAGTTGTATCATAAGGTACTTTAATTTCTACTTCAAAGACTGAATTTGGTAGAACAGCTTGCGGTGCTTCGATCTCAATTGCTTTTTGATTTAAATGACAGTTTGCACAAGCTAATTTTCCATTTGCTGCACGTGGGTTAGAATAATTTTGCTGTGCAAAAACGGGATATGCTGATGACTCTTGAATACAAAAACCAAATGAATTTATACCAATCGTTAAAGCAAATAAAAGACTTTTTAAAAACTTGTTAGTTGCCATAGTTTAAATACTTTTTAAGTCTGGATATTTCATTATATAAATTAGTTCTTTAATAAAAACAAGATACCTAATCCTGTAAAATATAACATTAGTATTGCTACTGATAACAATAATTGTGTTAAAGGATCAGTTGAGGGTGTTAAAATTGCCCCAAGAATAGTTGACATTAATATTATATATCTCCATGCACCTAACATTTGCTTAGCAGATACAATATTTAACAATCCAACTAATATTTGAATGATTGGAATTTGAAAGGCTAAGCCAGTACTATAAAATAAGACCAAAATAAATTCAAAATATTGATCGAATGACCAGAAGGGTTCTAAGACTTCTTCACTATAATTTAGAAAAAAATTAAGAGCAGCTGGGACTAATGTATAGTAAGAAAAAGCTAATCCCAACCCAAATAGAAATAATGACCCTAATAATAAGGGTAAAATAATTTTTGTTTCTTTTTTGGTTAATCCAGGTAATAAAAATAATATTAATTGACCAATTACAAAAGGACTTGAGAATAAAAGACCTGTGTAAAAGGATATTTTAATAGTTGAAATGAAATATTCACCTGGTGCTACTTGAAAGAATTTTACATTACTGATTGGAAGTTCTAAAATTTTAACTAGACTTTTGACTTCAATGAATGCTCCACAGGTTAGAACTAAGATTATCCAAAATAAAAGAAAAATTCGTTGACGCAACTCTTCAATATGTTCTGAAAAAGGTAGTTCTAATGTTACAGCTGTGTTATTTGTAAAATTAAAATTAGAATTAGTCGCCATAGACTAAAAGTTTACTCCTATTATTCTTGTAATTTGTAATTTGCTTAATACGGAGATTTTTTTAATTACTAAGTGTAGAAGGACAGTTAAAAAAACAAGTCAAATTAAAATAGTCAACTTTCTTTAAGATGTTACTAAATTTAAAAAATTTTTTTATAATTTGATTGTTTATCTAAAATTTTTCTTTTGTTAAAATCATAAAAACTAATTCCCGGTTCAATTTTTTGAAAAAGTATTAACTTTTATGGAGAATAAAGGACAATCTAGTTGTCCTTTATTCGAATTAATTGAAGAAAATTACTATCAACTACGATAAGTAATTAATAGCTTCTAATCTTGCTGTTGCTTTTTTTAACTCAACAGAAGCATCTAATCGAGATTTACTTGTTTCTGCATTCTCAACGGCTAACGTTGCCTTTTCTAACTCTTTTGTAGCTTCACTTAATTCAATATTACTAAGTTCTTCTACATCATTTACTAAAACTGTTACTCGATTTCGATCAATTTCAGCTAAACCACCGCATAAAATAATTGGGGTCCATTTTTCATTTAACTTAATACGTAATAAACCCGTATCTAAAGCCGTTATTAATGCTGCATGACCATCTAAAACCCCTACTTGACCAGTTAAGCCAGGTAAAACAACTTCATCAGCTGTTGTTGAACAAATTACTCTGTCAGGGGTAAGAACGCGAATGTTCATAACCATATACTATACTCCTTATTTTAGAGTTTCTGCTTTCGCAATTACTTGATCAATATTACCTACTAGGTAAAAAGCTTGTTCTGGTAAATCATCTAATTCCCCATTTAATGTCATTGAGAAACCTTTGATTGTATCTTCTAAACTTACATATTCACCAGGTGAACCTGTAAAGATTTCAGCAACGAAGAAAGGCTGTGATAAGAAACGTTCAACTTTTCGTGCTCGAGCAACAGTTAAACGATCTTCTTCTGATAATTCATCAATACCTAGAATTGCAATAATATCTTGTAATTCTTTATAACGTTGTAATGTTTCTTTTACAGTTTCAGCGATTCTATAATGTTCTTCACTAACAATACCTGGTTGTAACATTGTTGACGTTGAATCTAAGGGATCTACAGCAGGGTAAATACCTTTTGCTGCTAAGTTACGTGACAATACTGTTGTTGCATCTAAGTGAGCAAAAGTTGTTGCCGGAGCAGGATCTGTTAAATCATCTGCAGGTACATATACAGCTTGAATTGATGTAATTGAACCTTGTGTTGTTGATGTAATACGTTCTTGTAATGCACCCATTTCTGTAGCTAAAGTCGGTTGGTAACCTACAGCTGATGGCATACGACCTAATAACGCAGATACTTCTGAACCTGCTTGTGTGAAACGGAAAATATTATCAATGAATAATAATACATCTTGCTTGTTTACATCACGGAAATATTCCGCCATGGTTAAAGCAGTTAAACCAACACGCATACGTGCGCCTGGTGGTTCATTGTTAAACTAAGGGACCCATTTATAGATCACCTCGTCTTCAAAACCGGACGTGAAAGTTTCCCTTCATCCGGCTCCTGCAAAATTTTCCGGGCGGGATCTATTTTGAGATCCTTCGCAGTTTTGTTTGTGTGACATTGTCTGTGTAGTAACTGTAGATTGTCATATCTGTCGAGTCCACCTTTGGGACGTGGTATGATGTGATCCACCTCCAGAGTATCTCCTATTTGAAAACTTTTTCGGCAAGCGATGCATTTCCCTTTTTGACGATTTAAGAGGTTACATACCCTTGTTGATAAGTTACTGTAACGAGGATTTCTTTGAGCCCAATAGACGTGATTACCGTCATATATAGAAGAAGTTCCTGTTATTTTGACATGAATTTTACTAGAAACCCATGAAATTTTAGGAAGATGTGTATTGACAGGCTTTCCTTTCCTTGTTGTATGTGAACCAGTAAAAATCCAATTCGCATTAAAGGTTTTATTTTGGAATTTGTACGATCTACCCGCAACGAAATATTTTCTCATGGTTGAGATTCGTCCTTTACGTGTAGCTCGACGGAGCACCCATGCTCTTAATTGATTGTATATAATGTTATCTACTTTCTTAAATGTTTCTTTGCATTCGCAATAACAGAAGTAATTCGCCCAACCTATAAGAACGGGTCGTAATGAATAAATAAGTCTGTAAGAACTGGCTGATTTATTATTTTGAATGATGTTACGTGTCTTGTCTGTAAGTCTTTTGACATTCTCTTTTGAGGGAGTGACTTTCACGCGGAATTTGTCTTGTTTCTTTACTAAGGCTATTTGAAAGCCTAAGAATTTAAATGATTGACTGGCCCATCTTAATTCAGATTTTTCTTCTGAAATTTCTAAACCTACGTCTGCTAACCATTTCTTTGTTTCAAGAATGACCTTTTCCATGATCTCGGGATTCCGGTGAATTAGTACAAAGTCATCGGCGTACCTTATAACACCAAGTGCTGTTCTTTTAGCTCGAGTTCCTCTTGCTGCTTGTGAGTGTGGTTTTGGAAAATCTTTTGAAGAAACGAAATCTTTCAGATGTTCCTCAAGTCCGTGTAGAGCTATATTTGATAATAGAGGAGATATTACACCACCTTGAGGAGTACCCATTGTACTGCTTTTTGGTAGATTAGCGTATTCATCAATAATACCTGCTTGAAGCCAAGCTTGTATTTGTCTTTCCATTAAAGGAAAAGTTTCTGTTTTATCTAATAAAGCTTTATGATTAATTCTATCAAAGCATTTTACTAAATCAGCGTCGTATACAAGTTTATCAACGTTGTAGTGTAAATGATTGAAAATTGCTTCAATGGCATCATGGCTGCTTCGACCCGGCCTAAATCCATACGAATTTGGTTCGAATTTTGCTTCCCATTCTGGTTCAAGGGCTAACTTTGCAAGGGCTTGTTTGGCTTTATCTTGAATGACGGGTATACCTAACGGTCTCTTTTCAATCTTTCCCGGTTTTGAAATCCCTACTCTTTTCACAAGGGAAGCTTTTCCATTTAAATGTAAGTTCTTTGCAAGTGTCAATTTCATACCCGAGGTTGTAGGAATAAAGCCATCTACTCCCGGAGTATTCTTGCCTTTATTAAGAGTAGTAACTTGTTGTACAGCAATTAATTTTGCATGTGGGCTTCGAATCAGACTTTGCTGCAGATGCCATACTTTTCTTTTATCACCTAATAAACTGGCCTTGAAAATTCTTCGTTGGAATCTTCGAACTTCATTATATGAGTCTCCCCAATTAATTTTGTTCCACGTTAATTCAGTAAAGAATTTACTCATTTGTTTTCCTAAAGAATTTTATGTTTTGCTGCCTACTATTTCTGCATATCATCCTCACCATTGCAAGGAAGCTTTGGCTTCTTAGTGACTCCTGCACTCTTATAAGCATAAGGTGTTTCGCCTACCCCGAAAGGAGCCTATAAGAGCTTACCAATGTTCCATAAAATGTTTAATCACGCTATATTTAGGTTTATCCAATACCCCTTTCTTGTGTCTTTCGACTATCCGTCCATGTCAGCCAAACGAAACTACCATGTACAAGACCTAGTTTTACTAGTTTTCCTGTGATTCTGGGAATCACTCTACGTTCGGAATAAGAGGCTTGAGGAATAATCCGTTGTATGTTTTACATTGTATAGCTACTCCCAACCTTTGCTAAACTTCAGAAACCTATTCCTAGATTTTCCTATCAAGGTTAAGAGGCGAGTTGATCGGTAACTCGGAGGAATTGAACCTCAACATTCTATAGTTAGAATTCTTATATAATCGATAAGAATCCCCCCGTATTTCAGTCTACCTAAGTAGCTTTAAACGGGAACTTGTCGCACCATTTGACCGTAAACTAGAGCTACTTTTGATTCAGGGAAATTTTTTTCATTAATTACACCTGATTCTTTCATCTCTTCATATAAATCGTTTCCTTCACGTGTACGTTCACCTACACCACCGAAAACAGATACACCACCGTGAGCTTTTGCAATATTGTTTATCAATTCCATGATTAATACTGTTTTACCTACACCAGCACCACCAAATAATCCGATTTTACCACCACGACGGTATGGTGCTAATAAATCAACTACTTTAATACCCGTTTCAAAAATAGACGGTTTTGTTTCTAGCTCAGTAAATGCTGGAGCATCACGATGGATTGGTAAAGTTTCATCATATGAAACTGGTCCTTGTTCATCAACCGGTTCACCAATTACATTAAAAATTCGTCCTAATGTTGGAGTTCCAACAGGTACTTCAATTGGAGTCCCTAAGTCAACAACTTCAACACCACGTCTTAAGCCGTCTGTTGAACGCATTGATACTGCTCGTACTTTATTATCACCTAATAATTGTTGTACTTCTACGATATTTTCTGTACCATCCTCTAATGCAATTTTAATTGCACTGTAAATAGGAGGTAACTGTCCACCAGGGAATTTAATATCTAATACAGGACCAATAATTTGAGTAACGTAACCTTTATTTAAATTAGTTTTTACCATTTTGATTTAACATATTTAAAATAATTGAGAATAAATATACTTTCGTGGTCTTATTTGATTTTTTAAACCGTAACAATTTTTTCTAATTAGATACTATTGTACAACAAAATGAATTGAATTCTTGAATATAGCAGTATTTTTTATCGAATAATAAGAAATTAAGAATTAATTATTATCCGTTAATCTTCCTGTTACTTTTAACCAATTTCGTGCTCCAGGGTAATTGTCAGGAGCTAGTTTTAATGCTTGAATCCAATATTCTGCTGCTTTATCAAATAATTCTTTTGACAATTCCATATATTCATCTTCTTCCAAACTTTGAGCACGTAAAGCTTGGGAATGATAAATCACTGCAATATTATTTAAGGCTTGTGGAAGGTTTGAATTTAAGGAAAGAGCTTGATGATAAAATTCGAGAGCTTGAGTATATTTTCCAGTATTTCCATAAATTAAACCAATATTGTACAACGTATAACTTCTATCATACGGGTCTTCTTCTACTTGAAGAGCTTCATAATAATTTTGTAAAGCTTCCGCATACCGACCTTTCGATTGTGCACTCATCCCAGCACGATAATATGAAAATGCTTCTTTTTCTTGTTTACTTGCGGGTAAAACTTTTAAAAGAATATCAGCAATTACTGTAAATGTTTTATCGATAAAATTTCCCATAAAATTCTCCTTATAAATTTTAGAAATTAGTAAATCGATTTGAATTAAAAACTTAGAGCTATTATATATTAAAAAATAATAACTCTAATTAGTTTTAAACAGAATTAGACGCAACAAAAGGAAATAAAGACAAGATACGTGCTTGCTTTATTGCTTTTGCTAGTTTTCTTTGTTGCTGAACAGTCACTCCTGTAGCTCGACGTGGAAGAATTTTTCCTTGATCTGTTATAAATAATCTTAATAAATCAATATCTTTATAATCAATTTTTTGATTGAAACCAATGGGTGAAATAGTTTGTTTTTTTGAAATCATATTTTTTATTTTATTTCTTTATGTATAGTTTGTTTATTACAATGAGGACAATATTTTTTTAATTCTAATCGTTCAGGATTATTACGACGATTTTTTTGTGTTAAATATCTTGAAACACCGGGTGATCGTTTGTTTAGATTTGAGCGACATTCGGTGCACTCCAAAGTTATTAAAATCCTTGTACCTTTATTTTTTGCCATAAAAATTTTATATTAATAATTTGAACTATTATAATATTGCCTAAAAATTTTTATCTTATCAAGGGGTAACTGCTATTATTCTGAGAAAAATTTTTACGGCAAAAACTTTTAATTTTTTCTTAAATAGATTATAGTAGGCTAAACCCAAAATTTATAAAACAATTTTTAAATATTTAACTACCAATAATTTTATGGCTAACAGCAAATCTGCAGTAAAACGTGTTGAAATTAATGAACGAAACCGTTTAAGAAATCGTTTTTACAAAAGTTCCGTTCGAACTTTAATCAAGGTTTTTTTTAAGAATTTAGAAGCATATAAAATTTCAAAAAATTCGAAAGAGAAAGAGACATTAAAAAAAAATTTAAGTTCAGTTTACAGTTTAATTGATAAAGGCACAAAAAAAAATATTTTTCATAAAAATGCTGCAGCAAGAAAAAAAGCAAAATTAGCTGCTTATTTAAAAGCAGTTTAAAGAATTGAAAATTAGTAAGACTTAAACTGATAAATTTTTTAATCTTTTAAACCTTACTAATTTTGATAGTAAATAGGATTGAATCTAAGTATCATTAATTTTTAAGTTTACCAGCAAAAATTATGAAAAAAAATATGAATTACATCAATTCTCTACCCGACTTTTTGGAGATGCAACGCATAAGCTTTTGTTGGTTTATTACGCAGGGTTTAAATGAAGAATTAGCTCTCTTTTCTAGAATTCAAGATTTTAGTCAAAGCACTGAATATATTATGTTTGGAGAAGAGTATAGTTTAATAAAACCTCCTTATAGTCTACTTGTGGCTCGAAAATATAGCGGAAATTATAGGGCTCAACTAGTTATTCCAATTGAAGTTCGAAACAAACTAATAAATAATGTTTCTTATCAAAATCAATTTCCTATAATTACTTTACCCCTTATGACTACCGATGCCACATTCATAATAAATGGATGTGAACGAGTAATTGTTAGTCAGATTATTCGAAGTCCTGGAGTTTATTTTGAAAAAAATAAAAACCAAAAGACACGAAACCAATTTAAAAGAAAATTATCCACTGACATAGATAAATTAAGATCATTTATTCCATCTGGGGAAGCTTTTATATCTGAATTTGATTTATTTTTTCCTGTTTCAAGATCAACGTATGATCCAATTAAAAAAAGAAAAAAAATCGTTTCTCATTGGAGAAACAATGCCATTTATTATTATTCTCTTGAATATCTAAAAAATTTAGAAAAGACTCCTTCCTTTTACTTTTTACACTGTTTTAAATTGTACCGAATTATCTCAAGTCATGTTAGAACTAAATCTAAAACTAAATTAATTAAATTATTTTTTAAGTGGTTAAAATTAAAACACAATTGGTTCTATTCTAAAGCAGATTTAAGATTAGAAAAACTTCAATCAGTAATAAAATATTTTAATTTTTTATTAAAGCTGGTGATTAAATACGAAATGTTTCAAGTTTACTATGATCGAAATCAATTACCACTAAATAAGAATCAAAAAAACAATTCAACTGAATTTTCAAAAATTAATAATATTCCATTCTCATCAAATAATCTTAGTTTATCAGAAGAACAAACTATAAAAATTTTTTCTACCTATGAAAAGTTAATTTCAAACTTTCAAACTACTGTTCAACTTCAATTGAATTCACAGTTACTTTTAATCACAACTCAATCTCAAGATTGGTTAATTCAAATGAATAATTTTTTATTTTTAAAAAAACAAATTAAAGAAACAATTCCTAAACTTAAAAGCGTAAAGCAACTTCTAAAATTACAAGTTCTTCGTCCTACGATTTATTTTTCAACGAGCTTAAAAGAACAATTAAGGTATGTTTTTGGTAAAAATAAATTATTATACAAGCCAGATCGCCATAAATATCTAAAAACTAAAACCCAATTTCTTCTTTATCGAAAAGATCATGAAATTAAAACTAATTATAATAAAAAATATGATGAAAAAGATCTTTATACAGCTATTTTAATACCTGAATATGGATCATGGATTAGATTTGGGTTTCAAAAAAATACGAAGATAAATTCTTATAAATATCCATTAAAAAACCAAGAAGATGAAATTGTTATCCAATTAGATAAAATTAATCAAAAACCTATCGTCTATTTGTTGAAAGAAATGGGGTTAACAGACTTGGAAATTTTCCAAAATTTGGAACACTCGGATTTCTTTTATTTTAACCAACCTTTGTTAATAAACTCAAAAGAATTCAATCAACCACTGTCTCGGTTTAACTTAGATTCGAGTTATTTTAAAAACATTTCAGAATTTTCGAGAATTTTTGATCCGGCGTATTATCGTTTAAGTAGAGTTGGAAGACTAAAGATGAATCTTCGCTTAAACTTAAAACTTAGTGACAGACTTCAAACGATAACATATGAAGATATTTTTGCCATTATTGACAAATTAATTAGTTTAACAATAACGAAAACTGTTCAAGATGATATTGATCATTTAAAAAATCGACGGGTTCGTTCAGTTGGAGAATTACTGCAAAATTTATTTCGAATTGGTTTTCAACGACTGGTTAGAAAATTACGTAATCAAACGAACAAGATAGATTCTGGTCAATTGTTAAGTTTTAACATTGTAAATGCAACAGTTCGAGAATTTTTTGGATCAAGTCAGCTTTCTCAATATTTAGATCAAACGAATCCACTTTCGTCTTTGACTCATAGACGTCGTATTAGTGGATTAGGGCCTGGTGGGTTTGATAGGGATCGAATTAGTTTTGCTGTTCGTGATATTCATCCAAGTCATTATGGTAGAATTTGTCCTATTGAAACTCCCGAAGGGCAAAATGTCGGATTAATTGCTTCATTAACTACTTGCGCACGAGTTAATAAATCTGGGTTTTTAGAAACTCCTTTTTGGAGAGTAATCAATGGGAAGGTTTTAAAAACTGGAAATCCAATTTATTTAACAGCAAATATTGAGGATTTTTATAAAATCGCACCAGCTGATATTGCTACGAATAAAGAAAACTATCTAATAAAAAATGTAATTCCAGTTCGTTATAAACAAGATTTTATCAATGTAACACCTTCAGAAGTTGACTTTATTGCTATTTCAACAATTCAAGTAGTTTCTGTTGCCGCTTCTTTAATTCCATTTTTTGAGCACGATGATGCCAATCGAGCACTTATGGGTTCAAATATGCAACGACAGTCGGTTCCATTAATTTTACCACAAAAACCAATTGTTGGTACTGGATTAGAAAATCAAATTGCAATTGATTCTGGTATGACTTTGACTTCGCAATCAGATGGTATTGTGAATTCAGTAACAGCCAATAAAATTGTAGTGAAAAATGTGCAGGGTAAAAAGTTAACTTACCAATTACAAAAATATTTAAGATCCAATCAACAAACTTGTATTAATCAACGTCCTATTGTTTGGAAAGGAGAAGTAGTAAAATCAGGACAAATTTTAACAGATGGTCCTGCTATAACGAATAGTGAGTTATCTTTAGGTCAAAATGTTTTGGTAGGATACATGCCCTGGCAAGGTTATAATTTTGAAGATGCAATCTTAATCAGCGAAAGACTTGTTTATGATGATATATTTACTTCGATTCATATTGAACGTTATAAAATTGAAATCGATCAAAATTTAGAGGTGTCAGAACAAACAACAAAAAATATTCCAAATTTAAGTCTATCTGAAGTAAAACATCTAAATGATGATGGAATTGTTAAAGTTGGGACATTTGTTAAACCGGGCGATATTCTAGTTGGGAAAGTGATTTCAAATAATACATCTGAACAATTACCTGAATCTAAATTATTACGAGCAATTTTCGGTGCAAAAGCAAAAGGTGTTAAAGATAATTCCTACAGAATGTCTGACGGTGACTATGGGAGAGTCATTGAAACAGTAACTTTTAATCGCCGAACTAAATTGACATATCAATTTGAAAAAATTTATGTTTTCATTGCTCAAATTCGTAAGATTCAAGTTGGTGACAAAATTGCTGGTAGACATGGAAATAAAGGCATTATTTCAAGAATTTTACCTCGTCAGGACATGCCATTTTTACCAGATGGAACACCGATTGATATTATTTTAAATCCTTTAGGTGTACCTTCGCGGATGAACGTTGGTCAATTATATGAGTGTTTATTAGGATTAGCTGGTGATAAATTAAACGTAAGATTTAAAATTTTACCATTCGATGAGATGTATGGATTAGAGATATCAAGAATCTTAATTAATAAAAAGCTACGTCAAGCATCAAAAACAAAAAATGAAAGTTGGTTATTTAATCCTTATGCACCAGGTAAGACTGTTTTAATTGATGGGAGAACAGGAATGGAATTTGAAAATCCTGTAACTGTTGGAAACGCTTATATGTTAAAGCTTATTCATTTAGTTGATGATAAAATGCATGCTCGAGCAACTGGTCCTTATTCTTTAATTACTCAACAACCGTTAAGAGGGAAAGCTCAACATGGGGGACAAAGATTTGGAGAAATGGAAGTTTGGGCATTAGAAGGATTTGGTGCAGCTTTTACTTTAAAAGAATTATTAACGATAAAATCAGATGATATGCAAGGTCGAAATGAAACCTTAAATGCAATTGTAAAAGGTCAACAAATTCCAAAATTTGGAATACCAGAATCTTTCAAGGTTTTATTACATGAATTACGTTCAATTGGATTAGATATGAGTACCTATAAAATCGAAAAATTCAGCTCGCATAAAAAATATGAAGTTGAGGTTAATTTAATTGAAAAGTATAATGCTTTATCTAAAACATTTTCCCCTACTTCTAATATAAATGATATCTCATTTTAATAATACTAATGGTAGAATCTACAAAAGAATTTGATTATATAAAAATTAAATTAGCCTCACCGTTTCGAATCTTACAATGGGCAAACCGAAAATTACCAAATGGTCAATTTGTAGGCGAAGTGCAAAAGTCGGAGACAATAAATTATCGGACTTTTAAACCAGAAATGGATGGTTTATTTTGTGAACGTATTTTTGGTCCAAGTAAAAGTTTAGAATGTGCCTGTGGAAAATATAAGAGGGTAAGATACGAAGGCTTAATTTGTGAAAGATGTGGCGTTGAATTAACAGAATCTCGTGTACGACGTCACCGAATGGGATACATTAATTTAATTTATCCGGTTACGCATGTCTGGTATATCAATAGTCGTCCTAATTTTATGGCACTATTGTTGGAAGTCGAAGAATCTGAAAAAAAACTAGATACGACATATACAGCTCAGTCTGAAAAATGTAAAAAATGTGAAGGCTTAAAATTAACAACTTCAACAATTGTTGAGTTATGGGATGAAAGAATAAAACGAATAAAATTAGCCTCGTTAGCATATTTTATTGCCGAAGATGAAATTTCATTTTATGGGTTACACTGGGATTTACAACAGTACCGTAGAAGTCGTGAATTAGGTTATAGTGGTTATCCATTAAAACCATACCCAAAACCACAAAATCGTCGATACAATACTCCAAAATATTTGTTACGAGCAACCCCCAATTTTTTAATTGGGGCTCCCTTAATGAAAAGAGAGTTAGAAAAACTCGATTTAAAATCTGAGATTTTTAGAATGAGATGTTTCATTTTAGTTTGTACTAAAGTTTTAAATAAGGAAGATCCATTATATTCAGAATCCCAATGGTTTAGAAAATGGGAACAACAGAGAATTTATAAAATTCGTGAACAAGCGATCAAAAGAATACGTATTCTAGAAAATTTAGTAGGTACAGGTTCTAATCCAGCATGGATGATTTTAACTATTTTACCAGTCATTCCTCCAGCTTTAAGACCTATGATTCAACTCGAAGGTGGAAGGTTTGCTACTTCAGATTTAAATGAGTTATATAGAAGAATTATTACGCGAAATAACCGATTACTTCGACTTCTAGAAATTGATGCACCACAATTAATTATTCGGAATGAAAAGAGGTTATTACAAGAAGCTGTCGATACATTAATTGATAACGGGAAACGAGGGAAAATTGCCTTAAGTGCAAATAACCGTCCTTTAAAATCTTTATCCGACATTATTAAGGGTAAACACGGTCGTTTTCGTCAAAATTTGCTAGGGAAACGAGTTGATTATTCAGGTCGATCAGTAATTGTTGTTGGGCCAAGTTTAAAACTAAATCAATGCGGGTTGCCTTATGAAATGGCAATTGAACTTTTTCAACCATTTATTATTCGAGAATTAATTAATCAAGGATTAGCTAGTAATATGAAAATTGCTAAAAATCTAATTCAACAAAGTGAATCTATTATTGATCCAGTTTTAGAAAAAGTTTTAAAAAGTCATCCTATTTTCTTAAATCGTGCACCAACTTTACATCGATTAGGAATCCAAGCTTTTGAGCCTATTCTAGTCAAAGGGCGAGCAATTAAATTACATCCTTTAGTTTGTTCAGCATTTAATGCAGATTTTGATGGCGATCAAATGGCTGTCCATATCCCTTTATCTTGGGAAGCACAAGCGGAATGTTATATGTTAATGTTAGCACCTTATAATTTTTTATCTCCAGCAAATGGAGAACCCATTATTATGCCAAGTCAAGATATGGTATTAGGTTGTTATTATTTAACAGTTAATAATATTGATGGTTTACGTGGATCAAATCATTACTTTGCAAACTTAGATGACGTTATTTTAGCTTACAATCAGGATAAAATCGAAATTCATAGTGAAATTTGGATTCGAATGAAAGAAGATAATTTATCTATAGGTAGTTTAATTAAAACATTAAATTTAGACGATGAAACATCCATTGACTATTACCAAGATCAACAAATTCGAAAAATGAATACTGGAGAAGTTCTTGTTCAATATATTCGAACAACAACGGGTCGAGCTATCTTAAATTATATCATTCAAAAAACTTTAAATTTTTTATAAATAAAAAATTTTTATACTAAATCAATTTTATGAAAAATTATACTTATCAAAATACCTTAATTGGTAAAAAACAATTACGTCAGCTACTAGCTTGGAGCTTTACAAATTATGATTCGATGAAAGCTTGTGCATTAGCAGATGAATTAAAATATTTAGGATTTAAATATGCTAGTCAGGCTGGTATTTCTATTAGTATTGAAGATTTAAAAATTCCGTTTGTTAAGAATTTGATGCTTGAAAAAGCAAACCAAGAAATTATAAATTCGGAAAAAATTTATTTAAAAGGAAAAATTACCGAAGTTGAGAGATTTCAAAAAATTATTGATACTTGGAGTTTAACCAGTGAATCTTTAAAAGAGCAGGTTATTTATTATTTCAAAAATTATGATCCGTTAAATTCTGTTTATATAATGGCTTTTTCGGGTGCACGAGGGAACCTCTCACAAGTACGTCAGTTAGTCGGTATGCGCGGGCTAATGTCTGACCCTAGTGGTGAGATCATGAATTTACCAATTAAAAAAAATTTTCGCGAAGGTTTAACAATTACTGACTATTTGATGTCAGGTTATGGAGCACGAAAAGGTATCGTTGATACAGCTTTAAAGACTGCAAACTCAGGTTATTTAACACGAAGACTTATTGATGTTGGACAAGATATCTTAATTAGAGAAAAAGATTGTTTAACAACACATTCATTTGTATTGTCAACGAGTAAGACTGATTCAAAGATAAATTCTATAGTTTATAATAAAATGCTTGGTCGAATTTTAAACAAACCTGTTTATGATTTAATTACTAATAAATTAATCGCAAAAATAAATACTCAAGTTACTCCTCCGTTGATTGAAAAATTTAAAAACTATTCCATTCCAAATTTTTATATTCGTTCACCTTTAACCTGTAGTTTATACAGAGCAATATGTCAAAAATGTTATGGTTGGGATTTAGCCAATGAAAATTTAGTTGATATTGGTGAAGCAATTGGTATCTTGGCTGGTCAATCTATTGGTGAACCTGGTACACAATTAACCATGAGAACTTTTCATACAGGAGGAATTTTTACATCTGAAGCTCGTCAACAAATTATTAGTCCAGTGAATGGTATTATAAGATTTTACAAAATTTTGAAAACAGTCTTATTACGAACTAATAGAGGTGAAGATGTTTTAATTACGAAAAATTCAGGTTCAATTATTTTAATTCCAGAGAATAAAACTAAAGATTTAGTTCAAATTGAAGTTTTACGAAATACCATTTTATTTCCGAAAAATAACCAATATGTATCAAAAGATACAGTTATTGGAGAATTAATCAATACGAATAAACAAATTAAAACTGAAATAAAACCTATTTTAAGTGATAATTGTGGAGAAATTTTTATACCTCGACTAAAAAAGAAAGTTAACCTATTAAATAATAATAAATTAATATGGATTTTA
>Ga0316189_10003203_pt1 | contig 15902 bp, 15 predicted proteins | sample LowCovwburrow_MG_FD_204930 | JGI IMG/M metagenome (GOLD analysis project Ga0316189, IMG submission 204930) | Coastal sediment microbial communities from Maine, United States - Lowes Cove worm burrow | ecosystem: Environmental > Aquatic > Marine > Coastal > Sediment | place: USA: Maine... | reverse complement strand
AGCGTATCATGGTCAGTTAATGCTAGATCTGTTATACCGGCTTTGTGCGCTAAAGAAATTAATTCCGTAGGGCTTAATGAGCCATCAGAAAAATGCGAATGGCAATGTAAGTCAACCCTCATCAGCTAAAACCCCCTTGTTCCTTGGAGTTGAGAATTCGGTATTGTTTTGGTGGTAACATTGTTCATCATATTCGTCTATATAATTGTCTAATGGAAATCGGTAAATAGGTTCGTATTCAGCGCCGCTCGTCGTCAAAACACTCTCAAATAAAACTACTTCGTCTATAAGTGCTTCAAATGAAACATTCATAGGAATACCACCGGCGTAAGTATTTCGACTATGACGATAACGACCTAGTGTTACATGGGGTATGAATTTTCGCTTGTCTACCAACATCATTGTTGACTTGATAGCATTCATTACTTGTCGGTGTACTCGACTAATATCATCAGACTTATCCATCATCGCTGCAATTAGTTTCGGCCGTGCCTCTGGAAACGGGCTCAAGTGACTTAACACAGCTTGAAACTCTGTTTGGCTAAGATGGTAGTCTAGTTGCTCCGCTAGTGTTTCCAAATCTGTTTGTTGCTGTTCACCTAAAAACGCTAAGGTTATATGGTAATTTTCCTGATCAACCCACCGGATCGCGCCGCTCTTATCCTGGTACGACATCTTTGCTGCAACATCGCCTAGTTGGTTTGCTGTTTCACGGGGGATAGGTAGAGCTACAAAACATCTAATCGTCATTGCATTTACCGCCAAGATAAAACGGCTTTAAGAATACCATCGCTGGAGAGCCTTCGCTGACTCTTTTATGCTAGCGAGTAATAAGAATGGTTGGCTTCACCTTGGGCGCTTTATTAATTAGTACCATGATATGTTTGAGAAATTTATCGCTTATAGAAAATTTTCAGCTAGAATAACCATAGGCGGTGATATGCACATTACGAAATCAGACAAGCAGCAATTAAAGCAAACCATTGCGGAGCTCAAACAAGAGCATCGCAACCTTGATCTAATGATTGAGAAAATGGCTGAAAACATTCATGCCCATGCACTTGAAATAGGACGATTAAAACGCCAAAAACTGAAGTTGAAAGATATTATCGCTAAACTTGAAAGCGACTTAATTCCAAATTTACATGCCTAAGTTTTAAACTACATTACAGTCTATCGTGATTCGTTGCTGTGCATTCAACTCGAACACATCGATAAATCTTCACCGGTTTTACTTTAAGGAGCCCACATCATGCGCCAGAAACTACTTTCAATTGCAATCTCCGCTACTTTGCTTATATCCAGCACACAAATACTAGCTGCTGATAGTGACTTAACAAAAAACATTAATAAGGATTACCAAACCTACCTCGGCCCATTATTTAAGCACTTTCATGCTAACCCAGAGCTCAGTACAGTTGAGAATAAAACTGCCGCGCGGATGGCAAAGGAATTAAATGCTGCTGGCTTTGAGGTAACTACCGGTGTCGGTGGTACGGGAGTTGTCGCTATCTTGAAAAATGGAGATGGCCCACTGGTGAGTATGCGGGCCGATATGGATGGTTTACCGGTTCAAGAGAAATCAGGTTTAGAGTATGCCTCTAAAGCTACCCAAATAGATCCTATTACCGGAAACGAAGTATCAGTAATGCATGCTTGTGGTCACGATGTTCACATTACCAGCTTAGTGGGTACTGCTCGACGAATGCAAGCAATGAAAAGTCAGTGGTCTGGAACATTAATGCTCATCGTTCAGCCAGCCGAGGAACGTGTTCTTGGTGCTAAAGCCATGATGGCAGATAATCTCTACCAACGATTTGGTACTCCAGATTATGGTCTCGCCTTTCATGTATCCAGTGGTCTAGAAGCTGGTAAAATTGGCATAACCGATGGCAGCCCCTACGCTGGTGCCGATACGGTCGACATAATTATTCATGGTATTGGCGCGCATGGCGCAAGCCCGCATGCTGGCAAAGACCCTATTGTACTTGGTGCGCAAATCGTTATGGCCTTACAAACATTAGTGGCGCGCGAGTTACCACCGCGCGATCCTGGCGTTGTCACAGTTGGTTCTTTCCACTCTGGCACTAAACACAATATTATTTCTGACAAAGCAGTATTGCAACTCACTGTACGAAACACTAGTTTAGAAACCCGAAAAACATTATTAGACGGTGTCAAACGTATCGCTGAGAATATGGGCCGTGTCGCTGGCTTGCCAGAAGATAAATTACCAGAAGTTGTACTGTCGAAAGAAAGCGTGCCTCCAACAATCAATGACGCTAAGTTAGCACAACGCTTACGAGCCGTTTGGGTTGAGAAAATGGGTAGCAGCATTCTTAGTGAGAAGCCGAATAAAGGGATGGGTGCTGAAGATTATCCTTTTTTCACAACTGAACCGTATATTCCTAGCGTCTACTTTGCAATTGGCGGTACGCCCGAAGCCGACTTCAAAGTGGCCGATGCGGGTGGAACACCTGTACCAAGCCACCATAGCCCATTATTTAAAGTAAGCCCGGAACCAGCAGTTACCAGCGGTGTAGAAGCAACAGTTTTAGCGCTAATGGACTTAATGGGGAAATAAGCAGCTTTTAAACGCATCTATATGCAGTTCTCGACCAGCACTTGTTGGAGCAAATAATGATGCTTCGACGCGATGTGCATGGCAATCATTTTAATAATCGTGTGATCTCTGATAGTGATACAGAGAAAATATTGCATGCTGGTTTGCTTGCTCCCTCGGTTGGCTTTTCACAATCTTGGGAGTTTATAGTGATTAGAGATAAAGTGACTAAACAAGCTATAGCTGATAATTTTGAACGCGAAAATACCAAAGTTGCTCATCTATTCAAGGATCAAAACGCGATCAATACGTCAAACTCAAGCTTGAAGGAATTTTATCTGCCATCGATAGAGCCAACACTCGGTCGAACAAATCCTCAACACTCCTCAGGAAAAGTCGATACATTCTTAGATAAGCGTGAACTCGAGACTCTCAATTAGAGACATTCCAAGCTAATTTTATTTCGTCCCTGAGTTATGCTGAGATCTCTTAGAATTAAATAAAATCAAACCATTCAGCAAGTTGAACGCTTCATTTAATTGATAATCTCGTGCAAGCAACTGTTTTGCTTCTTCTTGATTTTTTGTCAGCTTTTCCAAACTCTCTTTTTTCTCACTATCATTATCCAGCCGACCAGGTAAATCATCTTCTTTGATACGTTTAAAACCGTGTTCACGATCTTTAAACTCTCTATATTCAACTAATACATCAGGCGTGATACCGGCTGCTTGAATAGATCGTCCATTGGGTGTGTAGTAACGTGCTGTGGTCAATTTGATAGCTTCTTTATCATCAATGTTGAGCACCGTTTGCACCGAACCTTTACCGAACGAATCAGTACCAAGTATTAACGCTCGTCCATGGTCCTGAAGCGCTCCTGCTACGATTTCCGAGGCACTTGCCGAACCGCCATTGATAAGCACAATAAGTGGCTTACCATCGAGAAGGTCACTTGGCGTTGCCTTGTAATCCTGATCATTGGAGGCCACCCGACCTTTGGTAGATACGATTAAGCCTTTATCGATAAACACGTCAGCAATCGAAATAGCACTTGTGAGTAAACCACCTGGGTTGTTGCGTAAGTCTATTATTAAACCCTCAAAGCCTTCACTCTCTCGTAGTTGTTTGAGTTCTTTACGGAAATTTTCAGCCGTGGCTATCTGGAATTGTGTAACTCGAAGATAGCCGATTGAATCACTCAAACGTTTTCTTTTCACTGAATTTAAACGAACTAGCGCTCTGGTAAGCTCGACATCAAACGGCTCTGATTCTGTTTCACGTAAAATGGTAATGGTTATTTGCGTACCCGGCTCACCACGCATCCGCTCTGTCGCCTCGCTAAGACTCAAGCCGGAGACAGTTTTTCCATCCATTCGAATTATTAAGTCACCCGTCATAATTCCAGCTTCGGCAGCCGGCGTATCGTCTATTGGTGTGACGACTTTAACAAAACCATCCTCCATTATTACTTCCATTCCAAGACCACTAAACGCCCCAGTTGTTCCTTCATTAAGGTCGTTATAACGGTCACCCTTTAAATAAACCGAATGCGGATCTAAGCCACTCAACATGCCCTCTATTGCGTATTCCAGCAACTGCTCATCACTAATCGGTTCTACGTAATTAAGCTTAATGCGGGTAAAAATCTCTGCAAAACTTCGTATTTGTGTCAGTGGTATCGGTGTTTTTTCGGGTTCCGTTACCTCGATCTCGGTTTGAGCTGTTATCGGCCCACTAGTAACCACGAGCATTAAAGTCGACACTGATAATAGGAGTCTTAGTCTCAGGCAGTTCTTCATTAGTTAATTCTCATTAAATCTATCCATTGGGATTTTGGGTAACGTTTATTATTAATAATAAAGTAAAAAAATAGACTGGTGATTACTTATTGATAGCGTTTCACACGAAAATCTTTATCGGCACCACTTTGACGCATCTACTGGTATCGCATTGTCGCGTATCTCAAAATAAAGCCCGTGAGACTTTAAGCCACCTGTCACACCACTAGTCGCGATAACATCACCACTGGCAACAACATCGCCAACGTTTCTAAGTAAACGATCATTATGCCCATATAAACTAATATGGTCATCCCCGTGGTCAACAATGATCAATAGACCATAACCCTTGAGGAAATCAGCAAATAGCACGCGGCCTCTGAAGATAGTTTTTACCGATACCGATCCTTGGGTATTAAAGAATATACCTTCGGAACGCATCCCCGATTCGGGCAATCGACTACCAAAGCTTCGTATTAGCTCTCCCTCTACAGGATAAGATAAGCGTCCTTTTTGTTTAACAAATCCGCCTTTCACCGGCAACCGCTTTACTACTTTCCTTGGTGGTGAGGTCGATGGCTTAGTATCATTTGATGTAGATAATTCACGTTTACGTTTTTCTGTTTCTTGCTTCATCCTTAATTGATCTAGGCGTTTTAACTCGGCAGCTTGTACTTTTAATTGACTAAGTAATGATTGGAGTCTCCTACGGTCGTTTTTTAACTTCGCCAGCATTTCTGCATTAGAGGCAATTTTTCTATCTAACCTGGCTATGGAATCTGCCCGTTGCTGTTTAGATTTTAGAAAACTGGCTTGCAGTTTCGTTTTCTCTTTTCGCTCAGAATCAAGCTTAATTATTAGTTTTGATTGCGCGCGTTCTAAGTCCGTAAGTTCATTAGCTTTTACCGCGAGTATCTCGAAACGTGCATTCAATGCATTTGAAAAATACTGATAATAATTACTTAAGCGACCAACTGCATAAGGATTTTCCTGGTTCAGTAATTGCTTAATAAAGTCGGGCTTTGCTTGAAAATACTGGCTACTTAATAATGCTCTAAGAGCATTTCGATTACTGCTCTGTGACTCTATTACTTTCGTGATTTGTAGATTCAGAGCTTCGTACTCATGTTGATTTTTTGCCAGGTCATAATCTATTTTCTGCAGCAATTGATCCAAGCTATTTAATTCTTGCTCCGCAGCCATAAGCTTGTCACGTTCAGTCGCCACTAGCGCTTTATTAGCATTTAAATTCCGACTAATACTCTTTATTTTTCGTCCTATTTCACCAATCGACTTTTGATAACCTTGATCAGTTTCCTGAGCATTTGCTTGCCACACGGTCTCGGCTAAGAATGCATATTCAGTGACTAATGTGCAGAGGAACAGCAGACAGAATTGAAACGATCTAGACATCTTTTTTTGCTAAGGGTTTTTAGGTATTATTAGGCCGTTTTTATGGCTTTGGTGTTGTATACTTCGCAGCTATTTTAATTATAGCTCGTTGCTCTCTTGTGAACTGGCTTGTTTTAGATAATGCCGTTTAAATAAACACATTTTGAAACAAGCTTATTGTTTGGATTTTTTCAACAATTAAATCACATTGAGTATATTGGCTTCGATGATGACAAACTACAAACATGTTTATTGAGTTCGTTAACGAAAACTTATGGTGGTTCGTTGCACTAGCAATCGTATTCAACCTATTACTTCTATCAATACTGCAAAACTCAGTACGAGGGGCCAATAGTGTCTCGGCGCTAGAGATGCCCGCACTTCAACGAAAAGGAAAGTCAGTGGTGATTGATGTGAATAAAACCGAGCACTACTCGGCTTCACATATACCGAAATCAGTTAATTTCCCAATCGAGACGTTGAATGTTGAAAATAAAGCCTTACTAAAACATAGAGAAAGCACCGTAATTGTAGCTTGCCAGACAGGATCACGAAGCGCCAAGGCAGCTAAACAATTGATTGCACTAGGGTTCACTAATGTGAATATTCTAAACGGCGGTTTAGTCGCTTGGTCTAAGGAAAACCTCCCACTAACTAAAGTCAAAGCCTAAACGGCAATACACCTAGGCCCATTTGGTCTGGACAACATATTAATACAATTTAAGAGAAGATCATGGCTGAAGAACAGGCAAAGCAAAATACTTTTGACATCCGAAAAATCTACGTAAAAGACATTTCAGTCGAATCTCCTAATGCTCCTGGTATCTTCTTGAAAGATCCTGGTGCTCCTGAAGTTAATGTAGACGCTAGCATTAAAGCTAGTAAATTGGAGCAGGAAGGGTTCTATGAAGTTGTTCTAGGAATGACTATCACATCTAAGATGGGTGAAGAAACTGGATTTTTAGTCGAAGTTCAACAAGCAGGTGTTTTTCATATTCTTGGGCTACCTGATGCAGATTTACCTTTAGCGCTAGAAATTGCATGCCCGAATATATTACTACCGTTTGCTCGCGAAGCAGTTTCCGATCTAGTTGGTAAAGCCGGTTTTCCACAATTACTATTATCACCGATTAACTTCGAAGGCTTGTATCAACAAAAGCTCCAACAGCAATCTGCTGCTAACGCCCAGTCAAATCCAGATGAAGCTGCTCTACAGTAACTTTTTGAAATAGTATAAGTAACGATCGGGTCTAGAAGCTCACAGTGTTCTTAGTAAAAAAGAAATGAATTCATTAATACGCATACCACTTATTATAGCTCTATTACTGGCGTGTACAGCCTGTACGACGTTAGATGTTTCTCACGACCCGATGTCACAGACTAGCAAAGACCCCTTGCTGGGTATAAACCGTAGCGTTTATGCATTCAATAATACAGCTGACAAAACCGTCTTAAAGCCCGTTGCTAAAGCCTACAGTACAGTCATGCCTACCCCGGCGCAGAAAGCTGTTGGGCAATTTTTCAGTAATTTAGGCGAACCTTTAAATGCCCTAAACAATCTATTACAAGGAAAGGTAGATGGTGCTTTAGCCTCTACCTATCGGTTTGCGGTAAATAGCACTATCGGTGTTTTCGGCCTATTCGATGTCGCTAAGTCCTATCAGGTAGATAGGAAACAAGAGGATTTTGGTCAAACACTCGCTGTGTGGGGTGTTAAGCCGGGTCCTTACCTAGTCTTACCGTTTCTAGGCCCGTCCAATTTTCGCGATGGATTTGGTTTCGCAGCCGACAATTTTACCTTCAATTCAGCCGCCGCAGTAAGTGATGAAAGCGCTACACGTGCAGGCTTAACTGTTTTGAATGTGGTTGATATTAGAGCTAGTTTATTAGGAACAACTGATTTGATAGAAAATCAATTAGATCCCTACATATTTATGAAAGAAGCGTACGAACAGCGTCGATTAAATTCAATTTATGATGGGAATCCACCGGTGCGATCCGACGATGATCTAGATTTCTAGTACAACAGAATGACCCATTATGCTATTGGCGATATTCAAGGGTGTTACGACCCACTTTCTCGGCTACTAGACCGAGTAAACTTTGACACCAATAAAGATACATTATTATGTGTTGGTGACCTGGTCAATCGAGGGCCAAAATCTCTAAAGACCTTGAGACTACTTAAAAGTCTTAAAAATCAGTGTGTTAGCGTCTTAGGAAATCACGATATTCATTTATTATCTATGATTTATGGTATCCGCGAACCCCGTCCGCGCGATACATTAAATAGAATAATAGAGGCTCATGATGCTCTGGAAATCGCGGACTGGTTGAGGTCAAAACCACTACTGCATGTTAACTCTGACCGGCACTATATCGTGTGTCATGCAGGTATATATCCGTGGTGGTCGCTCAAAAAAGCATTGAAGTATGCTCAAAATGTAGAAGCTGTTTTTCAAGATAAGAAAAGTTGCGTTAAACTTTTGGGTTCGATTTACAGCAATTCACCTAGTAAGTGGTCGTCAAGATTGAGTAAACTTGAGAAACACCGATTCACTATCAATGCGTTTACTCGTATGCGTTTTTGTAGCCCTGATGGGCACCTCAACCTTCAAGAAAGTGGCTTTAAAGGTAAGACTAATATCAATACGGTCCCTTGGTTTGATTTTCCTAATAGTAGTATTGAAGATTACCGCGTTATTTTTGGTCATTGGTCGGCATTAGGCTTGCTAAATAATCGCCAATACTTATGTCTCGACACAGGCTATGTTTGGGGTAGAGAAATGACAATGGCTAAAATCCCAAAGCAAGCTACCAAACCTGTAGCTCTATACATTGAAGCGAATAATGATGCTAAAAACACTGAGTAACTTAATCACCGTAACGTCTGAGACCGGGTTCGTACCTCAGCAATCAGAGCCGAACGATAACCGATACGTATTCTTCTATACGATAACTATCCGTAATAATTCTGAGATAGCGTGTCAGTTGCTATCTCGCCATTGGATCATTCAAGATTCCAATAGAAAAGTAGAAGAAATTTTTGGTGAAGGAGTAATCGGAGAACAACCTCTGATCCTACCTGGTCAGAAATATCAATATACCAGCGGTGCTGTTTTAGAAACTGAAATAGGAACCATGGAAGGACGATATTTTATGGCTGGGAAATCTGAGCAAAATTCCGCAAATGAGTTTGAAATAAATATTCCTAGATTTACCTTGAGTATTCCTAGAACACTTCATTAAAAAGAAAATCCTCATCACTAGCAGCGAGCTATCTTTTTACGAACACAAATTTTACCCTCGCGCAAAATCTAAGTTTTGTCTAAATAATGAGCAAAAAACAACCCCGTTTTAGCATTTAAAACGGGGTCTCGGTCAAGTTATATAAAAAGATTTACCACAGGACGAGGAAAAATCTTTTTTTTAGTATAAAAAACACTCTAACTCTTTGATTTTAAATTAGTAATTTATACATCTAGGTTATTCACTGTGAAGGCGTTTTTTTCGATAAATTCACGCCTAGGCTCCACTTGATCACCCATTAGCATGGTAAATGTCTGATCCGATGCAACATCATCATCAATAACCACTTTTAGTAAACGACGAACTTCTGGGTCCATTGTCGTTTCCCAAAGTTGGTCTGGATTCATTTCACCAAGACCTTTATATCGTTGAACGTTTAGACCTTTCTTCGCACTCGACATCAAAAAATTTAGGGCTTCTGAAAACTCTATACATTCTTTTTGACTTTCACCCCGCTTCACAACCATGGCATTACCTAATGTCGATTCCAACTTCTCTGCTAAACCTTTAATCGATGTGTATTCCGGTGATGACCAAAACGCTGAACCAAATTGGCTGAAACTAGTCGTGCCATGATGTCGTTTTTCGATCATCAAAGTGTTTACACCGTTTTTAACAACCGACAATTTATAATGCGGGCTTTCATAACCTTCGCGATTGAGTGTAGTTTGAATATCTTCGATTACTTCATCGTTAAGTTTAGTATCGTCAACCGATTGATCTATTAGAGCTTTTAAAACAATAGGATCGTAATCCTTACTCAAACGACTAATTGTCTTTTCTACTGAGAGATACTCTCTACAAAGGCTAGCCAACTCAGCACCAGAAATACTATTAATACCATCGGAATTTACAATTTCTGCTTTTTGCAGGGCCAACTCTAATAAATATGACTCAAATTCAGCATCATCTTTCACATAGCGTTGAGACTTGCCTTTGCCAATTTTATATAACGGCGGTTGAGCAATATAAATATAGCCTCGTTCAATCAACTCTGGCATTTGGCGATAGAAGAAGGTCAACATCAATGTACGAATGTGTGAACCATCGACGTCGGCATCCGTCATGATTATTATGCGATGATATCGCAGCTTTTCAATATTAAAGTCAGCGGTACCAATACCAGCTCCTAGAGCCGTGATTAAAATAGTGATCTCATCAGAGGTCAACATTTTATCAAACCGTGCTTTCTCTACATTTAGGATCTTACCTTTCAACGGCAAAATAGCTTGAAATTTACGATCACGTGCTTGTTTTGCCGATCCCCCCGCAGAGTCTCCCTCCACTAGATATATCTCAGACATTGCTGGATCTTTATTTTGACAGTCAGCCAACTTACCAGGCAAACCACCTAGGTCAAGAGCGCCCTTGCGGCGTGTCATTTCTCGCGCTTTGCGAGCCGCATCTCGAGCACGAGCCGCATCTACTATCTTCTCAGCGATACGCTTAGCTTCACCTGGATTCTCTAACATAAAGTCAGAGAGCTTTTCATTCATCACAGATTCAACGATGCCCTTCACTTCTGAAGAAACGAGTTTATCTTTTGTTTGAGATGAAAATTTTGGATCTGGTACTTTCACCGATAGTACTGCTGTCAAACCTTCCCTAGAATCGTCACCACTGACACTAACCTTTTCTTTCTTAGCTAGGCCTGACTCTTCAATGTAATTGTTTAGAGTACGCGTTAGAGCGCCCTTAAACCCTGATAAGTGAGACCCACCATCACGTTGAGGTATATTATTGGTAAAACATAATATAGTTTCCTTGTAGGAATCATTCCATTGCAAGGCTACTTCAACATGAACACCATCTTTTTCACCTGTTACCTGAATAATATCTTTATTCAGTGGGGTTTTCATTTTATTCAAGTGCGCTACAAAAGCAACAATTCCGCCTTCATATTCAAATACCTCGCGCTTCTTTGTACGTTCGTCTGACAATTCAATGCGTACGCCTGAATTTAAAAAAGACAGTTCACGTAGGCGTTTTGCCAATATCTCAAAACTGTATTCTGTTATTGCAAAAATTTCAGCGCTTGGTTTAAACGTTACTTTAGTACCTGTTTTATTGGTCTCGCCAACCTCTATTAAATCCGCCAGTGGATCACCTAAATGATATTCCTGAAAATAGGACTTTCCGTCGCGGTCTATCTCTAGCTTTAACCAATCGGACAACGCATTTACTACCGATACACCTACACCGTGTAGACCACCAGATACCTTATAAGAATTGGAGTCAAACTTACCACCGGCATGCAGCACGGTCATAATAATTTCCGCAGCAGACTTACCCTCCTCTTCAATAATGCCAACAGGGATACCTCTACCGTCATCCCATACTGAAATAGAGTTATCTTGGTTAATAACCACGTTTACGCCGGTACAATGGCCTGCCAGTGCTTCATCAATAGAGTTATCGACAACTTCGAAAACCATGTGATGAAGTCCAGTTCCATCATCAGTATCACCGATATACATCCCTGGTCGCTTTCTAACGGCGTCTAAGCCCTTTAAAACCTGAATACTACTGGAATCGTAACTCATTCTTTTATCTTCTTCTGAGGGGTGTTTTAAGGGATTTATTATAGCAAATTTTAACTATAGACACATCAATGATGACTGTCTTCGTATCTGTTTAAACAAGCTTTTAGATGAAAGTTACTATATGTTTCACGTGAAACATTATGACCTAAATAAAAAACTATTTACTCTAATATTTGCACCAAATATTATTTCAATTCTCATTATTTTGAATTATCTCTTTTTCACCACTCTAAAAATACATAGACTAAAAAAAGAACCCAACCCTGTGGGTATTCCACATTTCGGATAAAGTAAACGCGTACCATTTAGACACAACTGACTTCGGTATTCATATTTAGTAACTTCCAACAAATAATCATCGTATAGCCTTGGCCTAAGATTCCGTTTTAGTTTAATTGTCACCATCCTGATTTCTAAGCGTAGTCTGGCGATCTGAAACGCTTTGTGTATGATTGCTTCATTAAGACGTCGTGTACTCTTTTCAATTGGGCTTGCTGACCTTATCCTTTTCAGCCGACAGTCGCAGATCTTCGGCTAACTCATCCCACAACAACATTAGGTATAGAGTTTTGTGGGAATTTCCCGTAGTGATGTGAATGCCTTCATTATATTTTTATATATCACTACTGACATTCAGTTTATCGCACGTATAGCGGCGGCTTCTTGCGAAAAAATATGGAATGTTAAGGAGCCTCCGATTAAGGTAGTTCGAAATACATTAAAGCCAGCTAGTCATCGATACGTGCCCTCGTTTGCGATATCCGATTGATCTAACGGCATAGTCTTAAACGGTTTTATATCATCATAAGCTCTGTTTACAGGCTAATGATTTTATATATGAGTAATCTCAGGAATCTAATTTTAGCGACAGGTATTGGCCATTATTTAAACTACTAGTGTGACGTTTAGTATAAAGGTCACTAATATTGTTCCACGTGGAACAATATTAGTGACCATAAAAAAGCCGTCACATCGTTAGATATGACGGCTCTATTTAAACTTACTATTATTTAGTTATAAGCGCATTGGCATTATTAGATAAAGAGTATCTGCTGAGTCTTGCGCGTGAAAAGTACAACTTGTATTTGGATCAAGTAGACCAAGATCAATATTTTCTGAATCACAAGCCTTTAGTGCTTCAAGTAAATAGTTTACGTTAAAACCAATTTCTATTGGATCCCCCGAATAAGAAACTTCCATTTCATCTTTTGCATGTTCTTGATCAGGGTTATGTGACCTAACTTCTAGAATGGAGTTATTAACGCTGAGAGATACTCCACGAAATTTTTCGTTACTTAAAATAGCAGCTCGATTGAGGATATTTATTAAGTTCTCCCTATTTATGACGATGTGCTTATCTAAGTTGGCAGGGATTACCTTTTCATAATCTGGAAAACGACCATCTATTAGTTTTGAGATAAACATAAAGTTTCCTGACTCAATCGATATATGACTTGAATTCAGTTTAACGTCAACGAGGTCATCACTATCAGCATCAAGAAATTTACCTATTTCAATAACCGCCTTCCTAGGAATTATGCTTTGTACAAGATCAATACCTAAAGGTTCGACTCTCACTTGAGTTTTGGCTAAACGATGTCCGTCAGTAGCAACAGAAAAAATATGATCATCATGAATCTCGATTAATAAGCCATTTAAAAAGTAGCGAACATCTTGCTGTGCCATGGAGAATGATGTTTTTGTCAGCAAATTGTTTAACTGCTTTTGACTTAGTGTTAAGTCATGTTGCCAATTAGTTTCTTCTAACCGTGGGTAGTTATCAGCACCTAGCGTTTGTAAGGTGAAACGGCTTTTTCCAGCTTTAACTATCATTTTATTGTCTTGTTCAATTATTAAAGACAACTGGGATTCATTTGGTAGTGATCTACATATATCGTATAGCTTACGAGCTGAAACGGTAGTTTTACCATCCGAGCCTTCGATATTTTCTATTTTAGTTGTTATCTCTGTTTCTAAATCAGAGCCAACTAACGTTAATAATGAATGTTTCAATTCTAAGTAAACATTACCCAATATGGGTAATGTTTGCCTCTTTTCTACCACCCCGATTATCTGAGAAAGAGGTTTTTCCAGAGTTTCTTTTTTAATATTTATATTCATGTTTGATTATTTATATGTTTATTACTCTTATTACTAGGGGTGTTGATAAGTCTAATATCTCAATAAAACCTTTTGTTATCAACTAGATAATATTAGTTCGCTATGTTGGTAACATTCTTAACTAGTGTCCGTGAACCTGTGGATTAAATGTGGATAAGAGTTGCTCATTGATAATACCGTATTTATACCAAAGTTATCCACAGGCTATACACAAGTGGCTTTTATCATTCTATTTACACGGACAAAATCTTTTGCAGGGTGGCGTAATCTTCCTTTATTTTCGAATCGGTGCGCGTTAGCTCATCAACCTTTTTACACGCGTGAATAACCGTCGTATGATCTCTTCCACCAAAGGCATCACCTATATCGGGTAGGCTCATGCTGGTTAACTCTTTTGCCAATGCCATGGCGATTTGACGAGGTCTGGCGATTTGACGATTACGGCGTTTAGACTTTAGGTCAGCGACGCGAATATTAAAATAGTCGGCTACTGTTTTTTTAATATTCTCGATGGATATTTTTCGCTCTTGAAACAAGGTTAAGTCTTGCAGTGTGTCTTTGGCTAGGTCTAGGTCGATTTCTCTATTAGAAAAACGAGCGCTCGCGACAAGCCTGTGTAGAGCGCCCTCCAATTCACGGACATTAGAGCGAATTTTTTTAGCGACTAAGAATGCTACTTCATCACTTAGGTCCACTTTATTCTTGCGAGCTTTGTTTTTTAGAATAGCGACGCGGGTCTCTAGCTCAGGTGGATCTATGCGAACGGTTAAACCACTTTCGAACCGGGATGTTAATCTCTCTTGTAGATTATTAATTTCTTTAGGAAATTTATCACTTGTAAGAATGATCTGGCTACCTGTTTCTAACAAAGTATTAAAAGTATGAAAAAACTCTTCTTGGGATTTGTCTTTATCAGCAAAAAACTGGATGTCATCAATCAACAATGCATCGAGCGAACGATAGTAGTTTTTAAACTTATTCATACTATTTGTTTCGATCGACTTAACCATATCTGATACGAAACGTTCTGAATGTACATAAGCTACATGGGCGTTTTCATTGTTTTCAAGAATTAAGTTGCCGGCAGCATGCATTAAGTGAGTCTTACCGAGACCTACACCACCGTAAATAAATAATGGATTGTATGCGGAGCCAGGGTTTTCGCTGACCTGTTTTGTCGCAGCTCGGGCAATTTGATTTGATTTTCCTTCAATGTGATTTTCGAAGGTAAAGGTAGCGTTTAAAACATTAGTGCCAAAAGGAGATAATTGGCTAGGTTCTTGTTCGTACTCAACTACTTTATTCGCTTTACTAACCTTGGGTGCTTGAGTAACCGGAGTTTCTAGGCTAATGGTCACTCTCGCACCTTCGCCAGCGAAGTGTTGGATAGTGGCGTTTAGTTTCTCCATTAAGTTATCCATTAACCAATCTTTTATAAATCGATTAGGTGCATAGAGTATTAACTCTGAATCAGAGTTGTTGGCGTACAATGGACGTACCCAAGTGTGGAAATCACGCTCTTCCACTTCATCCTCTAACTTAGAGAGGCACTTGTCCCATAGGACGACATTTTGCATGTTGATTGACCGGCGTTAAATCTGACTGTTTTATATGAATCTAGGGATAAATAATAACCCTTCCCCGCGATGATACCTTGTTCATATGCGGTGGAATAATATAACGCTCAGGGACTAGGCTTTACAAATGGTTTGACCCAATTTATGACTAAAAAAGGTGTAACAAAATTATTCAAAGAATGGTCATATCGTGTTGACTATTAATAACAAAATAAGTACCTTTGCATCCCGCTCAGAACTTGACCTTTAACAGCCTAATTAACTGTTTGTTCTAAATTGAGTGCTTAGGGTTGTTTATTCACTAACGCCAACCTTAAGATCTTACTGCAAAGATGCCCTAATATTATTTGAGCATTTCTAGAAAAGTTAAGTCAGCGGCAACTAGTTAGCAACACCTATTTTAAGAGCGGCAATGCTGCTTCTATTTTTAGGACTTTATAAAGGTTATTTAAAATGAAACGTACTTTTCAACCAAGTCAAATCAAGCGTAAACGTACACACGGTTTTCGTGCTCGTATGGCCACTAAGAGTGGTCGCGCTATCATCAATGCTCGTCGTGCCAAAGGCCGTGCTGAATTAACGGTATAGTGTTTTGATAGGTATCGCCTTGTTTGTATTT
>Ga0316189_10003202_pt1 | contig 15906 bp, 15 predicted proteins | sample LowCovwburrow_MG_FD_204930 | JGI IMG/M metagenome (GOLD analysis project Ga0316189, IMG submission 204930) | Coastal sediment microbial communities from Maine, United States - Lowes Cove worm burrow | ecosystem: Environmental > Aquatic > Marine > Coastal > Sediment | place: USA: Maine... | reverse complement strand
TAATCATAGAACATAAGGGGCGTAAATACATAGCCCAGACCAAATATGTGCCTTCTACCCCTATTACTAATTTGTCAATAGGTCCCGGAAGATCATCCAATGATGATGAAACAGAATTGATAATTGGTTTTAAGGATAATGCAGAGGAGGATAATTTTTATGTTTTTGATTTTGATTTTGGGCAGTATTTGGTGTCGGATGATGAATTTTATCAAGGCCAACAATTTGAATTTTCCTACTTCCATGATCAAATATATGAACCTGGAACCATATTAAATGTAAGTATTCTTGGGGCGGACAAGACGTTTTACAATTATATGGACCAACTTATTGAACAAACAGAAGACTCCCAAGGGCCCTTCCAGACCCCTAAAGGAACTGTAAGGGGCAATGTTTTCGATATCACGGAATTAGACAATAGGGATGTATTCGATAATACAGGCGAACCCAATGTTTTTCCATTGGGCTATTTTGCTATTGTCCAGGAATACAAAGGGGAAATAGTTATACAATAATGCTGATTCTAATAAAACAAGAATATTATGGATTCCATAAATAAGTATTTAAAGGTTTTAATATTATTTATAGTGTTGGTTTCTTGTGAAGATGTTATTGACGTTGAATTGCCAACTACGCAACAGCGCCTAAATGTGAATGCTCTTATTAGGGTAGATATTTCACAAGCATTCATTCCAATAGAAGTTAAGGTATCCTTAACCAATAATTTCTTTGAAGAAATACCAATTACCGAGGCGGAAAGTATTGTTATACTTGCCGAAGAATTTGATGAGAATGGTGTTGTCATAAATTTCCGTTCTTCCAGTCTAAGTGAAAAAGAACCAAATTCCGGGATTTATACACCTGACCCCAATTTCTCTTCAGACCAAAGGATGCCAACAAATATTCTCAATAATAACATACTATTTAGCCTATTGATTAGGCATGAAGGCCGGGCCTACTTGGCACAGACGAGATATGTCCCTACTGCTCCTATAGATACTATTCTTCAAGGAAACGCTACACTGTTTGAAGGGGACGAAACAGAGGTTATTGTCACTTTTACAGATGATTTTGAAAGGGATGACTTTTATGTATTTGACTTTGACTTTGAAGAATTTTTGGTTACCGAGGACGAGTTTTATCCTGGACAACAGTTTGAGTTCTCTTATTTCTATGACAGGACCTTTGATTCTGGAAGACAAATAGATATTAGTATTCTTGGGGCAGATGAGACTTTCTACAATTACATGAACCAACTTATTGTGCAGAGTGGTGATACACAAGGACCCTTTCAAACCCCAGTAGCAACGGTTCGAGGAAATATATTCGACGTAACAGACTTGGATAACTCCGATGTTTTTGACAGCGTTGATCAACCTGATTTATACCCGCTTGGATATTTTGCCATTGTACAAGAATACAAAAGAACGATAACAATTAAGTAAGGCAAAAAACTTATTTAGCTATTGTTTTAAAGATTCATAAAAGCGGAAATAGAAACTTGATCAAATCTGCCGCATTTATTGGAATGTATTAAAAAGTTCCGTCATAATCCAAAATGATACACTCCCTTGTAAGAATATAGGCTTTAATTGGTACTTTTGGAGTTTAATTATATGGCAGCAGGTAAAACAAATAAGGATTTATTGATTAAAGGTGTTAAACATTTTGCATATACTTTTGCACTAATGTTTGTAGCACCTTTTGTATTGTGGCAGGCCTTTAAAAATCAGGAGCACGCCTATTATATTCCAGTATTGATAGTTGGTGTTATTCTGGCGATAGCGGCTATTGCCATGGGATTTTATAGCGTAAATTTAATAATGAACGCCTTATTTAATTCTTCTAAAAAAGACAAATAAATTTGCAACCCTTTCTTTTTAAACTTATTTGCTTCCTTTTTTAGCGGAACCCCACTTGTTTTCCAAATCCATAAAATCAAAATCCAACGCCGATTTTTGGGGTTCCAATCTACTTGCAGCAAAAGCCCGTTGTAATATATCCTCAATCATATAATCTTCCTGTACAACATTCGGATTATACTCTTCCTTAAGGCTTATTTTGAACATTTTTGCTGTGGTACTATACCAAAACGCCCGCCAACCACTTCTTAATTCCTTTACTAAATCAAAAGTCGTTTTTCCTGTCTGTCGATAGATGAGCTTAACAAGAATTTGACCTTCGGTTCGGGTCAGTTTTTTGAGTTCATCGGAAAACTCCCCCTCAATGTATTTTTGGACTTGCTTGGTGTATTTTTTGCGTTTTCGTTTCTTTTTAATTTGCCTAAGGCTATCACTCAATTCACTTAAACGTTCAGCAGCTAGTTTAGCATAAGGGTAAACTTTAATCGTCTTTCTCCTTAAAATATAATACCGTAGTTTATCTTTATAGGTCGGGAATTTCAGTTTGCTGAATACATAAACCTCATCCAAGTCAATAGAGCTCCGCATTATAGAGTCACCTTCAATAATGATCATCTTTTCTGCAACAGAATCCATTGGTTGTTCTTCAACCTGTGCGGACACAGACCACATGGCTAGACTGAACACATAAAATAAAATCCCTTTTTTCATCATTGTATTAAAAGCAAAAGCCTTGCCAAAATTAACGATTATTCGCCACTGTTATTATTAATTAAAAGTGAATATTGTTAAGTTTGTAAATAAATACACTATACATGAGCACAAAGAAGATTCTAACTAAAAAGTCAATGGATTTTTTAGAAAAATACCTGAATAACGCTGCACCCACAGGCTACGAATGGGAAGGTCAAAAGATTTGGATGGACTATCTAAAACCTTATGTAGACACTTTCATCACAGATACTTATGGCTCTGCTGTAGGGATTATAAACCCTGATGCTGATTTTAAGGTTGTTATTGAAGGGCATTCTGATGAGATTTCTTGGTATGTTAACTATATTACTGATAACGGACTTATTTATGTAATCCGAAATGGAGGAAGCGACCATCAAATTGCACCTTCAAAATGGGTAAACATTCATACCAAAAAAGGAATTGTAAAAGGTGTATTTGGTTGGCCAGCTATCCATACTAGAAATAAGGCAAAGGAAGAACCTCCAAAATTGGATAATATCTTTATTGACATAGGCGCCAAGGATAAAGAAGAAGTTGAGAAAATGGGTGTTCATGTAGGATGTGTTATTACCTATCCCGATGAGTTTCAAATTCTGAACAAGGACAAGTTCGTCTGTCGAGCGATTGATAATAGGGCCGGAGGATTTATGGTCGCTGAAGTTGCGCGATTACTCCATGAGAATAAGAAGAAATTGCCTTTTGGTCTGTATATCACAAATTCTGTGCAGGAAGAAATAGGTTTACGTGGCGCCGAAATGATTACACAAACCATTCAGCCGAATGTGGCCATCATTACGGATGTTTGTCATGATACAACCACACCTATGATCGAAAAGAAAACCCAGGGACATACCGAAATGGGTGCAGGTCCTGTAATCTCCTATGCCCCTGCAGTACAGAATAAGTTAAGGGAACGTATCATCGAAACAGCCGACGCCAAGAAAATTCCGTTTCAACGAATGGCCGCTTCAAGATCAACGGGCACCGATACCGATGCTTTTGCTTATAGCAATGGGGGTGTAGCTTCAGCGCTTATTTCATTACCACTGCGGTACATGCATACAACTGTGGAAACGGTTCATAAAGATGATGTTGAAAATGTAATACGATTGATTTACGAAACGGTTTTGACCATTAAGGATGGTGAGACGTTCAGTTATTTTGATTAAGATAAAGTTCCCCCCTTTATTTTAGGGGACCTGCCTGCCAGTAGACAGGGATGACGATAGGCAGAAGGGTTTATGCCGTATCCTTTGAATCTGAACATGCTTACCTATTTTGGATGTACCGATTGGCCACCCTTGCCTTAAAAAGAAGGAAAACCATGATAAATAATCTTAATAGGATGGATGAGCTTATCGACGTACTTGATTCCAACGGAAAACCAACAGGTAAAACAGCCATGAAATCCGAAGCTCATAAACATGGACTGTTTCACCCAACGGTCCATGTTTGGTTATATACCAAAAACGGACAATTATTAATTCAACAAAGGGGGAAAGAAAAAGATACCCATCCCCTACTCTGGGATGTTTCGGTTGCTGGGCACATAGGAGCTGGAGAGGATTATGAATCTTCAGCTATTCGGGAAGTTTCAGAGGAAATAGGCTTGGAAATCACAAAAGAAGAATTACAAAAGATAGGGGTTTTCAAATCCATTCAAAAACATCATAATGACTTGATAGACTGTGAATTTAACCACACCTATTTATGTGAATTAAAAACGCCATTATGCAATCTTATAAAACAAGATAGTGAAGTCAATGCCCTAAAACTTATTTCATTAATTCAATTTTCAGAGGAAACCTGGGGTATGGCGAACCTTGTAAAGTATGTTCCGCATGAGATGGAATACTATAAATCGATAATCAAAGCGATTAAAAAAAGATTATAGGGTTTTTAAAAATTCATTGGGGTTTGCTAAACTAAAGGAGTTCTGCTCTCCACTAGCCATATTCTTAACAACAAATGAATTATTGGTCATTTCCTTTTCACCAATTATAATCACATAAGGTACATTGCGATTATTGGCATATTTCATCTGTTTTTGCATTTTGGCACTGCTAGGATATACATCAGCGGCAATACCTTGGCTTCTTAATTGACCCACCAATTTCAATGCAGTCATAGCCTCTTCCTCCCCAAAATTTATACAGAGGACATCCAAGGATTTATCCAATGTTTCTGGGAACAAATCCAACTCTTCCAATACCAAATAAATACGGTCCAATCCAAAAGAAATTCCAACACCACTAACATCCTTCAAGCCAAAGATACCTGTGAGATCATCATATCTTCCGCCCCCACCTATTGAGCCCATTTGTACGTTTTCCGGCGCAGCTACTTCTAAAATAGCCCCTGTATAATAGTTAAGACCCCTCGCCAAAGTCACATCCAATACCAATTTAGTGGAATGTAAGCCTAAGTCAGCAATGGCATTTATTATGAATTCAAGTTCCGCGACTCCCCTCTTACCTTGTTCTGAGTCTGCAAGAAAATCCTTTAAGGCTGCCATCTGATTAGCATTGGTTCCTGATAAGGCAAACAATGGAGCTGCTTTTTCAATCGCATTCTCGGAAATCCCTTTGGCCAACATTTCTTTTTGAACCCCTTCTATTCCAATCTTATCCAATTTGTCCAAAGCTACCGTAAAATTGACCAAATTGTTATCTGCCCCAATTACTTCGGCAATACCAGCCAGAACTTTACGGTTGTTGAGTTTTATGGTTATTCCTTCTAGCTTTAAATCCGTAAAAACAGCATCGTAAAGTTGGATCAATTCAACTTCCTGTAAAAGTGATTTTGCGCCTACCACATCGGCATCACATTGGTAAAATTCCCTAAAACGCCCTTTTTGTGGTCTATCCGCACGCCACACCGGCTGTATTTGATAGCGCTTGAAGGGAAAATCAATCTCGTTTTGGTGCATGACCACATAACGCGCAAATGGCACTGTTAAATCATAGCGTAATGCTTTTTCCGAAATCTTAGGGGTTAGCGATCTTGAATTCTTTGAACTGTAGGTAACATCATCGACCTTACTGATAAAATCCCCAGAATTCAATATTTTAAAAATCAGACGGTCACCTTCATCCCCATACTTACCCATTAAGGTGTCTGAGTTTTCGAATGATGGAGTTTCAATAGGCTGAAAACCAAAAGTTTTGAAATGTTTTTTTACAATCTCAAAAATATAGTCACGTTTTGCGATTTCAACTGGAGAAAAGTCCCGTGTTCCTTTCGGTATGCTTGGTTTTTGTGCCATTTAATTGAATTCTGCTGCAAATATAAAGCTTTGTGAATTTCTGCCTACACAGGAATAACAATAAACTATGCTATCATCGAATCAAACCACTTGTATAATTCGCCTTTTGTGATTACAGCTCCCTGTTTTATTAAATTGAATTTATCTAAATTCTTATCTGCTGTATAGGCTTTGGAAGCCGTTAGATATTCCACAAAATCAGATTGCCAATTCTTTTTGAACCAACTGAAACCCAATTCAGTGGTTAAATCAATATCTGGATTCATAACCTTTACAGAAATCAACTTCATCTCCTTTTCGGTCAATTCGAACAAATGCATTTGTTGTGCCGAAACATTCTCAAGATAAGAAACCTTGTTAAGAACCCCTTCCCAAATCAAATCGCTAAAAACATCCAATTCGTCTTCTGCCACATCAGGTTTGTCAACTTTCAATTGACTCCATTCATCCCCTGAAATTGATTGTGTCACCAAAAAATTGATAAATTCCTGGTGCAATTCTTCCAATTGTTGTTTTGTTAGTCTGGTATACTTCATTTTGCAAAAATAAAAAAGCCCCAACGATTAAGTCAGGGCATTTCTAATAATTTTCTGTATTACTTAAAAAATGTATCTAACGCCAAATTGACCTTGCCATCTAGACAATAGACTTGCATCATATCCAAAAGTCTCTGTTAGCTCCGGGTTGAAGGTATATGTTGGTACGTTGGTGTTGGAATCAACAGAAACCGTTAATGGATTTAAACTGTTTGGCTGCTGAATTACGCCCCAATCAGAGTTCAATAGGTTTCCAAAATTCAAAATATCAAAACTTAATTGAATGGTATTGGTTTTATCTCCTGACACTTTAAAATTATAGTCTTGTAAAATTTTAACGTCCCAACGACCTCTCCACGGTGCCAATGCCCCATAACGTTCAGTGTAATCACCACGATTATCACTTAAATAATCATCTTGCTGAATATAGGCTTCAAGGGCTTCGGCCTGACCGGCACCACTAAACTGCATTTGTTGAACTTCAGAAGAAGTAGGAACATACATTAAATCATTATTTTGGAAAGAACTATCATTATTGATATTCCCTGCGTAGGTATAATTAAATCTACCTCCTTGTGCATATTCAAAGAAGGTCGAAAAGGTGGTGGCCCATTTATTGTCGGGACCATACTGGAATTGTTTTGATCCAACGCCAATAAAACGATGGGTATCACCGTATTTAGAGAAGGCTAAAACATCTGCGTTGGCATCACCTAGATTAGGATTGAAATCAAAGGCATCACCGGTAATTTCGGCTTCGATAGAGTTAATATCCTTTGCGTTCAAGTAGCTATAAGCCAAACTAGCGTAAAGTCCATTATCAAAGTTCTTTTGAGCTTTCAGCGCTACATTCCATATTCTACCTTTATCAGAATTGGTAAATACATAAGCGTTTGTAGGGTCACCAAACGCATGTGTAGCCACATCAGTAGCTTGATATCTAGGTCTGTTATCCCCTGGCGCATTTAAATTCCCACTTGGATCACTATATGCCCAGTTTTGGACATGCGGAGCATTCAGGTCCTTGGTATAAGAAACATCAGCTGTTAGAATCAGTCCGTTTTCAAAACCTTTATCCAAACCAATATTCGTACGCCACACCTGAGGAAATTTAAAATCAGGATCAACTGCTTGGTAGAAGAAGAAATCGACGCCTTGCACTTGGTTGCCTATCCATACAAAAGGCAGTCTCCCAGTGAAGATACCTGTACCGCCACGCAATTGCAGGGTATTGTCGCCTTTAACATCCCAATTAAATCCTAATCTAGGGGAAATCAACCAATCATTACTTGGTAATTGTTCAGAGTCAATGGTCGTATTTTCACCTGTATTGGGGTTGAAATATAAGTTGTCCGGTTGATAGGTGCCTTTACGATCTATATTTTCCCTTATTTTCTCAGCTGTGTCAAAATATAATGGCTTATCAAAACGAACGCCATAGGTTAGCGTAAAATCATCAGTGGCACTCCATTCATCCTGTAAATAAAAAGACAACTGACCCACATTGGTTTCAGCCAAGGACCAAGCGCCTGGTACGCCATCTTCCACTTGATTATTAGCATTGAAAGTAGCTCTTGCATCAGCAAATGTCTGTGTATAGTTATTTGCATCAAAATTTTCTATAGCCACATTACCAAAGAGATCAAAACCATAGTTCGTTAAATTGAATGAATTATCGAACTGGAATTTCTCAAAGGAAAAACCTACGGTATACGTATGGTTCCCTTTAAAAATGTTCATATTGTTGGTAAGTTGAAAAACTTTCTGATCTAAACGGTTATGCACAGAAAATGGCTCATGACCGGCAATAATATAATTTGTCCCACCCTTAGTAATATTTATTGAAGGTGCTGGTGCTGATAACGGATTTCTAAAATCATCGAAATGCGTATATCCTACTTGAAGTTTATTCGTTACTTCATCCGATAAGGTAGAATTCAATTCCAACTGAACTGAATTTAGGTTATTGTTTATCTCATATCCCGAATTTTGAAACTGCAGCGTGTTGAAATTAGGCCCTCTAGCCGTTATGGCTGTTGGATGTGCAGGCTTTTCTTTTGAAGCATTCAAGAAATTGTAAATAACAGCTAATCTGTTGTTACTATTAATGTTCCAATCCAGCTTAAAAATCCCTTTGGTCGATTCTGAGCCAAATGTAAAGCCTTCATAGGCCCCTGTGTCATAACCAATGGCAGCCAAGCCAGCTTGAACCGCCATTAAATCGCTCTCTAATACCCTGGACTCATTGATGGCGCCAGAACCTGTATTCGGAATCCAACCATTGGATCCCAAATCGTCTCTTTCATCTTTCTCGAAGTTGGCAAAAAAGAACAATTTATCTTTTATGATTGGCCCACCAACACTAAAGCCGTATTGATTTTGCTTAAGGTCTGGCTTCACAACATCCTCTCCCCGGATTTTTCCTCCAGTCAGAGCTTCATTTCTTGTAAACCCATATACCGTACCATGAAATTCGTTAGTACCACTTTTGGTTACGGCATTCACTGAGGCTCCTGTAAAACCGGATTGTGTTACGTCGAAAGGTGCTGTTGAAACTTGAATTTGATCAATGGCATCCAAAGAAATAGGTTGCGCTCCAGTTTGGCCTCCAGGAGTTGGGGCGTCTAGCCCGAATGGGTTGTTGAATATAGCACCATCCAATGAAAAGTTATTGAATTGATCATTTCGACCTCCAAATGAGTTGCCACTAGCTGTAGGTTCCAAACGCGTAAAATCCTCAGCTGAACGGGAAATAGTTGGTAAACGTGTTAATTCCCTTCTGCCTACACTTGTTTCAGCACCTGTTCTATCATTACCAAAAGTGCCGCCCAGATCGGATACCACCACCACTTCGTCCAAAGCTTGACTATCTGGTACCATTACGGCCTCTACATTGAAGGTTTGACCAAGTGTCAAATAAACATCAGTCTGATCTTGGGTCTTAAAACCTAAATAAGAAATGGAAACCTCATAGGGACCCCCAACTCTAAGATTCAAAAGATTGAATCTTCCATCTTCGTTGGTTATAGTTCCATAAACAGTTCCTGTTGGAGTGTGAGTCGCGACAATATTCGCGCCTAATAATGGTAAATTTTGATCATCGGTTACCTTTCCTCTAATATTAGAAGTTGTAACCTGTGCCATTGCCGAAACTGTCGCAAATAAAAGCACAATGCTTAGTTGTAGTTTTTTGTACATGTATTGGATTTAATTTAATCAGATAAAATTAGAGCAAAAAAAAGAGCTATGTAAACATAGCTCTTCAAAGTTATCAACCTTTTGGGTTTACTTTTCAGCAACAACTTCAAATGGGAAGTCTACAAGGACATCTCTATGAAGTCTGATCTGTGCGCTTGCCGGACCGGTTCTTTTAACGGCTCCTCCAAGAATACTGATGAATTTTTTATCAATTTCATGACCTTCTTTTTCAATCGCCGCAGCCAAATCTATAGAAGTAACCGATCCAAAAAGTTTATCACCAGCACCAGTTTTAGCTTTTATTTTAAGCTCAAGAGCTTTCAAAGCCTCAGCGATCTTATTTGCCGCATCAACTATTTTCTTTTCTTTATGTGCTCTTTGTCTTAAGTTTTCTGCCAATACTTTTTTAGCTGAAGTCGTAGCCAATGCAGCCAATCCTTGAGGTATTAGAAAATTTCTACCGTAACCGTTCTTAACACTTACCAAATCGTCTTTAAAACCTAAGTTTTGTACGTCTTCTTTTAATATAAGTTCCATGGTTCGTTTTTTTTATTTTAATAAATCACCAACATACGGCATAAGCGCCAAATGACGAGCTCTCTTAACAGCTTGAGCTACTTTTCTCTGATATTTCAAAGAAGTACCTGTTAATCTTCTTGGAAGAAGTTTGCCTTGGTCATTAACCAATTTCATTAAGAAATCAGCATCTTTATAGTCAATATATTTGATACCTGATTTCTTGAAACGGCAATACTTCTTTTTAGTGTTGGTTTCAATATTCAATGGGGTCAAATACCTAATTTCCCCATCTTTTTTACCTTTTGCCTGTTGTTCTATAGATGCCATAGTTCTTACGCTTTAGTTTTTAACCTTGTTCTTCTTTTCTCAGCCCATGCAATGGCATGCTTGTCTAACTTTACAGTTATGAAGCGCATAACACGCTCATCTCTTCTAAATTCTTGTTCATAAGGGTTAACAACCTCTCCTGGAGCAGTGAATTCAAATAAATGGTAAAAACCACTTTTCTTGTTCTGAATTGCGTAGGCTAATTTCTTAAGCCCCCAATTCTCTTTTGACACCATTTTGGCGCCATTCTTAATTAAGAAATCTTCAAATTTCTTAACTGTTTCCTCTATCTGATCATCTGATAGAACGGGATTTAAAATGAAAACAGTTTCATAATTGTTCATAAATATTTTGTTTTAAGGAGCGCAAAAATAAGAATATTTACCAGTAATCACAAGAAAAGGGTAAATTCTTCGTTATAGATAGAATAATCATAAAAAATGAACTTAACCAAATCTTAAACTTATGTCATTGCAAATTACACAGGATTTTATGCATTGTTTACAACTTTTATTGCAGTTCAGCGTGTTTTTTCGGTAATTTGTCGATGATTTAACCCCACAAATCAACCCATTTATGAAATTAAGAAGTATTATTGTAGACGATTCATCGATGCAACGCATGGCGGTTGCCAAATTGGTGAACAACCATCCAAACTTAGCGATGGTAGCAGAATACAGCAACGCTATCGAGGCGAAGAACGGTATTAAGAACCATGAGATCGATTTAATCTTTTTAGACGTTGAAATGCCAATTATCAGTGGATTTGACCTACTCGAATCCCTTGAAAACAGTCCACAGGTAATATTAATTACCGGAAAACCGGATTATGCGCTCAAAGCATTTGACTACGACGTGACAGACTATTTACACAAGCCGATTACCATGGCTCGTTTTGATGCATCTGTTAAAAGGGCCGTAGCCAAGTATGAGCAAATAAATAGGGTACATGAAGATGAGGAACATATCTTCGTAAAAAGTAACCTAAAGAAAAGAAAAGTTATCCTAAATGATATTAAATGGATTGAAGCTCTTGGTGACTATATTAAATTAGTGACCGATGAAGCTAATATTGTAATTTTATCAACAATGAAATCTTTCGAAAAGCAGTTGCCTGCTGAAAAATTTCTTAGAATTCACAAATCCTACATTGTGAACCTTGAAAAGGTTGAAAAATTCAATAGTAAAAATGTTGAAGTAAGCGGGAGGGCAATTCCTCTAAGCAGAAATAAAAAAACAGAACTAGCCGAAGCGCTTAGTAATGTTTGATTTCCTTTTTAAGGGATGATTTCTAAATGTGGTCTACATTATAGATTACCCTTACACTTCTGAACTGCGAAATAGCATAAAAAGAATTTTCGATTCTTTTTATGCTATTTTTTGTTTTACCCAAAGACTGCCCCATTGGTATTTTAATTATCACATTCTTCAAGTATTGATTTCTAATTCGTGCCACCGGAGGGTATTCTGGTCCTAATACCCCGTTTCTAAATACATTTCTCAAGGATTTTGCAAACCAGTCAGCTGCCTCGTTCAAGGTATTGTAGTTCTTATGTTTAAAGATGATTTTAATTATTCTATTCACTGGCGGATATAAAAACTGTTCCCTTTCATACAACTGTTCTTTAAACATGCCTTCATAATCATTAGCCGAAACTTGTTTCAAAATCTGATGATATGGATTATAGCTTTGAATTATGACTTTTCCCCTTTTTTTAGTACGTCCTGCCCTACCAGCCACTTGAGTCAATAATTGAAAACTGCGCTCATGTGCCCGATAGTCTGGGAAATTCAACAAAGAATCGGCATTCATGATTCCCACCAAATTCACATTTCTAAAATCCAAACCTTTGGTCAGCATTTGTGTCCCAACAAGAACATCAAGCTCTTGTTGTTCAAAAGCTGTTATAATTTTCTCATAGCCATACTTACCGCGAGTAGTATCCAAATCCATGCGACCTACATTTGCCTCGGGATATAGGGTTTTCAGTTCCTGCTCTACTTGTTCAGTGCCAAAACCCTTAGTATCCAAGGTTTGACTGCCACAGGCCTCACAACTTTCAGGTAGTGCTATATGATGTCCACAATAATGGCAGCGCAATTGTTTTTTGAGCTGATGATAGGTTAAGCTAACATCGCAATTCGGACATTGCGGTGAATGACCACAAGTGGTACATTCGACTATAGGCGCAAATCCCCTTCGGTTTTGAAAAAGAATAACCTGTTCACCATTTTCCAAGGTTGCTGTAATTTCATCCAACAATCTTTCTGAGAAATGTCCTTTCATTCGCCTTTTTCGAGTCTCCTCCTTTAAATCAACCAACTCAATTTCAGGCATTAAAACATCCCCAAATCGTCTTTCAATGCTTGCATAACCGTATTTTCCAGTTTTTGAATTATGGTAACTTTCAATACTTGGCGTGGCAGAACCCAATAGAATATAAGATTGATGCAAGTTGGAGAGCACAATGGCCGCATCCCTGGCGTGATACCTAGGTGCTGGGTCAAATTGCTTAAAAGAGCCCTCATGCTCTTCATCAACGATAATCAATCCTAATTTGGAATAAGGTAGAAACATTGCCGAACGTGCCCCAATTACAATTTGTGCTTTGGGCTTTCTCGTCAAAACATTGTTCCATACCTCTACCCTTTCATGCACGCTATATTTGGAGTGATATACAGATACCTTTTTCCCAAAATAGTCTTGCAAACGTGAAATCAACTGTGTGGTCAAGGCTATTTCCGGGAGCAAATACAAGGCTTGTTTCCCCTTGTTTATGCACTCCTCAATCAACTTTACGTAAACCTCGGTTTTACCTGATGAAGTAACACCATGTAATAATGTAACTTTCTTATTTTTAAAATTTTGCCGTATGTTATCTAAAGCTTTATTTTGATACTTATTTAAAGCTTTTAAATCAATATTTTCGGAAGTACCTTCGTAATTTACCCTATCGATTTGAATACGATATTCTTCCAAAATGCCTTTATCTATCAAAGCCTTGATCACTGCTTTTGAGCTGCCACTGACACTTTCTAAAGTTGTGGATTTTATTGGTTTTTTGTCTGTGGCCTGTAACTGGAATAATGAAAGTACTACTTGGCTCTGTTTAGGAGCTCTTGTCAATGATTCAAGCAATGCCTCCAATTTCTCTTCGGATTTGTAAGCGACCCCGAGTTTTACATATCGAACTAATTTGGGCTTATATTGCTCGTAAATTTCATCTTTTAGGAGGATGACATTTTTCGCCAATAATCGATTTAATATGGGGAGTACATTTTTCCTATCAACTATGGCACTTACCTCATGTACTTTGAGCATAGATTGATGCTGTAGCGCCTCAAAAACCAAAAACTCATCATCTTTCAAATCTTTTTCGGCGACCTCTCCCCGCTCATTCCTTAAAATCAAGGTTTCACTTTCCAATAAGAAAGCACTGGGTAAGGCACTTCTGAACACTTCGCCAATGGTGCACATATAATAATCCGCTATCCATCGCCAATGTTGCAATTGCAATTGATTTACAATGGGGTGCTCATCCAGTATTTTATGGATTTCTTTAGCTTCATATACATCAGGAGGTGTCGAATGGATTTCGTAAACTAAAGCAGTATAAATTTTGGATTTACCGAATGGAACCGCAACCCGCATTCCTATTTGCAAATATTCAAATTCAGTTTTGGAAACACTGTATGTAAAAAGTTTTTCGAGAGGAATTGGTAATATTACATTGATGAAGTGTTGCATACAATCATTGCCTTCTAACCTCCAACGCGTAACCAGGTTTGCGTTCTAAAAATAAATGCCAAATAACCACGCACCTTTAATTCATTGGAATTTTCAGGATTCAACCAGATTTTACATCGAAAAGTCATAGCTTGTTCGGGATCAAACAAGGTTTTACCTTTCCATTTACCATCATCATGCTCTTTCGCCGCGTCGATAATTGTCATTCCGACTATTGGTTTATCCTTTCGTTCGTCATCACATTTTATACATAGTGCTTTTTCCCTTCCTTTTTCTAAAATCTGTACCACATGGCCAAACATTAGTCCATCTTTCTTATAGATATCAATAATTGCCTTGGGCTTACCGGTTCGGTCATCAATGGTTTTCCATTTGCCAAATATACTTTGTGATTGTACCGTAAACGAAAACATTACAAGCATGCCCAACAAAACAAATCTACTCTTCATAGTCATCCTTATTTATGTTTTTTCGTAACGCATTAAGCGAGGCGTTAAGCTCAAACCCTAGGAGCAATATATTGGAATTTAACCAAATGAACACCATCAAAATCAATAATCCTCCTAAAGCCCCATATAATTCGTTATATCGTGCAAACTTCTCAACATATACACCAAACAGATAAGAAGTCAATACAAATAGGATTGTGGTCATTAATGCCCCAACCGAAAAGAATTTCGCTTGCTTGCCTTCAGCTGTTCCAAAATAGTATAAAATAGCCGTTGTAAAGTATGAAAGGATAACAAAAAAGAGGATTTTGCCAATCTGAGCCCCTACAATATTATTTTCGGAAAGATCATAACCCCTAGTCTTTGCGGCCCACTCACTTAAATAATCCACTATATAGAATTCAAAATACACATAAGCAGCAGCACCAAATATAAGCAATATTGACAGGATCAACCCTACCATTAAAGCATATGCGTATTGACGTAAAAAATTACGGGTAAGGTCTACATGATACGAGTTCTCAAACCCTCCAAAAATGGCATTAACACCATTTGCCATTAAAAATATTGAAATAAAAAATGCGGAAGACAGAATACCTCCACTTTTTTGGTCTTTTATCTGTTGGTAAATAATGCCAAAATACTCGCTGGTAGCCGATGGAAGAAATGATTCCAAGAACAATAAAAATTGGGCATCAAAATTCTCGTTGCCCACACTTGCGTAAGGAATAATGAATGGAACCAAAGTCACAAGAAATATCAATAGGGGAAATAAGGCCATAAAAAGACTAAAGGCGATAGAACTTGCCCTCGAAGACAATGCACCTTGTACAATACCCAGAATATACATTTCAATGAGGTCATATAATGAAAGGCCTTCAAAAGCTGGCAATTTGACCTTTTTTAAAAGGGCTACCAACCAATTTAGTATAGGAATCTTATCAAGTTTAGCCTCTATCTCTGCTGACATTTAAACTGCTTTAAGGCTAAGGTCCATATTGTAAACCGAATGTGTTAGAGCGCCTGAAGAGATGTAATCGACACCACATTCAGCATATTTTCGAATAGTCTTCTCATTTATACCTCCTGAAGATTCAGTAAAGCACTGATTCCCAATCATGGCCACAGCCTTACGAGTATCCTTATAATCGAAATTATCTATTAAAATACGATAAACACCTTCAGTTTGAAGAATCTCTTCAATCTCTGTTAAATTTCTTGCTTCAACGATAATTTTCAAATCTTTCTTGGTTTCTTTCAAATATTT
>Ga0316189_10003201_pt1 | contig 15906 bp, 12 predicted proteins | sample LowCovwburrow_MG_FD_204930 | JGI IMG/M metagenome (GOLD analysis project Ga0316189, IMG submission 204930) | Coastal sediment microbial communities from Maine, United States - Lowes Cove worm burrow | ecosystem: Environmental > Aquatic > Marine > Coastal > Sediment | place: USA: Maine... | reverse complement strand
ACTTCTCCTTCTGTAAATGGCTTTCTTCCCATAAACTCATCTGAGGACAAACGTTCTATGTGATGGCCAATGGTTGATTGATTGACTTCCACTACGTCGTTGTCAGTTTTAGTATCAGTCTTACAACCTACCAGTAACAACAAAACTGAAATTATTAAATATTTACCCATAATTCTTATTTTTTTAACAATTGCTAATGGTTAACCTATAATGTTGGCTCGTAACATGTAATTGCACTTTTTAGCTACGACATCATGTTGTATAAAAGTAAGGGTTTTCAACTTAGGGCAAGCGAAGAAAAAATAACCTACGTTGGCGACTATTTCTATTCATAGTTATTGGACAAATCAGTTAATACTTGAACTGCTTTTTCTGCATCTTCTTTAGCTATAAAAATGTGGTCGTGGTAATACGCTGCTATAACATTACAACTAATATTATTTTTGGCCAATTCCGTTGAAAATAATGCCGTTAAACCTACTGCTTCCAAAGAGGAGTGGATTTCAAGCGTAATCCATGCCGCGATATAGTCATAATCTAGCTTTAATTTGTCTGCTTTTTTCTTTTCGATGACCAGGGTAACCCCTTCTTCTTCCCTGAACTCACAGACTGTATCGTTTCTATTGATTTTGCATGCATCTTTTACCGTAGCAAACACAAAGTCTCCCTTGTTCAGTATGGGGGTCATACCTTTTATGAGTTGTGTTAGATTTGTTTCTCCTGCCATTTACTTTGCTCTTTTAAATTTCAACAATGCAATTAGTGAAACCAAAGCCCAAACACCCTCCAAAAGTATAAAAGGCATATACTTCATTAGGATGGAAGCCAAACAAGCCAAACTCGCTCCGATAAGATTCAATAGAATGAACATTAAGTCTTTGTTTCCCAGTTTTCCAAAAATATTCAGCACATATGCCAATAGTATTTGAAAAACGCCTATAAAACCAATCCAATCTACTGTATTCATTTATTGTTCTTTAGGTTGTATAATGCTTTAGTTTTTCATTGATGTATTTGTCCATATCAAAGTCAATAAACGGACTTTTGGCCGGTTTATACAATGGGTGTTTCGGATGCCTTTTTTGGGTAGGCTCTGCAATTATTTTCCAACTCAAATTTTGAGGTTTCAAGTGTGAATACAAACTTAGTAAGCAATAAGGCAAATATTTCCTCGATTCTATCAGATCGCCATAAGCGAGCCAAATCGTATCAATGCCTAAATCATGTATTGATCGACTTATAATTTCGATATTTCTTAATCGTAATACATGATCAATTTCATTGTGCAAATTATCTGGATTAGTTGATCTTTGGGGATACAGATTGTACATGACCCAACCATCAAATCCGTTGAATTGCGAGATACGTTTTACCGATTTTAGCGTATTGTCAAGTGCATTGGGTTTTGCCGTACTGGGATTAATGCCAATACATGCCACCATATTTATGCTTTTTTCGCCCAGAACATAACGCACGGTATCCTCTGCATTATTTAGGTAAAGCCATTCACTGGTTTCATTTATCATTGAGTCCATTCAATTAGAATGCAGACAACTATTTTTAGCGTCATATACAATTTATATTAAACACTTTATACGTCCTGGACCATTTCTTAGATTCGCCTGATTGAATAAAAATAGGAATAAACAACTCAGGACTTATCACATGTTTCCACCCCCATAAGTTTACTTTATTGGTCTTAAGACTTGCTGTTTCACTAATCCCGATTTTATGTTTATGATGCAGCAGTTCCCATGCGGCTTCAACATTTTCACCTCCCGATAGGTTACTAAAAAAGAACTGCTCGTTGGGTGTACCCTTGAATCCAATTTCATTTGGCCCAAGCACCACTTTCTGTTCGTTATTTACAGTTTCCCCGAAGAGTCCCGGTTTTAATTGAAATGGAAATTTCAGCACATAATCACTTCCCATCGATTCTTGGTTTATAGCCATAAAGTTGTGTACATATTCATCGGTACGAATATCTTTTATTCCCGTATTTTCCAAAAAATAGTTGATTTCAAAACTACTTTCATGTAGTAAGATCGTTTTCTTTAGCACATAGGCATAGCCATTTACATTTTTTGATGAACAGATGACCTCGACTTTATTTGGCGTAGCATCTACTTTAAACTCGGCTGGCTTAATCTCGTGTTTTTTATGGAAGAAATATTCATCAGTCTCTTTTTTTAATAGCCCCACGCCTATTTTATGGAACCAACCTCCAATAGCGGTTTCCTCAAAACCCAAGGCGCTATCAATACCAAATTCATTATAAAACCCTTTTCCAAATTCGGTATCATTCGCCATATCGGTTCTTTCGGCAATCGACAATGGGGTATTTTTAAATTTTACCTGTGTGATTTTCCCTGTCCAGTCAAATCTTGAAAAGTTGTACCCTTCCTCTGGAAGGTATATATGTATTTCTAGGCTGTTGTTTTTAAGCGTATGCGCCATAATATTGAAAAAGGAGTTGCTATAGGTAGTTTTTTGATTATTCAGCGGAAAGGTAAAATTTATTTTCATCCACCATAATTGTTGTCAATTCAACAATATGCCCGTCTGGATCTTCCGTGTAGATTGAATGAAAATAATGGTGATCTTGGATATTGAATTCAAGGTTCAATGCTTTATACCTCTTTTTTGCTTTCTCGAAATTTTCTTTGTTTACATTAAATGCAAAGTGGTCAATTTTAACATTATTGGATGTTAAATTGGTTTGCTTGTCATTTTTTTCTGCTGGGAACAAGGCAATTCCTGACTTATTGGAAAGCATGAAAATTGGATATTCACCCCATTTCGCAGGTTGATGTCTTTTAAGCCCTAGTACCTTTTCATACCAATCAGCGGAAACTTCCAAGTCAATTACCCGAATTGCTACATGGTCCAAAAAATTAATTTCAAGTTCTTGGTTTGTTCCGGTCATTTTTCAAATTATAAAAGCGCAGTTGTTAAATGAAACTTATACCCCCAAACGCTTGATGTAATCAAGGCTTTTTTTAACACTTTCCATTTTATCCATAGCGGTATGGTCTTGATCTAGGAATGCGTACTGCACCCCTACTTCCTTACATGCCTGTAATACCTTTTTAAAGTCGATAGTGCCATCGCCTATTTCCAAAAATGCAGCGTTATCCACATCAAAAACGGAGTAATCCAGGGGCGTATTCGCTTTAAGATCCTTCATATGTAGAAACAACAATTGATCCCCTAATTTCTTAATCCATGACAGCGGGTCGTTATGGGCAATGGTCGTCCAAAAAGCGTCCAGCTCTATTTTAACAAGATTGGGGTCAAACACCTTTAGCATTTCATCAAAAGGGATTGCCCCTTCGGTGGGTTCAAATTCGAAGGAGTGATTGTGATAATACAGTTGAACCCCCGCTTTTTTACTTATTTCAGCATGCTGATTGGTCAACTCGGCAAATCGTTTATAGTCGTCCAATGACTGCCTTTCTTCAGGCATCATGATGGCAATACCAAGGTACTTTACACCGTTTGACACACAATCATCGACTATGTTCTCAAAGTGATAGTTTGCTGGTGGAGCCATTCCGGTTTTCTTCACTGTATCCCATTTGCCACTGATATAGCCTGGAAGAAAATGGGTTGAGAGTGCTGTCATCCCCAGATCCTTAATAATCGGAACATAGGTATTCAATGTTGCTGGATCAAATAACTCTATGTTCTTGATGCCCATGGCAGCCAATTCGGTAAAAACCTTTTGTGGATTTTCAACCAACAGCTCCCTTAAGCCAAATACCTGGATTCCCATTCGATCAGCATACTTAAATGCTGGTGGGTCGACAGCCTCTTGTATTTTACTTTCTGCTTGTTTGTCCTTACAACCGGTATATCCTAGGATGGGTACCGCCATCGCGCCCATAACTGAAAGCCTAGTGAACTCTTTTCTGGAAATGTATTTTTTCATGACTCATGGTGTTTTAAAAACTAAAAATAATCATTCTATTGATGCCTTTGAATAGTTGATGCCTACTACTTCCTATTTATCTTTGGAAAATGTACAGCAAAAGGCATAAAAGTTAGCGACACATTGATTAAATTACGGGTGTCAATTGGCAAATAAAGGTCGAGAGACCGAACAGAAAAACGCATCTTAATACCATCCAATATGCTTAAAAATAACTTTACCACTTTCTTAGTACTGATTACTATTTATTTTTTCAATACGCCATCTAATTTGGCACAGACAGTAAACACCAAAGCGATTGCTGAAGCTGTCGCTGGTCTTGAATTACGCGGTATCGGTCCGGCACTAATGGGCGGACGCATTGCCGATATTACCGTGAGTCCTACCGATCGTAGCACTTGGTATATCGCTGTTGGCTCAGGAGGTTTGTGGAAAACCACGAATAGGGGTATTACTTGGAAGCCTATTTTTGATGATCAACCCTCTTACTCCATTGGCACGGTGACCCTAGACCCCAACAATCAGGAGATCGTTTGGGTAGGTACAGGTGAAAATGTGAGTGGCCGCCATGTAGCCTGGGGTGATGGTGTATATCGCAGTACTAATGGGGGAGCGACCTGGCAACAAATGGGTCTTGAGAAATCGGAGCATATTGGTAAAATATTGGTGAATCCCAGAGATAGCAATATCGTTTTCGTGGCGGCCGAAGGTCCTCTTTGGGCATCCGGTGGTCAGCGCGGCGTTTATAAAACAAAGGATGGTGGAAAAACCTGGCAACTCGTACTTAAAATCGATGCGAATACGGGTGTCACTGATATTGAATTCGACCCATCGAATCCTGATGTCATATATGCCGCGGCCTATCAAAGGCGTCGACATACTTGGTCGCTTTTGGCAGGTGGACCAAAATCGGGGATATATAAATCATCGGATAATGGGGAAAGCTGGCGGCAAACAAAAACAGGTTTGCCAAAAGGTGATATGGGCAAAATAGGTCTCGCTGTTACTCCCGCCAACCCTGAAGTGGTATATGCCACCATTGAGGCCAACGATAAAGAAAAGGGCTTTTATAGATCATTGGATAAGGGGGAAAGCTGGGAAAAACGCAATGACTATATCTCCGGAGGGACAGGGCCACATTACTATCAGGAATTGGAAGCATCACCCACTGATCCAAACCTTGTTTACCAAATGGATGTTTTCTTGCATGTTACCCGCGATGGCGGTACGACGTTCAACTATTTGGGTACTGGGCGTGAGAAGCATAGTGATAACCATGCCCTTTGGATAGATCCAGACGATGGCGAACATTTGATTGCGGGTACCGATGGTGGCCTCTATGAGTCTTTTGATGAAGGTAGCACCTGGCGGCTTTTTCCGAACCTGCCCATTTCCCAGTTCTACAAACTGGGTCTCGATAACACAGAACCCTTTTATAATATCATTGGCGGTGCACAGGATCTTGGCACCTTGATTGGGCCTTCGCGCACAATGAATACCGAAGGGGTGCGCAACCAGGATTGGTATGTGCCACTGGGGGCCGATGGCTACGAATCCGTCTTTGATCCCAAAGATCCGAATATTGTGTATATGGAAATTCAACAAGGCCTCTTGCATCGCCTAGATCGCCGTAGTGAGGAGGTATTGAATATTCAGCCGCAAGCTGGGCCAGGTGATGCCCCAGAGCGCTGGAATTGGGATAGTCCTGTGCTTATTAGTCCACATAACAACAATCGGCTGTACTTTGGATCCCAACGCCTTTGGCGAAGTGATAACCAGGGCAATTCATGGATCCCCATAAGTGAGGATCTTACCACCAATACCAACCGCTATGAACTGGAAACCATAGGGCGTGTATGGAGTACTGATGCCCTGTTTGATACAGGCGCCATGTCTAAATATGCAACCCTTACGTCTATATCAGAATCCCCAAAGGTTGACGGGCTACTCTATACTGGATCCGATGATGGTCTTATTCAAGTGAGTGAAGACGGGGGCCAAAATTGGCGGAAGAGCGGAAGCCTTCCCAAAGTTCCATCGCGTTCTTTTATCAATGATGTGGAAGCCTCAAACCATGATGCCAATACCGTTTTTGCGGTAGCGGATGCACATAAGTTTGGCAATTTCAACCCCTACCTTTTTATGAGTGCTGATCGTGGTCGTACGTGGAGGTCTATTGCAGGAGATTTACCCGTTGGAACCATCGTATGGGTGTTGAAACAAGATCATATAGATGAAAATCTGTTATTTATAGGAACGGAATATGGTATTTATTTTTCCCCAAACAAGGGAACCAACTGGATCAAATTGGATGCCGGGGTACCTACTATTGCTTTTCGGGATTTGGAATTGCACAAAAGGGATAATGATCTCGTTGGGGCCACATTTGGCCGGGGTTTCTATGTGCTCGATGATTATTCGTCTTTAAGGTATATCAGTAGCGCAGTAAAAGCGAAGGTCAATACCCTTTTTTCGGTACGGGATGCTTGGTGGTATGTTTCCAGTGAACCCTTGCAGGCCAAAGGCATGCCTAGTCAAGGCACGACGAGTTTCGCCACAGAGAACCCACCTTTTGGTGCCGTGTTCACCTACTATCTAGATGCTATACCACAGACCTCAAAAGCAGAGCGGCAGAAAACTGAAAAAGCCTTGCGCAAACAAAATACCAGTATCCCTTTCCCCGGTTGGGAACGTTTGTTACAAGAGTCCAATGAAAACGAACCACAAGTATTGTTATTGGTTCGCTATGAAAATGGGGATCCTGTTCGCTGGATCAAAGGAACTGCCAAAAAGGGATTGCATCGTGCGAGTTGGGATCTTAAGCTCTCCCCACCAGATCCTATCAACCTAACGGTACCGGCATTTAAACCCCCATGGGCTGGGGACGCCCAAGGTCCACTTGCCGCACCCGGAACCTATAGCGTAGAGCTTTTTATAATGCATAAGGGAGTATTAAAATCCCAAGGAGCACCCCAGCAATTTAATGTAAACCCGGTACCTTCTGCAACCACTGGTACTGATTTCAAAGCGGTGGCCGCTTTTCAACAAAAGACCAGTGAACTTTCAAGACAAATTTCAAGTGCCTCCAAAAAATTGGGAGAAGCCAATGACCGTATAAAACATATGAGAGTAGCATTGTTGGAGACCCCAAAAGCGACTCCGGAACTCTTTGCCCGCTTGAACACCCTCAATGAAAGGATAACCGTATTGCAAACACGTTTAACGGGCGACCCAATTCGCCAAAAATTCAATGAATCAACACTGCCTTCGATCAGGGGACGAGTAGGAGAAGTTGCCTATGGGCATTGGGGCACACGACAGATGCCAACGACTACCCAACAGCGGAATATTGAAATTGCAGTAACGGATTTCGACACATTCAAAGAAGATTTGGTGGCTTATTTAATTGCTTTGGAAGCCTATGAAGCGGACTTGGAAACGGCAGGAGCCCCCTATACGCCAGGGCGAAAGTTTAAATAGGCTATATACCTTTAGCAGGACATGAGAGTTATGTCATTATTGGGCACAGTTAATTATGTGCTATTTTTTAATGCACTACAACGGTTCCTATAAGAAAAGTAGCCTATTTTGGGTGAATTAATATTGTACTTCTGTTACTTCCAATGTAACGCTTGTTCTTTGAGGATTAATGTTAGGATTTATACCAATTTTCATTAAAAAATCACCAGAATAAATCTGCTCTGAATTTATACTTGATTTGCTTCCAGGATATATATTGATTTCTTTAACCCTATATTGTTTGTTACCATCCAGCCCATCTAATCTGACAGGTTCAATATTTATATGAAACGAAACTCGATTATTCACAAGATAATTAAACATAATAGCCTTGCTTTTATCCTCATTCACATACATTAGCGCTGCAATTTCATTGTGATAAGGGTTCATTAAACGAAATAAATCCCCATGCCAAACTACATCTTTAAAAGAATTATAATTTCTTATGGCTTCCTTACAAAAAAGTAACTCCTTTGCTTCGAGTTCGCTCGCAACAATATCAAAACCTAATTTACCCATACTTGCAACATCAACTTTGTACTTGATGGATTGATTTCCCCAATTGGTTACATGGTTATCAGTTACTATTGACGGGAAAAAATAAGAATAATCCCATTGCATAAATATGCGTTCAAGGGGGTCTGTATCATCACTAGGCCAAAATTCCGTAAAGTATTTTAATATTTCGTAATCTCCGCGACCACCACCCCCGGAACATAACATTATGGGAACTTTAGGATATTTCTCCCGTACCCGTTCAAGCACTTTGTATAATCCTTGCACATATTCTATATATAGATGTGATTGTGGCAAATTCTCGCGCTCTAAGTAGGTAGAGTGTGCATTATAGATTACGGAGTTGCAATCCCATTTGATAAAAGCCAATTCTGGATTATCGGTAAAAAGCTTATCAACTATTCCAAAAACAAAATCCTGTACTTCGGGATTGGATAAATCAAGGACGAGTTGATTTCGAAAATAAACCTCCGGTCTTTCTGGCTGCCGAATAACCCAATCTATATGTTTTTCGTATAATTCACTTTTAGGATTCACCATTTCCGGCTCAATCCAAATACCGAATTTTACCCCTTCCTTTTTCGCTTCTTTTACCAAATAACCAATTCCGTGCGGTAATTTCTTAACATTCTCTTGCCAGTCACCAAGTCCTGCGTTGTCACCATTTCTTGGATATTTATTACCAAACCAGCCATCGTCCAATAAAAACAGATCAACCCCCAAGTCTTTTGCGTCCTTAAATAAGGCCGATATTTTATCCTCATCAAAATCGAAGTAGGTGGCCTCCCAATTATTAAGCAATGTAAGTCGCTCACCTTCACCGTCCAATACCCTATATTTTCTGGCCCATTTATGAAGATTACGGCTGGCTTCACCAGTTCCATTATTTGAAATTGCATAGATTAAAGAAGGCGTTTTAAAAATTTTATTTTTAGCAAGGGAATATTCCGAAGCATACGGATTAATACCCGCAATAAAGCGAAGATTATCATAGGAATCAACTTCAAATTCCAATTTAAAATTTCCGCTCCATGCCAACTGGCCTATAATGACTGTGCCTTCTTTTTCAGAAGCTTGTTTATCAAAGGACAAAATAAAATTCGGTGATTGTAAAAGCATGGCTCTTGCCCCCAATTTAGAATCCACTGTTTTAATGCCTCTTGAAAGCTTCGATTCATTGGGCTGCATCTCTTTTGCCCATTGATTATGATAGGTAGTTAAATAAAAATCTTTATCGGTAAAGTATAAATTGGCGGAACTGAATTTTTGTAATGTAACATTCTTTTTTTCATTGTGTTTAATTTCAGTCCATTGCTCAATTACATTTTCCTTACTGAAAACCTTATAGAATAAAGTAACTTGAAAAGCATATACAGGATCTTTTAATATGATGCTCGTAAGACTAATATTGCTTTCCAAGAATTTGGTATCATGACTTTCATATCGCAGATCTAAAGAAGTATTTCCATCGGAATGTATCACCTGAATTGCCGGTTCTGATAAATTCCATGTTCCAGAAGGCGTGTATGCTGCATTGCCAATGCCAATATTATTATCCTTGAAATGGAACATATCAGAAACGGAGGAATACTCACTTTCATTAACAAGTGACTCACCAAAATATACCGTTTTTAAGAGGTTGTTTTCATCGGTTTGCAGTAAGATCGTAAACGCATCTGAGCTAATTGGAATTGTAACCTTCTGAGCGTATACGCTATTAAGCATAAGGAACAGGCTAAAAACCAATAAGGGCTTAATGGATAAGTGAAGACATCTTTGTTTTTTCATCATATGCTGTTGTTGGCATTCGTATTATTCGTTTTTCTATTTCTTCTAAAATGGTGCTGTACAAGCTGATCTACATAAACTTTTGATCCAACCAATTCAAATTCCAATGCTTTAGGGAGTTCAGAAAATAACGGAAAGCCCCCTCCCAATAGAACCGGAAAGACTGTTATTATCATTTCATCAATTAAGTCTTCCTTTAAAAAACCCTGAATTGTAATCCCGCCATCCATGTAAAGACGGTGACATCCTTTTTTATGGATTTGCTCCAAAATTTCGGCCATTGTACCTTTAAGCAAGAATGCTTTTCCCTTGTGACTTTCAGGTATTTCGGTTAAAGAAGTACTCAACACGAATACGGGTTTTTCGTAAGGCCAATCAACATTAAACCCGAGGACGGTTTCAAATGTAATGCGCCCCATCACAAGGGCGTCAATTTCCTTGGTGAATTCGGCATAGCCCATATCTTCATTATCGGGAATTGGAATCGAATCAAGCCATTCAATTCCCCCATTTTTATCGGCTATATAACCATCTAAGCTTGTTGCTATGTATACGCTATTCTTCTTTTCCATTAATAGTTTCCAAGGTCTAATATGATTGCTAAGTTGTTATAACCGCATATAAATTGCTTTTATCCCCAAACATTTTTCGCGATAACTCTCTATTATTACCCTTTTTACCGTTTTTGTTCTTTCACCCCTATTGTAGGATAAGGCACGAATTAAAGATAGGTAGGAATTGTTGATTTTTCGTATAAGAACAGAAGGTATTTTCTAAGGATTTGGTTTTGTGCAGCAGCTTTATTTTGTTAGATTTGATGCTTAACCCCAATATTAAGTGAGATACCTATATCTTCTTTTGGTAGTGTTGTTTGCCAATACAATAGCCCTATTTGCACAAACCCATTCGGTTTCTGGGAATGTTAGGGATGGGGATAACGAGAACATCGCCTTTGCCACGGTTTTTTTACTTCAGGTTGCAGATACTACTGTTTTAAAAGGTGTTTCTGCAGATGAAAATGGCAGGTTCGTAATACAGCATGTACCGCCCAGTACGTATCTAATGAAAGCAAGTTATATAGGTAAATCCTCCAAGTTGATCGGCATCGATGTTGCCAAGGACATAAAAATGGGGACGCTTATCATTGATCAACATGTGGAAACTTTGGATGAGGTGATAGTTTCTTCCTTAAAACCGATAATCGAGCGTAAGGCAGACCGCCTGATCTTTAATGTCGAGAACACGGTGGTTTCACAGGGTAGTTCATGGGATGTACTAAAACGAACGCCTGGGGTCATTGCCATTCAGGAAGAGTTACAGATACGTAACCAAGCGGCCACTATTTACATCAATGACCGAAAAGTTCAATTGTCTTCGCAAGAAGTGAACAACCTATTGGAGAATTATCCGGCAGAACATATAAAACTAATCGAAGTTATTAGCAATCCGCCAGCGAAGTATGATGCCGAAGGTGGCCCAGTTTTGAATATTGTTACCAAAAAGAAAATCGCAATGGGTTATAAAGGAAACGCAAACAGCACCTATACCCAGTCCATTTTTCCAAAATACACTTTTGGCACATCCCATTTTTACAAAACCAAAAAATTAAACATATTTGCCTCCTATAATTATGGCCCGAGAAAGGATTTTAAGAACACGAAAAGTGAAACCAATTTTATAAACAATACAGGCATCTTTTCAAGATGGTATACAGATTTTGATAAAACCACAAGAACAAAAACCCATACAGCACAGCTAAATCTGGACTATACCCTAGATGATAGCAACGAACTCAATTTTGCATTGACCGCATTGGTTTCCCCTAATAAAACCTTCGATAATATCCAGTTTACCGAGATGCGAAATGCGCAAGCCATGCTCGATTCTACTTTTATCACACAAAGTGATCTTATTGAGGACAAAAACAATTATTCTGCGGACCTTACCTATAAACACAAGTTTAAAAAACAGGGTAGCCTGCAATTAAATGGGCATTACACCAAATATAATTTTGAAAATTCCCAAAATGCACGGTCTGACTATTTCGACCCCAATAACCAATTCATAAGAACGTTCAGGTTTTTTACAGATGCCAATCAGGATATTAAAATCTATACCACACAATTGGATATATCCTCGGCCATCGGAAGCGTTGCTTTTGAAACAGGATTAAAAGGATCGTTCATCAATTCAAATAGCGGTATCGACTATTTTAACACTACAAATAACTTACAGGTATTTATGCCAAATCTGTCTGATGATTACCTATATGATGAACAAGTATATGCAGGTTATTTTAGCGTATCGAAAGATTGGAAAAAATTGAGCCTTAAAGCTGGTTTACGTGCAGAACAGACCAAAAGTTCTGGATTTTCTACTTCTCTTTCCGAAATCAACGATTTGAGATACTTTGAACTTTTCCCCACCTTCTATCTGTTATATTCCTTACACGGGAATCACAGTTTGTCATTTGATTATTCACGAAAACTGACCAGGCCAAGATATGAGGATTTAAATCCGTTCAGATATTATATCAATGAAAACAATTTTAGCGAAGGCAACCCAAATCTGCTCCCCAATTTTAACCATAACTTCAATTTAAACTATACTTTGAAAGGGGAATATTTTTTTGATTTTTATTATAGGGATAATGGCAGTTATATTTCTACACTTGCCTTTCAAGATAATGAAAACTTTGTTCTTCGCGATATTACCCAAAATGTGTTGGAAAGCACATCGTACGGGTTCGATTTCAATTATGGCAAATCAGCTACGGATTGGTGGTATCTTTATAGTTATATTTCCATCTTTCACGAAGACGAGACCTTTATTGCCCTAGAAAGCAATAATCAAATAGTTACCAATAACGTAAATGGCGGTTACATTGATCTTACCAATTACTTTAGCCTATCAAAAGACGGGACTTTTAAAGGAGAATTAGGAGTAACTTACTTATCCGGATTTTTGGAAGGATCATACAAGCAGGAAGAAACAACTAATATTACCCTTGGCTTAAGAAAAACCCTTTGGAACAAAAGGGCCTTGATCAGCCTACAGGTAAATGATCTGTTGAACAAAGCTAATAGTCGTGTTTATTCCAAATACCTGAATCAGGACAATGCTTATTTTGCAAGACCAGAAACGCAATACATACGTTTAGGACTTACCGTGAACTTCGGTAATTTTAGATTGGAGGACAATCAACGCAATATTGATAAAATAGAGCGGGAACGACTCAGTTCTAATTAGCATGACTTGAGCATTAATTCTTATACCGCGTTGTGTTACCTATTTATTGTGCTGTAAGTATTTCAATTATCCTCTTTTCTTGGGAAGTGGTACTTCTTGTGGTTTCAACAATTACTTACTTTTTATTGTTTGAAAAATCAATCCAAGTCAACTTATGCCAAAGTTTTTCCAAAGGGCCTTGTCCAAATTTATTGATCCAAAACTTGCAAAAATAAAACAAGACGGCAAATAACAGTATGCCTATAGCCAGACTCTTAGTATGTAACATGATTGGTCCAATACCCAAACCATAGCCAAAAAACACAAAGCCGCCGATCATTGATTGTAGCACATAAGCGGTTAAACTCATACGTCCGCAATAGCGGAGTCCACCAGCTATTTTTTTAAAGAATTTGGTTTTGTAGAGTAGAATAAAAGAAGCTATCAATACAGCGCTAAAAGCCAGATTACCGTACATATCAACTACTTTCAGAAGGGTCTGCCCATGAATCCTGGCATCGGTCAGTTCAGCAAAGTTTCTTTCCAATAAAAAAAATGGAACAAAAACCAAAGCTCCCATGACCAAAGCGTGTTTCCAAAATCCAATACTCCTTTCGCTGTCGACAAATAGTTCTTTTTTACCCAACCAATAACCAAACACAAACAAGCCTCCTGTCTGTACCAACCTCCCCACATCATAGGCCCACATGAGTGATACCTTATGGCCATATAAGGTATTTGCTTTTATTTGCGCTAAGAACGAATCGCCCAATTGGGCTTCTTTCAGCAGTTTCCAGTATTGGCCCATTTCAGAGACGGGAACCGTATAGTCATTATTAAAAAGATGGTAGATATATCGACCCCATTCTATGGGTTGGGACAAGAGAAACAAGGCTACAATCAATAAGGCCTTGTTATTGAATCTACGCACTAGGAACAAGACTACCCCGACCAATGCATACATCATTAAAACCTCGCCTGGAAAGAACAGGCCATTGAACAGTGCAAAACCTACCAATAATAACATACGCCATAAAAAACGTGGTCCAAAATCAATTCCCTTGGCTTCCTGTTTGGCATACATGAGACTAAAGGTGAAACCGAACAGCAAGGCAAATATAGCATAGCCCTTGCCCCCAAAAAGAAGGAAAAACGTATCCCAAATACCCTTGTCAAGGGTATTTAACCAAGTAGGTTGAGTACTTGGGTCGGGAAATACATAAAAATTGAAATGCTCAATACTATGCAAGAGCATTATGGCCATGATGGCAAAACCTCGTAGACTGTCGACAACTTCAATTCGTGGTTTTTTCAGTGTGGTTTCAATACTCATTTTTGGTTGATTTTGGTCTTTCAAAAGTAGGGTATAATGTGTTATGGAGTATGATTGGGTGGATTAAGGTTATTTTGTGGATAAGGATTACCGATAATGTAACAGCTTTGCTATTCTTATTCAACTTATAGGGTTTGTCTTTCCTGCGAAGGCAGGAATCCATGAAATCAAGAATGTGGGTTCCGTATCATTCTGAAACAAGTTCGGCACTAGGCATGGAATGACAAAAATTTATGACTTTCTCTCTTTTCGCCCCACTCCTTATAAAAGAGGGGTGTCCTGCTAACGCAGGACGGGTGGTTTTGAAATAGGGTTTTCATTTTTTTAGCTCCAATCTTCTAGTGAAGCTTACCCACCTTAGGTAGGGAAGTAAGGTATGTTGCCTTTTATCCTTGTTAATTAGTATTCCCAATTCGCTAGGACGAATTGCGATATCTCATCACGATTTTATGTGACCCGGGAATTTTTTTATGGTAATATATGATATTCTTATCAGTCGTTAAAGTTGGGGCTTCAATCAAATCAGAAATGGTTTCTGAAAACAAAACCTTAGGCATCGAAAAGGGGTCTACTGCATTATTTCTTACTGCAACACAAATCTCAAGAACCGTGCTTGCTGTAATAGGACCTTTTAAATATCTCGTGTAGTACAATTCCAAATTATCACTACTAATACATGGCGCATAATAAACATAATCGTCATCATTGATGTTTTGTAAGATCGTTGTTGAATTTGGTAGCGTATTGAATGTCGTGGCATTGACCTTTTGTGCAATCCCTAATTGAGTTTCACACGGACCTGTACAATTTTGATCGTCAAATCTTGCATTGTTGAAATACAAAAATTGCCCATCCAAACTTACTCCGTGATCCATAACCAACCATCCTGGAGTATTCATATTAAAATCTCCGCGAACCCTTTGTATATTACTAACATCACCTGAATCATAAACCCCGTAAAAAAGATTATCCAATTCGGCAGGGTAGTCTCTTGTCGATGTCCAGTAGAAATTACCATTTGAATCTATATCAGCCACTGCATCTAAATGAAATTCTGCTGTTTGGGTGGTCCCTGTCAATTCCACAACAGAAGTAAAAGTTGAATCATTTATTTTAGTTGCATAGAACAATTTGGTGTCGACCCCATCATTTATATTATTGAAAAACAAATAATTGCCATCTGGTGATATGAACGGCTCCATGGCATCAAACGTTAGGCCATTAATATTTACGTCTATTTCAGCGCCAAATGAAGGATATACTATTGACTCACTGATTTCATCATTTTCTTTTGAGCAAGATGTTATCGATATTGATATGAGTATCAGTATTAAAATAGCTTTTGTTCCCATTTTATTTTTGGTAATGAACATTTTATCTAATTTGTTATTACTGAACTCTAAACAATCACCTTTTATTGTTTTACTACTAGTCTTTTGCTTTTTATGATGGTTGTCATTCCTGTGAAAACAGGAAACCTTTAAACAATTCTATTGATTCCGTGTCATACTGAAACAAGTTCAGCACTTGGCACGGAATGACAAATGTTTATGGCTTTCTATTCGGGTCCCCTCGTTTAACAAGGAGGGGG
>Ga0316189_10003200_pt1 | contig 15908 bp, 14 predicted proteins | sample LowCovwburrow_MG_FD_204930 | JGI IMG/M metagenome (GOLD analysis project Ga0316189, IMG submission 204930) | Coastal sediment microbial communities from Maine, United States - Lowes Cove worm burrow | ecosystem: Environmental > Aquatic > Marine > Coastal > Sediment | place: USA: Maine... | reverse complement strand
AGCGCGTCGGCCCACTCAACAGAAGCGGGTCAGCTCGGGCCTGGATCGCCGGTATCGGTTCAAAAACTTCGTTCAGGGAAAGTCAAACGAACTTGCTTATGCCGCGTCTCAGCAAGTGGCGAAAAAACCGGGTACGTCTTATAACCCCCTGGTTATCTACGGCAGCACAGGTTTGGGAAAAACCCATTTGTTACATGCTGCAGGTAATCTTTTACACAAACGAAACCCTGACTCCAAAGTCGTGTATCTGGGCTCTGAGCAATTCGTCAGTGAAATGATCAGTGCATTGCGAGGTGACCGGATAGAGGCGTTCAAACAGCATTACCGGACGGCGGAAGCATTGCTTATCGATGACGTCCAGTTTTTCGCGGGAAAAGAAAGAACACAGGAAGAATTCTTCCATACTTTCAATGCTTTGCTGGATAGTCAGCAACAGATTATTTTGACCTGTGACCGGTATCCAAAAGAGGTGGATGGGATTGAAGCCCGATTGCGTTCGCGGTTTGGTTGGGGCCTGACCGTATCCATCGAACCCCCCGATTTTGAAACCCGCGTTGCCATCTTGATGAACAAGGCCCAGGAGAGGAATGTTTTCCTGGAGGAACCGGTAGCTTACCTTGTTGCACGCAGGGTCCGGTCCCATGTCAGGGATCTGGAGGGTGCCCTCAATACGCTTTTTGCCAATGCCCGTTTCACCGGTCGCCCCATTACGGAAAGCTTCGCCCAGGAGGTGCTGCGCGAACTTTTTCATGTTCATGATCGTTTGATAACCATTGAAAACATTCAAAAAGCAGTCGCGGAATATTACAAGCTCAGGGTTTCTGATCTGCTGTCCCGCCGGCGACCGCGTACTATTGCACGTCCACGACAGGTAGCAATGGCGTTATGCAAGGAATTGACCGAACATAGTTTGCCTGAGATAGGGGATGCTTTTGGCGGCAGGGACCATACCACTGTATTGCATGCCTGTCGTAAAATTGAAGAGTTATGCGATACCGATGGTCGAATTCGTGAAGACAAGGCCAAGTTGGTGAGGTCATTGACGGCTTGAGCAATGAAGTGTGTATAACATTGTGGTTAATAAGGGCAGATAGCTGTGGATAAGTACGGGATAAAATATATGGCTTTTTTATCCACAGGCTGTAAACAGGAAATCAGACTTGATATGCTCTCTTATAGCAAGAGCAATTTACTGAATTTTAAAGATAATTAAGACTTACATACATATCCACCAGGCTTATTACTATTACAGTTTATTTAAATATAACTATATAAATAATTACTAACAGGAAAGCGGCTATGAAATTCAGCATTCAACAGGAAGCTCTGCTTCAACCCATCAGCCAGGTTATCGGGGTAGTAGAGCGGAGGCAGACCTTACCCGTATTGGCAAACTTCCTGGTATCCGCCCAGGCGAATCGCTTGTCGATCACCGGAACAGACATGGAAGTAGAGTTGATCGCGGCAGTTGATGCCGATATCCAACAGGAAGGGGAGATTACGGTACCGGCAAGAAAACTGGTGGATATTGTTCGTAAGCTTCCTGAAGGAGTTAACATTACGGCTGTTCTGGAAGGCGACAAGCTGTTGATTTCATCAGGTCGTGGTCGCTACACGCTGGCAACCCTACCCGCTACTGAATTTCCGGCAACTGATCAAGTTGAAACCTTAGAAAACATTAAAATTCAAGAAGTTGAATTGAAAAAATTAATTGATAAAACCTCTTTTTCAATGGCAAATCAAGACGTACGCTATTATTTGAATGGCCTACTTTTTGAATTTCACGACGGGTCGCTTACAACCGTGGCCACCGACGGCCACCGTCTGGCTGTATGCGATATGAAAGGCGATCTCGGTGTGGCCCAGGACCGGCAAATGATCGTTCCAAGGAAGGGTGTGATGGAGCTTTCAAGAATGCTTTCAGAGAGCGATGACCTGGTTGAGTTGGCTTTGGGTAAGAATCACATTCGATTGGTTAAAGGCAATATGATATTTACATCAAAACTGATTGATGGTCGATTTCCGGATTACCAGGCGGTGATACCCAAAGGCACAGACCGTCATATCAAACTGGACCGCCAAAGCTTCATGCTGGCTCTGCAGCGCGCTTCAATTCTGTCCAATGAAAAATACAAAGGGGTCAGACTGGAGGCTTCGGTCGATTCTGTAAAAATTGTAGCGCACAATCCTCAACATGAAGAAGCTGTTGAAGAACTTGAAGCCGAATTGAATTTTGACCACGTCGCCATTGGTTTCAATGTTACTTATCTGCTTGATGCACTGAGTGCCATAGAGGGTAACTCAGTGGTCATGGCGCTCAAGGATGCCAACAGCAGTTGCCTCATTTCGAGTGAAGCAGGCGGCAGGGACAAACACGTTGTCATGCCTTTAAAGCTTTAATCTGGTCCGTCATCAGTCGCTAAGTAATTGCAAATAAACAAATTACAGATAAGTAACCTCAGAAATTTGAAGCGTGTTGAAATTGAGCCCCACCCGGGGCTCAATGTTTTATACGGAGGCAATGGCGCCGGTAAAACAAGTGTATTGGAGTCCATAGTCATCCTTTCCCGCGGCCGGTCTTTCAGGACAACACAAGCGGCAGATTTGCTTGGACCCGAAGGTAAGACTTTTCAGGTGTTTGCTGAAACGCAACGAAGAAACGCACAGCCCTCCAGAATTGGCATTGAACGATCCGGTAAGCACTGGAGGGCCCGAAAAGACGGTCTTGACCTTTCCCAGTTAAGTCATTTAACCAGAGCACTTCCTGTAGTCGTCATGGAACCCAATAGTCACCTTCTGGTCAGTGGCGCACCCGAGGTCAGGAGAAAGTTCCTTGATTGGGGAATGTTCCACGTGGAACGTGAGTTCCTGAAAGTTTGGAGTGGTTTCTCAAAGGCTCTGAAGCAGCGCAATGCAGCGTTGAGGCATAAACAGCAGGATGTGCTTGAAAGTATCGATTCTGTCTTCTGTAAGACCGGGTTACGTTTAGACAAACTTCGAAAAGCGCATTCTGATGCCATTTCCGACCGTTTGGGTGTGCTTTTAACAGAGTTGAGCCCGGGCCTCGAATCAATCCGCGTTGAATACAAAAAAGGATGGTCAAAAGAAACTCTTGAAGATTCACTTCTGGCTGGCCGGGAAAACGACCTGGTTAAAGGAGTGACAGGATCTGGGCCGCATCGCGCAGACCTGGTATTCCACTACAGGGGTACATCGGCACGCGCCGTAATGAGCCGAGGTGAACACAAAATCCTGGCAGCCGCGCTTTTGTTGGCACAGTCAGAGATTCTGGCAGAATGTGACCAGACTCCAGTGGTTATACTGGACGACCTGGCCTCAGAATTTGACTCGGATCATTTTGACAGCGTACTTCGACGCGCCTTAATCAAGGCCGGACAGGTTTGGGTATCCGGAACCGTGTTACCCGACCTTAAACAAGAGCACAAGATGTTTCACGTGAAACATGGGACGGTCACAGAAGTGGTATAATCAGCGCTTGAAAAAGAGCTTGTTGGCACCCATTTAGTTGGGCTCGCCCACAAGATTTCTTAAGTTACAAACATTCACACTATCAAATGGTTACAAAACCCGCTGGAGGGTTAAAAAGCGTATGAGCAAGTCACAGTACGATTCAACGAACATCAAGGTTTTAAAGGGTCTTGATGCGGTCAGAAAAAGGCCCGGTATGTATATCGGTGATACAGATGATGGTACAGGCCTTCATCACATGGTCTTCGAGGTCGTTGACAACTCCATTGATGAAGCTCTTGCCGGTCACTGTGATGCCATCAAGGTAACCATACATGAAGATGATGCCCTGAGTGTTCAGGATAACGGCCGTGGAATTCCGGTTGATTTGCATGAGGAAGAGGGTGTTTCGGCGGCTGAAGTGATCATGACGGTGCTTCACGCGGGCGGAAAGTTTGATGACAATTCTTACAAGGTATCAGGCGGTCTTCATGGTGTAGGTGTGTCTGTGGTGAATGCCCTGTCACAGTTGTTGGAGATAAGAATCAAGCGGGATGGACATGTCTGGCGACAGAAGTATCACATGGGCGTACCTGAGAGCGCATTAAAGATAACGGGTGATAGTGACGATACCGGAACAAAAATCTATTTCAAACCCAGCCATGACGTCTTTTCCGATGTTGTTTTTCATTATGACATCCTGGCCAAGCGGCTGAGAGAACTGAGCTTTCTCAATTCAGGCGTCCGTATTGAGCTCGCTGATGAACGCAGCGGCAAATCAGATGTGTTTGAGTATAAAGGGGGTATTAAGTCGTTCGTCGAGCATTTGGGGAAAAACAAAAACCCATTGCACACAACGGTTATGTACGTATCGGATGAGGCCAATGACATCACCGTCGAGGTTGCCATGCAATGGACCGATGCTTACCAGGAAACGGTTTTCTGCTTCACTAATAACATTCCGCAAAAGGACGGTGGAGCGCACCTGGCTGGATTCAGGGCCGCCTTGACCCGCACCATCAATCATTACATAGAAGACTCTGGCATTGCCAAAAAAGACAAGGTCTCCACGACAGGCGATGATGCCCGGGAGGGTTTGATCGCCGTTTTGTCAGTCAAGGTACCGGATCCGAAGTTTTCATCTCAGACCAAGGACAAACTGGTTTCATCAGAAGTCAAACCGGTCGTCGAGTCACTGGTAAGCTCAAATCTGCGGGATTTCCTGCTGGAGAATCCTGGTGAGGCGAAAACAATTACCGCCAAGGTCGTTGACGCGGCCAGGGCCCGAGAGGCTGCCCGGAAAGCACGAGAAATGACACGCCGAAAGGGTGTGTTGGATATTGCTGGTCTTCCCGGTAAGTTAGCGGATTGTCAGGAAAAAGATCCTGCTTTATCTGAAATATTTCTGGTAGAGGGCGATTCAGCAGGCGGCTCAGCCAAACAAGGTCGAAATCGTAAGTACCAGGCAATTTTGCCGCTGAAAGGCAAAATTCTGAACGTTGAGAAGGCTCGTTTTGACAAGATGTTGCAATCGGCCGAAGTTGGAACGTTGATCACAGCGCTCGGGTGTGGAATAGGGCGGGATGAGTTCGATCCGGATAAGTTGAGGTATCACCGAATTATCATCATGACTGACGCAGACGTGGATGGATCGCACATTCGCACTTTGCTGTTAACTTTTTTCTATCGCCAAATGCACGAGCTGATAGAACGTGGCCACATCTACATTGGACAACCACCGCTGTACAAGATCAAGCAGGGTAAGCAGGAACATTATTTAAAGGACGACAACGAGCTAAACGATTACCTGATGGCCAGAGCGCTAGACGACGCTAGCCTGGTTTTCGATCCCGAGGCGCCCCCATTGCAAGGCGAGCCTCTGGAGCGGCTCATGCGAGATTACCTCGCTGTGCGCTTGACCAATGAACGTCTTTCCCGAAGGTATGATCCTTTGTTTTTGGAACAACTTATTGATAATAAAGCATATTCACATGATTGGGATAGGGAACAGAAGGTGGAATGGTGTCATAACGTCGAAACCAGGTTATGTGCAAAAAGCCCTCCCAGTGTTCGATATGGCGTGAAGGTGACGCAGGGCGAAGAGGGCGATGTTCTGACGTTCAGCAAAATGACTCACGGTGTCACCGAAGAAAAAATCATTAAACCTCACTTCTTTAACGGTGCTGAGTACCGGTTAATCGGTAAACTTGCAGACACGCTTCATGGGTTGGTTCAAGAAGGCGCCAAGGTCTTGCGAGGAAAATCCAGCCAGGAAATTAAAACGTTCAAGGAAGCTTATGAATGGCTGATGGATGAGAGTCGTAAGGGTCGCAGCATCCAGCGCTTCAAAGGCCTGGGTGAAATGAACCCCGAGCAACTGTGGGACACCACGGTGAACCCGGAGACGCGCAGGCTGCTGCAGGTCACCATCGAGGACGCTGTCGCTGCCGATCAGATTTTCACGACATTGATGGGTGACGAAGTAGAGCCGAGGCGCGAATTCATTGAAAAAAATGCACTCGATGTAACCAACCTGGACGTGTGAAACTCTAAGCCAAAACTGACAGGTCCGCGATTCGGTCAAACAGGGCTTTCAGGTGCGAGAGCAAAGACAGCCGGTTCAGTCTCAGCGCGTCGTTTTTGTCCATCACCATAACCGAGTCAAAAAAAGCATCAACGGGTTGTTTCAAACTGGCTAATTGTTTCAAGCTTGTGGCGTATTCGCCCTTTTCCAGCAAGGGCAACACAATTTCGTCCAGCCGGTTAATTTCCTCGAAAAGATACCTTTCTTCGTCGAAAGTGAATAGATTTGAGTCTATAGTTCCTGAAACCACATCATCTGTTTTTCGTAATATGTTTCCGATTCGCTTGTTTGCAGCCGCCAGGCTGGCGGCTTCTTCCTGTCCCATAAACTCGGACAGGGCGTTCAGACGACGGTCAAGATCAGGCAGGGTATCCCAGCCGGAGGCCAGTGCTGCAGAAATCAATTCGGCTCCGTGCCCCAGGTCACGATAATAAGCTCGCGAGCGATCAACGATAAAGCCGCGGACATCAAGCAGCAAGTCTGGCTTAATTTCCAATTGAGCCGACATTTCAATAGCCGCCAGTGCAAGCAACCGGTCCAGTGGAATCTCGAACCCAGCTTCAATCAGGATCCGAACCAATCCAAGTGCTGACCTTCTCAGGGCGAAAGGGTCCTTATTGCCACTTGGCCGCAAACCTGCTCCAAAAATACCGACCAGGGTATCAATACGATCCGCCAGGCTAACGACTTTGCCAGTCAGTGACGCCGGAATGCCGTCTCCGGCAAACCTGGGCGAATAGTGTTCCCCGATAGCATGAGCAACATCGTCTGTTTCGCCCGAAATCGAGGCGTAATACCGTCCCATGGTGCCCTGGAGTTCAGGAAATTCTCCCACCATCAAAGTCATGAGATCGCATTTTGCAAGTAGCGCAGCCCGAGAAGCAGGACCAGCCTCCATCTCGATAAAATCTGCTATATTCTTCGAAATGTTGGCCATACGTTTCGACTTGTCGCCAACAGAACCTATTTCCTTCTGAAAAACAACGCGATCCAGAAGCGGTATCAGGCTTTCCAGGGGTTGCTTTTTATCCTGTTCGAGGAAAAAACGGGCATCGGCCAGACGTGGCCTGATGACGCGCTCATATCCGGCCCTGACGGATTCAGTTCGTATGCTTTCAATGTTGGATATGGCAATGAACCGATTGGTAACCTGTCCCGGTTTTTCACGATCCATGACGGGAAAAAACTTCTGGTGGTCCTGCATGCTGGCTATCAGCGCCTCATGGGGAACTTCCAGAAATTCCTCCTCAAAAGAACAGCTGACTACAACCGGCCATTCCACAAGGTTATTCACCTCGTTGAGCAGGTTGGCGTCAATATGAACGCATGCATCCGCCGCTAGCAGGTTATCACGGATGCGCGATTTTCTTTGCTCCGGGTCAGCGATCACGAAGGCGTCCTGTAATACCTGGCGATAGGAACCGCTGTCAGGCACGGTGTGTGGTCCGGGAGCATGAACCCGATGACCCCAGGTCAGCCGACCCGCATCCTGTCCCAACAGTCGCCCTTCAAGCCGCTGGTCACCATGAAGAACGATCAGCCAGTGTACCGGGCGTACGAAACTGAAATCATGATCAGCCCAGCGCATTGGCCTGGGAACCGGTAATTGCTTGATGGCCTGTTCCAGAATGGGGTAAATAAGCTCTGAAAGTGATTTTCCGGGCTGTTGGATTCGGGCAAACAGCCACTGTCCCTTTTCGTTTTCTACGGTCTCCAGTTCGGTAACGTCTTTACCAACGGAACGGGCAAAGCCGATGGCTGCGCCGGTGGGCTTCCCGTCACTGTCAAAAGCGGCCTGGAGCGCAGGGCCGCGACGTTCCTGGTCGAGATCCGGTTGAGATGATGCGACATTCGCAAGAATCAACGCCAGGCGGCGGGGCGTTGAAAACGAAAGGCTGTTCTGAGAATCAAACAGGATATTATTCTTCTCCAGCCCCTCCTGGACCGCGTTGAAAAATGCGACCCTGATCTTATCCAGGGCCTTTGGCGGCAACTCTTCACAGCCCAACTCAATCAACAAGTCTGCCGTTGTATCCCGGTCATGGGTTGTTTCAGTCATTATCCACTCCCCCACCTTGATGGCTGTTGAGCGCAGGAAACCCCAGGGCCTCGCGGCTTGCATAATAGGTTTCCGCCACTCTTCTGGCCAGGTCCCTGACCCTCAGGATATAGCGCTGTCGCTCCGTAACAGATATTGCCCGGCGAGCGTCCAGAAGGTTGAATGTGTGAGACGCTTTCAGAACCTGCTCGTATGCCGGCAGGGGAAGCCCCAGGTCGACCAGTTTCTGCGCCTCACCCTCACAGGTATCGAACCAGCCAAACAGCGCGTCGATATTGGCGTGTTCGAAATTGTACTGGGATTGCTCGACTTCGTTCTGATGAAACACCTCGCCATAGGTGACCGGTTGACCACCAATATCTGTCCAGACGAGATCGTAAACGCTATCAACTCCCTGCAGGTACATGGCCAGCCGTTCCGCACCATAGGTGATTTCACCCATGACTGGCCTGCATTCCAGGCCACCCGCTTGCTGAAAGTAAGTAAACTGCGTGACTTCCATGCCGTTAAGCCAGACCTCCCACCCCAGACCCCAGGCACCCAGGGTAGGGGATTCCCAGTTGTCTTCCACAAACCGGATATCATGGACCGCAGGATCAATGCCGACTGCCTTAAGCGAACCCAGGTACAGCTCCTGGAAATCTTCCGGCGACGGTTTCATCACAACCTGGTACTGGTAGTAGTGTTGCAGGCGATTTGGGTTCTCGCCGTAACGGCCATCAGTGGGGCGGCGGCTCGGTTGTACATAAGCTGCCCGCCAGGGCTCCGGACCGATGGAGCGCAAAAATGTGGCCGGGTGAAAAGTACCGGCGCCCACTTCCAGGTCCAGTGGCTGGACCAGTACGCAACCCTGTTGAGACCAGTAGGCCTCAAGGGCCTGGATGAATTCCTGAAATGTCATTATGAATAATAGCCTGGGTTCGTCGAGCAGCATTCAAACCGCTTAGTATAGTCCCAGACAGCCTTTGACAGAAGGCGTTAATGGATCATGAGGTCATCAGGCGGAATCGGCGTTTTCCACAATGAATACCACGCCGTCGACCCCGGCAACCTTTACCCGGGTGCCGGCCGGAAGGTCAGGACCTTTGACACGCCAACTGGAATCGTCCACCGCTACCTTGCCGACACCGTTTACGATCGGATGATCAAGGGTAAAAACTCGCCCGGCATACTGCTGGCCTCTTTGATTGAGAAGGGGTTGATCAGATGTCGGTGGATGAACCTCGCGATACTTCCTCCAGGCGACAACAGCCACTAACGACAACAAACCAAACAACACGAGTTGGGCCTCAACCGGGATATTCGGAAAGACCAGCAAAAGAAAACCCACGGCAGCAGCGGAAAAACTCAGCCACAGGAAAAAATAAATGGGTGACGTCAGTTCGAGGATCAACAACATGCCCGCCAGTATCCACCAGTGCCAGAAAACGATGTGACTCAGCCAGCCCATTTAACGATCCCCGTCCCGGTCATTTGGAATCGTTCCAGTGTATATTCATAACCCGGGTGCACAATAATGACCGCAGTGCGAACCACGGTGACGCCTAAAGCAGCGGCAATGACTGCCCAGATGAGTACGCTGTCAAACATGTTTGCCTCCCCGATCAGCGACTGACTATCCTGAACCCCTTGAGCGAGATTGCGGTTGCAGGAACGATTCCCCATCTAAACCATAGCAAACCGACCCGTCAAGGTAATGCGCCAGAAGTCACGGCGTGCGAAAATTATTTTTTTGAGCGCCTGCGGCGGAGAGGGAATATGCATCGAAAAGACACGATTTATGAATCGGAGATGCCCGGCCCGGGTGATTTCGTGTTCGATGACCGTGTGGTCAGCGTTTTTCCCGACATGATCAACCGCTCTGTACCCGGCTACGGTCTGATCGTGCCAATGATCGGCTTGTTGGCACGGCGCTACGCCCTGGCAAATTCAAGGCTCTATGACCTCGGTTGCTCTCTTGGCGCGGTGTCCCTGGCCATGCAGGCGGCTGTTCATCAGCCGGGCGTTGAAATTTTGGCTGTCGACAGTTCTGCCGAAATGATCCGGCAATTGAAGGCGAACCTGGCAGGAGGAAAAGGCCGGGGGGAGGTTAACATCCTTACCCGGCAATGCGACATCCTTGAAATACCGATTGAAAATGCGTCCGTTGTGGTTCTGAATTTCACCCTCCAGTTCCTGGAGCATCAACGACGTCAGGAGCTCTTGAACAAGATCGCCAAAGGTCTGAATCCCGGCGGAATTCTCGTGTTGTCTGAAAAAATCTGCTTTGAGACCGACCGTGAACAGCAGCTGCAAACCCTGTGGCATCATGACTTCAAGAAAGCACAGGGCTATTCGGATCTTGAAATCGCCCGAAAAAGAGACGCGCTGGAGAACATACTCAAGCCGGAAAGCATGCAACAGCATCGTGTTCGGCTGAAGACAGCCGGATTTGATCACGTCAATCAGTGGTTCCAGGGTTTCAATTTTGTTTCCATGGTGGCTTTCAGGGGTCGCGGTGCGGATATATAACGCCCTTGCTAACCGCTGGCCAACGAGCGCCTGGCTGAAAGAGGTCTGCGCGAGCGCAGACCAGAGACTGCGAGACCACCCGCACGGTGACCTGGCCAGGTGGCGTGCAGTTCTCAAGGATTTACCTGAAGGTGCGCCCAGAGCGGTGCTGGATCACGCAGCCCCGCAGCTTGGCGAAAAGTGTGCCCGGCCTGATCAGTTGAAGCAGCAATTGCTGGGCCTTCACCCCTGGCGAAAGGGGCCTTTGCAACTGGGCGGTGTGCTTGTTAATACGGAATGGCGATCCGACTGGAAGTGGGACAGGGTGGCGCCGCACATTGACCTGGAAGGCCACCGGGTGCTGGATATTGGTTCTGGCAACGGTTATTTCGGATTACGCATGCTGGGCGCGGGTGCAGATCTGGTTGTTGGAATTGATCCGACGCTGTTGTTTGTCATGCAATACCTCGCGTGTAGTCATTTTTCGGGTGACATCGGAAATTATGTTCTTCCGCTGGGAGTTGAAGAGCTGCCGGACGGACCTGCAAACCTGGACACGGTGTTCTCGATGGGCGTTTTATACCACCGCAAAGAACCCGCCGGTCACCTGCGTCGAATCCGATCCCTTCTAAAAGACGGCGGCACCATGGTTTTGGAAACCCTGGTGCTGCCGAAGGGCAGGGAGGAGGACCTGCTGACCCCCGAGAACCGCTATGCCCGCATGCGAAATGTCTGGGCCATACCCGGTACAGATCGCCTGTTGCGGTGGGTTGAGGAGGCCGGGTTTGCTGATGCCAGGGTGGTGGATGTCACGAAGACGACTACCCGCGAGCAACGATCAACAGCCTGGATGATTTTCGAATCGCTCGAACAGGCGCTGGATCCTGCAGATGCGGCGAAGACAATAGAAGGTTTGCCGGCGCCTGTTCGAGCGATGGTCATAGCCAGTCGTTAGCCGTCAGATTCGAACTGTGAACAATCCGGGCGGTTTTTACCCTTTCTATGCGCCCGCTCCGCGGCCTTTGTCCTGCGTTCTTCTTTCAATAGCATAAATTGCTCGGCCTGCTCAGATGTGAGAATGGCGAGGACATCGTCTTCCGCAGCCTCTTGCTGGGCGCAGATCTCGGGCCCCATTATCACCATGGTCTGTTCGTGCAGTGCGTTTCTTTCAGCGGCGTGCTGTTGCAGAACGACCAGGAGATCGATGGCCTGCTGGTTAGAGAGATCAAGTGTTTCGCTCATCCGCGCCAGCACGTCCTCGACGCTTGGCGGACCCTGTTTCCAGTCACGCCCGCCGTCACCTTTTTCTGCGACAGCGGAGCCGGAGGCCATCAGGCCCAGTACGGTCAAGACAAGGGCGGTATTCTTAAAGAAGGATTTCATCATTTTCTCCTTGATGGTTTGCTTTGAAGCAAATCGTTAACGCTTCGGGGTTGTACTGTTTTCAGTGCAAATTGTGGCGTCCAATCTGGAAGAGAATGTGGAGAAAAAAAGAAGTTTTCCCCAATCACTTGAACGCCTGGCGGGTTGCGGTGCAGGATGATCTCAATGAAGACTTTTTTCTCAAGAATCCTGGTTGCGCAGGTTATTGCGGTCGTTCTCGCGTTGCTGATAGTCACCGTGATCACACGGATCAGCCTCGACCGGGGATTTCGTGTGTTTTTGAAAGCCCAGGAGACCACCGTTCTGGAGACGGTCGCACCCGTGCTGGCCGATGTGTATGAAACACAGGGCAACTGGAGCACTCTTCTGGATCAGCCTGAAAACTGGCAACGGGTCTGGCGCAGCACCCGGGGACCGCAGGAAAATCGTTCTGGCCGCGGGCCACGGCCGCATCCACCCGGAAACAATCGCCCTCCGCCCCCGGGGCAGGGCGTATCAACCGATCTACAGGCACTTCGCTGGATGCGGCCTTCAGATCGCGGCATGCTTCGGGAGCGGCTGTTTCTTCTGGATGGCCAGTTCCAGAGAGTGGCTGGCGCAACGCCAGAAACGGTCGAAGAGCTGGACCTGCAGGCGATCAATTTGGGGGGAAAAGCCGTGGGCTGGATAGGGTTTTCGCCTGCAGGCCGGGCATTTCCACCGGAGGCTGAAAGGTTCTTTCGTGGCCAGGTGAGGATTACAGTTATCGCGCTTGCCATCGCACTGGTGGTGGCCACAGCGCTGGCATTGCTGCTGGCGCGGAACTTGAGTCGCCCGGTCAAAGCGCTGGATAACACGGTCAGGCGGCTCAGCGAGGGCGAGTACGATGCCCGGGCTGAACTCTATTCACTTGATGAGACAGGCCGCCTGGCGGAGCATATTAACCTGCTGGCCGCATCACTCGAGAAGAACCGCACCGCCCGGCGTCGATGGATGGCTGATATTGCGCACGAATTGCGCACGCCCGTTGCCATTCTGAAAGGGGAGATCGAGGCACTGTCCGACGGCGTGAGGGCGGCTGATGACCGTATGACCGCGTCACTGCAGGAAGAAATCGAGCAGCTGTCCGTTTTGATTGATGATTTACAAACGCTGGCCCTGTCCGATGCGGGCGCGTTAAACATCCACAAGGAGAAGATCCGCCTGGATACGCTGATTCAGCAGTGCACAGAGGCTTATCGGGATCGAATGGCACGCCGGCGAATTGATCTGCATGTGAGTGTTCAGGCGCTCGAAGCTACGATCGACCCCCAGCGGACACGACAGCTGTTGGCTAATTTACTGGAAAATTCCTGCCGGTATGTCGATGAAGGGGGTACCGTAACCCTGGACCTTAAAGAAACGGATGATGGATGCGAGTTACTGATAGAGGATTCAGGCCCCGGCTTGAGCAAATCGCAGTTAAGCCGGTTGTTTGAGCGTTTCTATCGCGCAGAGGAAAGCAGAACGAGGTCCGGTGGTGGAGCGGGTCTCGGTCTGTCCATTTGCAGGAACATCGTTGAAGCGCACGGTGGCCGCATTTTTGCTGAGCAGGCTGCGGCAGGCGGGCTGAGAATACGGATTGAATTACCTGTTTGAGAATCGTGTATGAATGCCAGTGAAAAAAAGATCCTGATTGTTGAGGATGAGCCAAAGATCGCCTCACTGCTGGAGGATTACCTGCAGGCGCAGGGTTCATTCAGTACGCGAGTTATTCACCGTGGTGACCAGGCCATGGCGGAGTTTCAGGCCTACACGCCGGATCTTGTCCTGCTGGATTTGATGCTGCCGGGACTGGACGGAATGGAGGTCTGCAAAAAATTGCGGGCAGTCAGTGAAGTCCCGATCATAATGGTGACAGCGCGGGTCGAAGAAATTGACCGGTTGCTTGGCCTGGAACTGGGTGCTGATGACTACATCTGTAAACCCTTCTCTCCCAGAGAAGTCGTTGCCCGGGTGAAAGCGGTGTTAAGGCGCAGTCAGCCGGGAAGCGAGGGGGGACTCAGTCGCGCTCTGGAGATCGATGATGAAAAATTCAGCGCCAGGTTGAATGGCCAGGACCTGCAACTCACAGCGGTTGAATTTTCATTACTGAAGACACTCTCAGGCCAGGCCGGGCGAGTGTTTTCCCGAGACCAGTTAATGAATGGCATGTATAGCGATTACCGGGTGGTCAGTGATCGCGCGGTAGACACACACGTGAAGAATCTCCGGAAAAAACTATCGACGGTTTCCGGGTCGGACGACATGATCAAGTCCATTTATGGCCTGGGTTATCGGTTTGAGGGCTGATTACCTTCAGGATTCGCAGACAATGACTCTATAAGAAGGCCAGGACCATGTTTCATACTGTGTCCATCATGCGAATCCATCATCAAATCCTATTGTTGCTTTATCTGCTGTGTTCCTGCAGCACTGTTGTGCTGGGAGACAGTTTTCGCTGCGGCCGTCAGCTTGTAAGCACAGGAGATTCCAGCGGCGAACTTCTCCGTGTCTGTGGTGAGCCGTATCATAAAGACAAGGGCCGGTCCCGGCTTGATGTGGACGGAATCAACAGGGATGTGAGCGTGGAACGGTGGCATTACAAACGGAGCAGCAGAAGCCTGGAGCATATCATTATCCTTTATAAGGGGACCGTCCATGATGTGATCGTAGGCAACCGTTGATAGGAATAATAATTCTAGTTAAAATTAGTTTTCAGTCCTGGGATCAAACCATTCAAGAGAAATATTCGACAGAACTTCCTTCCATGGAAATTCCGGACCGGGATCCAGTTTTCGGAATACACGGGTTTCGGGCTGGTCCGAAGCGGCCACTGTTGCAGTATCCAGAAAGGCGTGTCCACTGATTTTCTTTAAGCAGCTAACTTCCTCTGAAAGCCTTCCTAACAAGGCGATTAACGATTCGATCTGTGTTCTTGGATAAGCCTCTTTCATTACCTGGTGGCGGGAATCAAACCAATGCGGAAACCGTCCGGTATTCACAAGCTCAATACCAATGCTGCTTTCGTTGTAGTTCCGGACGTGGTGTGCGACGCGGTCCATTGGTACCCACTGCTGAACATCACCATTTCGTTCTATATAGAAGTGCCCTGAATTACCCGTCCCGGACTCCTGATAGTGAATGCGCTCTCCATATTCCCGGGCAGTGACGAGATCCGGCAGTTCGGTGCAGTGAATAACGACAAGGTCAATGGAATCGATGGGCCTTGAGCCCAGGAGGTGTGCGTAGGGTAGCAAATGGCTTGTGACGGGTTCTTCTGAAGGCAAGGCGGGCGCTCAGGGTTGGGTGTCAGGGCAGGGGCCGGCTGTATCGCCATGGTTGAGATGAACGAAGCTGTCAGCGTTTGAGACGGTCAGCGTTTTCTTAGCATCGTGACAGACCATGACCTGGCCTGAGCGCCGGTCCTGGATGGAGTCCGTTTTGCAGGCTGCCAGTGCCAAAAAGAACAGCAGAAGAAGAATTCTGACGGTCACCTGGATCAGCCTTCCTGTAAGAGCGTTCTCAGGTCAATGATCGCCGCATTGGCCCTGGCAATATAATTGGCCATCACCAGCGAGTGATTCGCAAACAGCCCGAACTGGCTGCCATTCAGAACCATCGGGCTGTGCAGGGGCATCTGGGTTGACTCGAGCTCCCGGATAATCTGCCTGAAACTGACCGTCGCATTCTTATTGCTGAGAACATCTTCAAAATCGACTTCCATGGCATGCAGAAAGTTAACCAGCGCCCAGGCGCTACCCCGGGATTCATAGAAAATATCGTCAACCTGTGTCCATGGCGTTTTTACCAGCACGATGTCAGGTGAATCTGTTGATTGGCGGGCATCTGCATCGCCGGCCAGGTCGGTATTCAGGCGCGCCTGGCCAACGCTGGCGGATAAACGCTGAGACAGGGAGCCAAGAC
>Ga0316189_10003199_pt1 | contig 15911 bp, 15 predicted proteins | sample LowCovwburrow_MG_FD_204930 | JGI IMG/M metagenome (GOLD analysis project Ga0316189, IMG submission 204930) | Coastal sediment microbial communities from Maine, United States - Lowes Cove worm burrow | ecosystem: Environmental > Aquatic > Marine > Coastal > Sediment | place: USA: Maine... | reverse complement strand
CAAGGAAATTTTCAATATTTTGAAATACGTCTGGGTAGCGGGCCAGCAATTAAAGATTTCACGACTGACAGAAGAAAGCAAACGCGGAAAACCAGCCCGACCTGCCAGTAATAAAAGCAAAACAAGCAAGAAGCGCAAAACCGCGCGCAAGAAAACCAGCAAGAAGAAAGTCCGGAAAAGAAAAACTCTGCAGACATGAATATGAGTCCACAGATGAACGCAGATAAACACAGATAAAGGTGCACTGGTTCCGACTTGATCTGACTGTTGCTGCAAGTTTTCGCATGGATGGTAAACCTGCCTATGCTGCTGGTTTAACATCATGTTTTCTCCCAGAGGCGCAGAGGTGACATGTATTTTTTGCAAAGAAAGCAAAGTATCGTTGTATTCATCTATCTTTGCGTTCTCTGCGCCTCTGCGAGAGTAAATATCTACAGCCTTTTTATATAACCAATCTCGGCTGTACTGACATAAAACCATAGTCGGAGTTTGAATTGATCTGACATTGAGCGTCAGGCCGGGTCGCGATCAGTACAGTTTAATATCTGCGTTTATCTGCGTTCATCTGTGGACTAAAGATTTTATTTGCGTGTATTAGCGTGGGGCCATGCAGCGGCAAGCGGATAATTATTTGCTACGCCGCTTGCAAGATCAGGCCTATGCTCGTCTCATGATTTGAAGCGGAACTTTGGCAGACTCAGATTGAATTTAATAGCCAGCAGGCGCGAAATAAAGATACCCAGACCTGCGACAACTGCAGAAAAAGTCACATCAACACCAAGATTCAATAGCGCAATGAATGCCAATGAGCCACCCCAGGATACCGTGGCATAGAGCGGGCTCTGAAACACGACCGGCTGTTCATTGCTTAGAATGTCCCGAAAAACACCTCCCATGGTTCCAGTCATTACACCCATAAAGCTGGCGACCAGCCAGGGTGTTCCTACCATCAGAGAGACCAGGGTTCCGGCAATACCAAATGTTGCCAGCCCTGCCGCATCAGGGATAAGAAAAAACTTTTGAGGAATGGCCACCATGCGGGCAACTATAAAGATAGCAATTGCGCTACCGAGCGATGCAATAAAGAAGGCCTGCTCCCTGATCCAGAACACTTCCCGGTCAAGCAGCATGTCACGCAAGGAGCCACCACCCAATCCGGTCGCAATCGCAATAATGATCACGCCAAATAAATCAAACTGCTTGAAGCCTGCTTTAAGCACCCCGGAAGTGGATGAAACAATAACAGCGATTAAAGTAATCCAGTACAGGCTATCCATGAGTGCGGGAGTGGGGTTCTGGATCATGATTATGTCTTTTTACAATTAAATAAATGGTTACAACTTCGAATTCTCATTGGAAGAATTCCCTGGAACAAGCTGCAATACAACCCAATGTTTAACGATTCTTCCATGCTCATCCAGGCTGGACATATCGACCATGGCATACGCCTTACCACCTGGCCAATGTGGTTTTCGCCCTGTGCATGCCGGGATGTTGAATTATTCGGTCTCTCTTTTGTGAAACAGCAACAGGAATGCACCCAGCATGATCGCCATATCCGCCACATTAAAAATGCCTGTTCTTAGAGAACCAATGCCCAGGTTCATGAAATCGATGACTGCGCCATTATTTACCAGCCGGTCAATCAGGTTACTGAAACCGCCTCCAATAATTAAACCGCTTGCTATAACATCGGTTTTACTGATACTGGTACTCTTGATGATGTATACAAGAAACGCCAGCAAAAATATTGCCACCAGGCCGGAAAACATGAATGTACGAACATTTTCCGGCAAGGAAGACCCCAGTCCTAGAAATGCGCCTGTATTTTCTGAATACCCAAGGCGAAAGGTATCACCGATAAAGCGGTAGACACCTTCACCCTCAAGATAATATTTCGCCGTGTATTTAGTGAGCTGATCAAAGCTGACGCAAGTTGCCAGAACGAGCAATAGTGTTGTTATTTTATTCATATATTAAAATTAATGTATTTTCACATAAAGCTTCACATTGCTGGCCGCTATTGCAGTAAGAGAACAATTCACTCTAATTCTGGAATCAATTGCTCACTGGCAATTATTTCGGAATTGGCAGCAACATCAGGCACAATCCGCATTTTTTCAATTTATGTATAGTGGATGGCCAGCCATATCGTTTCAGTTGTTGTACTTGTTCTTATCACCTTATGTTTTTGATGCGATAAAATATTTAAATAATCACCTTCCTTGAGATCGACTACCTGACCATTCTCGAATGAAATACTTGCATTTCCCTTCAGCACCAATACCCATTCGTTTTGCGCTTGATCATACCAACCGGTTTCTGGTGATGTATGGCCATTAGAGATTATACGTTCAATCTTTACGTTTTCACCCTGTAAAAGGAGTTCGAATACTTCCTGGTCAAGATTATCCGGGATTTGCTTGTATAGATTATCTGATTCCAAGACTTTATCCGCTTAGTAAAATCGGGGCCAGACTGGTATTTCCATTGAAGTCAATTCGGTCAGATTCACGGTTACTCTTCTTTATATTCAGCATACCGAGACGCTTCCTGGTTAATATATTCGAAACGTAGAATGGACAACATGCGACTAATGAATGTAGACCGTAATTAATATAATCCTGTGGTCTGATCGACTAGAAATAACGCCAGTAGACATACACTGTACTAATCAGGATGGATGCAATCATCAGCGGAAATGCCATCAGCATGAACGGCAGAAAACGGATCGGCTGACCCGAGCGTTCGGCAAAACCCGCAACGATGAGGTTTGCACTTGCACCGATTAGACTGCCGTTTCCGCCGAGACAGGAGCCAAGTGCGAGTGACCACCATAATGGCATCAGTTGTTCGGAGCCGCCAAAATCGGTAGCCATGCTTTCTATCAATGGAATCATGGTTGCCACGAATGGAATGTTGTCGACGATAGCAGAGGCTACAGCCGATACCCAGAGTATTGCCATTGCAGTAACTTTGAGATCGCCTCCTGTCAGGCTGATAACATGTTCAGCCAGCATTTCAAGAATACCGACTGTTTCTATGCCATAGACGACGATGAACAATCCCATGAAAAAGAAAATGGTGACCCACTCGACCTCACAAAAACTCTTGTGTACGTTCTCGGACTGTTCATCTATGTTCCGCGGCAGATTATCCAGCACCAGTAATATGGCTGCACCGAACAATGCAATGGTGGCCGGCTCTGCGCCAATGGTGTGGGACATGATGAAACCGATGATCACGATGGTGATAACAAACAACGATTGCTTCAACAAACGATGGTCTGTAATCGCATCGGCTTCACGGTAGTTCATGACTTTTTGCCGTCTTTCATTGCTGGTTTCAAGACCGCGTCCCCAGATAAAGTACAGGGGTACAAGAAACAACAACAGAATCACAATCGCTATGGGTGCGAGGTTGATGACGAAATCGTTAAAGCTTAACCCTACTGCGCTGCCGATCATGATGTTTGGAGGATCGCCAATCAATGTGGCAGTACCGCCGATATTGGATGCAAAGATCTCGGCGAACAAATAAGGATAGGCGTTGATCTTGAGTTCGTCTGTGATCAAAAGCGTTACCGGCGCAATCAGCAATACTGTGGTGACGTTGTCGAGCAAGGCCGAGAGCAATGCCGTCACCAGCACCAGCATGACGAGTATGCCCCATGGATCTGCGTTTACCTTCTTCGTAGACCAGATCGCAACAAACTGGAATACGCCCGATTTGCGCGTAACGCCGACAATCACCATCATGCCGGTAAGCAGTCCGATGGTATTGAAATCGATGCCCTGGACTGCAGCTTCCTGGGTGAGCACACCGCCAACAACCATCAGGCTGGCCGCGCTGACTGCAACAATGGCGCGATTCAGTCTTTCGGCCACGATCAATGTATACGTCAGAATAAACAGAACGCCTGCATACCATAACGGATCCAGGCCGAAGATAACTGAAGCCTGATGTGCTTCGTGCATAAGACGCCCCTTTAGGCTGACAGGATCTTTTCGCCGGCATCCCAGTACGAGATGACGCCCAGCAGCTTGCCGCTGTCGGTGTCGACGACCGGAAGACTGTCCTTGTTGTGATAAAGAATCAGCAGCGATTCGACCAGCGGCGTATCCGGTGAAACGGTCATGGCTTCGGTGTTCATGCACATGGAAACAGGATGGTCTTCAAGTTCGCGCAAACGATTGTGAAGATCAGCGAGTGTTTGCTGTAAGAATGGCACACTGGTCAGACCCTGCTTCATCAACACTGCTTTCGGTAACACATTCTTCAGCAGGCAGGTAACACCGAAGCTGCCAAGATAATGGCCCTCATCATCGACGACAGGGAGGTTTCTGTAACGGTTGTCCATAATATAACCTATCGCGGTTTTGATCAGGTCTGTTGGCTTCACCACCGTTGGATTGGGATCCATGATTGAAGTCGCGGTCATAGAGTATTGCCTTGAAATGAGCTGAAAAGCGGGTATTGAAGCACGGCCGATGCTAAAAGATCAACTGGAAATAATTACGCGTGCATGGTTCAGACAATCTCGATACTCGTATTCACGGAATTAACGTCTTAATTTTCTCGCAGAGGCGCAGAGGCCGCAAAGGAAAATTAATAATAATACGGTTTTATAAAAAACACCTTTGCGTGCTTGGCGCCTTTGCGAGAGAGATTGTCTTTATCGGCTTCAGCCGGATTTACACATCGTATGTTGTTGATGAAATCTGTCCGCCGTGACCTGTCCAATTTCACAGCCTCGACGTAAGGTAGTGAAATCCATGGTTAAGTTAAGCTGCGTACTGGAGCAGCCCCGGATTACAGAATACATCCTTGTATTCTGCCCTGCGGGCCAGCCTTCGGCTGTTCAAATTCGATCCAATCGAATTTAGTACGCTTCGCTTCATCCAGGCTACGAAACTATATAGGTTAAAGTCCTTTACTCTCGCAGAGGCGCAGAGGTCGCAGAGGAAGATGAATTAAGTGATGTAACTTTATGGATTTAAAAAAACAAATTACATCTCAGCGTTGTCAGCGCCTCTGCGAGAGAAAAATTCCCACATCTTGATCAGCAGCCGTATTCACACATCGTAAATTGTCGATGCAACATTGCCGCCGTGACCCGTCCAGTCTGTATGGAAGAATTCGCCGCGCTCTCTGTCAACGCGTTCATAGGTGTGCGCACCGAAATAATCGCGTTGCGCCTGCAACAGGTTTGCCGGCAGGCGTTCACTGCGGTAGCCGTCAAAGTACGACAATGCTGATACAAACGCTGGCGCGGGAATACCGTTGCTGACAGCCAGCATCACTGCTTTGCGCCAGCCGCTTTCTGCGGTTTTGAGTGCTTCGGTAAAGAATGCATCCAGTACCAGGTTTTCCAGCTGCGGGTTGGAATCATACGCGGCCTTGATGTTACCGAGGAAGGTGCTGCGAATAATGCAGCCACCGCGCCACATCAGTGCAATTTCACCGTAGTTGAGTTCCCAGCCCTGCTCTTTTGCCGCCTCGCGCATCAGCATGAATCCCTGGGCATAGGAGATGATTTTCGAAGCATACAGGGCATCTTGCAGCGCCTTGATGTTGTCGTCTTCACTGCCTGTGACCGTATTGTCGGGACGCGACCCGAGGATGGCGGATGCTCGCACACGCTCATCCTTCAGTGATGACAGAACCCGTGCAAATACGGCCTCACCGATCAGGGTCAGCGGCACACCCAGGTCGAGCGCATTGATGCCTGTCCACTTTCCGGTGCCTTTCTGGCCCGCGGTATCGAGTATTTTATTGACCAGCGGCTCGCCATCTTCATCTTTCATCGCGAGAATGTCGGCGGTGATTTCGATCAGGTAAGAATCGAGCACGCCGCTGTTCCATTGTTTGAATACCTCGCTCATGCGGTCGCAATCCATAGCCAGCGCATGCTCCATCAATGCATAGGCTTCACAGATCAGTTGCATGTCACCGTACTCGATGCCGTTGTGCACCATCTTGACGAAATGGCCGGCACCGTCCGGTCCGACCCACTGGCAGCACGGTTCGCCATCCACTTTTGCGGCAATCGACTGAAAGATGTCCTTTACCAGAGGCCAGGCTTCCGGATCACCCCCGGGCATGATCGATGGTCCATGGCGCGCCCCTTCTTCCCCACCGGAAATACCGGTACCGATAAAGTGCAGATCGTTTTCTCTCAGGTAGGCGGTGCGTCGCGTGCTGTCCGGGTAATAGGAATTGCCACCATCGATAATGACATCGCCCGGCTCGAGCAATCGCAGCAGCAGTTCTATGAAACTATCTACAACGTCGCCCGCCTTGACCATCAACATGACCTTGCGCGGTTTCTCCAATGACGCCACCAGTTCTTCCAGGCTGTGAGTACCGATGATGTTTTTATCCTTTGCCGGGCCATCGATAAATTCATCCACCTTGCTGGTGGTGCGGTTGAACACAGCAACACGATAACCATGGTCGGCCATGTTCAGAACCAGGTTCTGTCCCATTACCGCCAGTCCAATCAAACCAATATCTGCTTTTTCCATATTTCCAAGTTCTCAGCTGTAGGTTTTACGCAGGCAATATGACCCGCGCGGGCACTGCCATTCTCATTGAATCTTATTTCGATCAACATGAAACCGTTATAAGTAATAGACGGCTATAATCGCAATTTCAATTTTGCTTGCTGAATATTACAGGATGTCTTTCTGCATATGTTACAAAGATATGACAGCCGCGGTGCGAAAAAAGGCGACACGCTTTAAACTATCCTCACTATTTAACTGCCCTGAAAAAAACTGGCACAGGTCTTGTATCTGTAACTGATAAGCATTTTTTAATGGCCGTGAGATGAATTTGTGCACTTTAATAGAACACCATGGTTAATCATGGTGCATGCTGGACATCAGCAATTAATAAACTATAAAACAGCACAGCCCTGGAACTGAACAAATATTTTTTGATGCGGGTCAACAAAATACTGAATATCAACTGCTGGGCCAGCTAAAACGCCCCGGAATATTTCATTTAACCCGCCATGAGAGTAGACTCGCGTCCGATGCAAAACAAGAGAAACATTCCATTACAGTTCCTCAACCTCTGGTTGACGCTGATGCTGATCTGGGTGATCGCCAATGGCACGCTGGCGCTTGACTCCTTGATAGCCGGCCTGGTGATCTCGACCGCAATCGCTTTGTTATTTGCTTCGTTTGCGAGGGTCTACAGTGTTATCCGCTGGTCACCAAAAGTGATCTTCTACTACCTGTTGTACCTGGGCGTATTTCTGATCGAGCTGACCAAGGCCAATCTTAATGTCATGCGCCTGGTATTCTCGCCGCGTATCGAGATCCAGCCCGGTATCGTCGAGATCAAGACCGAATTGAAATCGCCCATCGGCCGGCTGGCGCTGGCCAATTCCATCACACTGACACCGGGCACGCTGGTGGTGGATATTAAAGACGACTCATTGTTTATCCACTGGATCAATGTCAGCGCAACCGACCCGGTCGGGGCGACTGAAGAGATCTCCGCCCGTTTCGAGAAATACCTGAAGGTGGTTTATGGCTGAGGCTGGCGTGTCTGAAATCACCATCATTATTTCTTCACTGCTGATATTCTTCAGCATCGTGTTCGGTATCGTGCGCCTGGTGATCGGCCCCGACACCGTCGACCGTGTCGTCGCCATCGACCTGCTGACGATCGTGACGATCGCGCTGATAGCACTGCTTGCACATCAGGCAGAACGCTATATCTACCTCGACGTCGCCCTGGTCTATGGCCTGCTCAGCTTCCTCGGCGTGCTGGCTGTCGCCCGCTACCTGGAAAAAGGAATCTGATCGCACCATGTCGATACCCGTAATAACACTGCTGACCATCGTGCTCTGTGCCGGCATCCTGATCAGCGGACTGCTCGCGGTCACGCTCGACAACATGCTCAGCGCAGTCATCAGCGCGGGACTCGCCAGCCTGTTCGCATCCGTGGTCTACGTCGTGCTGGCTGCACCGGACGTGGCAATGACCGAGGCCTCGATCGGCTCGGGATTGACCACGATGATATTTCTCTACGCGATTCGCAAAACACAGGGTGGGGACTGAGCGACATGTTTGATTTAGTGCGCGTTGTCGCCGGCAACCTGTCCCTGATCATCGGTGCACTGTTCCTGTTCTCGGCCGGTCTCGGTGTACTGCGTATGCCGGATACCTATAACCGTATCCAGACCGGCACCAAGGCCACCACGCTCGGCACTATCATGGTGCTGATCGGTATCGCCTTCCTGCACCCGCCATGGACGCTGAAACTCATCATCCTGATCTTCTTCGTCATGCTGACCAACCCGGTGTCATCGCATGCGCTGGCGCGCGCCGCGCATTCCATCGGTACCCGCGAAACCGAAACCACCGTGGTCGACGCGCTCGATTCTGACGAAGATGAAGCGACAAAGGAGCAGGCTGAATGATCAAGCGCATCTTTATCTTTTTGATGCTGACACTGATGGCGGTGATCTTTTTCAAGCTCGCATCCAACTACAGCGAAAACACCGAGTTGTCCAAACTCGGTCATTACTATGTTGAAAAAGGCCCGCAGGAACTCGGCGCACCCAACCTGGTGACTGCCGTGGTCGTGACCTACCGCGGACTGGACACCCTCGGTGAAGTCACCGTGCTGTTCATATCCGCCGCAGGCGTCGGCCTGATGCTACGCCGCACCCGCCGCAGGGATGATGACGAGGACCTTGAACAGGGCGACCGCGAGGAAGAGACTGCGGGCGTACACAAGCCGGCCAGTGAGATCGTCGAGACTGCGACCGAACTGCTGCTGCCGATGGTGATCCTGTTCGGCATCTACGTGTTTCTCAATGGCCACCTGTCACCCGGGGGTGGTTTCCAGGGCGGCGCCATCATCGCATCGGGCACCATGTTCCTGCTGCTGGCTTTGCCCGAATCGCACATCAGCCGCCTGATGATCGCTATCATCGAGTCACTGTCCGGCTTCAGCTATGTGATTGTCGGCGTGCTCGGCGTGATCATGGCCGGCGGTTTTCTCGACAACCGCATCATGGACCTCGGCACCTATGGCTCCCTGTTCAGCGCCGGCGCCATCCCGCTGATCTACGTCTTCGTCGGCCTCAAGGTCGGCTTCGAACTCAGCGCGGTACTCGACCGCTTCCGCAAGGAGGACACCGGACCGTTATGAGTTTCCTTGCAGACCTCCCGATTTCCCTCATTGTTCTTTGCAGCGGCCTCGGCCTTGTGCTGGTCGGACTGTGGGGCATGCTCACGCAGCGCAACATGATCCGCATGATCATCGGCTTCTCGCTGACCGATACCGGTATCCACATGGTCATGGTTTCCATCGGATACATTACCGGCGGTACAGCACCGATCATCAATGATGCGGTACCCATGGCCGACGCGGTAAACCGCGTCGTCGACCCGGTGCCGTCGGCGCTGGTACTAACCGCAATCGTGATCGGTCTCGGCGTCACCGCGGTGATGCTGTCCTTTGCAGTACGTATCTATAAAGCACGCAAGACCCTGATGATCGACGAGTGCACGGAGTCGAAATGGTGAGCAGCTTCTTCTCTGAAATAATTCTGCACCCGCTGGGCATTTATGTGCTCGCGCTCGGCGCGGGATTCCTGCTACCGCTGTTCGATCGGGCACACCGCGGCTCGGCGGTGCTGTTATTCCTCACCGCGCTCGCCGGCATGGTGGCCATCGCCGGTCTGAATCTGCTCGCCATCGTCAACGGCGCCCCGTCCATCGATATCGAGACCGCCGGCATTGCCCCGCCGTTTTCGATCAACCTGCGTTTCGGCCTGTTCGAAGGCGGTTTCGTGCTCGCGGTCAATACCGCGGCACTGCTGGCCGCATGGCACTGCCTGCCCGCACTGAAACAGCACGCATCGGCATTACTGCTTTACCTGATCATGGTAATGGGCATCAACGGCATGATCATGACCCGCGACCTGTTCAACCTGTTTATCTTTATCGAGATCACCTCGATTGCAACCTATGCACTGATCGGCATGGAGCGCACCGGCAATGTGCTCGCCGCGGGCTTCAAGTACATTATCGCGACCTCGGTCGCCTCGGCGTTCTTCCTGCTCGGCACCATCTTCATCTACTACCAGACCGGCACGCTGAACATCGATGACATGATTGTGCACGCAGATTTGATTCAGGGGCCTGTCGGATTTATCGCGACACTGTTCGTGCTCACCAGCCTGCTGATTGAACTCAAGCCCTACCCTGCGAACGGCTGGGGACTGGACGTCTACGAAACCGCTCACAGTGGTATCGCGTCACTCATATCGGTCGGTGTATCAGCCGGCGTATTCTTCGCGTTCTATAAAGTACTGCCGTTGATGGACAGCTACCTGACAAGCATTGCATTTGTCGGTGGCGCCACCTTCCTGGTTTCCAACATCATCGGCCTGAAGCAGGACAATGCCAGGCGCCTGCTCGGTTATTCGTCTATCGGCCAGATGGGCCTGCTCACACTCGCAATAGCACTGCTGCTGCAGCTGGATGCCTCATCACAACTGGCCCTGGTTGTCGGTGGTTTGTTCATCAATCATCTGCTGGCCAAGGCCGGCCTGTTCTGGCTCGCCGGCATGGTTGATCGTTCCAGCATAAAAGACTGGTGCGCAATCGCGCGGCGCCCTGCACTGTTGCTGCTGTTCGGCATCATGCTGTCCGCGCTGATCGGGCTGCCGCCGTTCCCCGGCTTCTGGGCAAAATGGCAACTGGTGATGCTGCTGGCCGACGGCGGGCTGTATGGATGGATTGCCGTGATACTGATCGGCTCACTGCTGGAAGCCGCCTATTTGTTTCGCTGGTTCAGCCATGCACGCGACACAGATTACAACAGCATGGGCGACAGCAGTACAGATGAAGAACCGCCACAAGCAGTTGTGAGTTTATCGCAACAGGCACCGGTGACAATTGCAACACTGCTGCTGTTCGTAGTTGGCTATGGCATGGCCCTTGAAATGAATATCGAAACCCCCGGCATGTTCCTGCCACTACTTGCAGGCTTTGCACTGTGGCTGATCGATGGCATCCCTGGACGCCTGAAGGGTCTGCCGATGCTGCTCATTGTTGGCGCCGGTGGTTACTGGCTGACGAATGACCTCGAAGGCATCAACCGGCTATTCAGTTATTTGCTGGTCGGCGGCGGCCTGCTGGTCAGTATCGCTGCGATGTACCGCAATGATGATCGCAGGGGATTCTACCCGTTGCTGGCCGTGCTGCTGCTGTCACTTGCCGCCCTGTTGCGCGCAAAAACGTCGCTCGAGTTTTTCTTCGGCTGGGAATTGATGACGCTGAGCTCCTACCTGCTGGTGACGCTGGGGCGCGATGGCGTTAAACCTGCGCTCAATTACCTGCTGTTCTCGCTTGGATCAGCTTACTTTATCCTGGCCGGTTTCTCGGTCGCTTATGCTGCAACCGGGAGCCTGTTGTTGTCCGATCTTGGCAGCAGCGGTGACTCGATCGGACTCATCTTCAGCCTGCTCGCGGCCGGTTTCGTGATCAAGATGGGCGGCTTCGGCGTGCACATCTGGCTGCCCGGCGCCTACGCCGAAGCCGACGATGACTTTACTGCGATCCTGTCTGCGGTGGTCAGCAAGGCCGGTATTTTCGGGCTTGTATTGATCGCAGCCCAGCTTGGTATTCGCTCCGACATCGGCCTGGACCCGGCTTACGTGCTGGGCTGGATCGGCATCCTCACCGCGACCTTCGGCGCAATGATGGCGGTGTTCCAGGAAGACCTCAAGCGCCTGGTGGCCTATTCCAGCATGGGGCAGCTCGGCTATATCGTCACCGGCATCGCGCTGATGAGCCATCTTGGCTGGGTATCGGCGCTGTACATGACGGTCAACCATTTCCTGTTCAAGGGCATTCTGTTTCTCAGCATCGCCGGCATCATACTGCGCACCAACGAACGCCTGATGTACAAGATGGGCGGCCTGATAAAGAACATGCCGTTCACCTTCGTCTTCACCATGATCGCGATTATCGCGATGTCCGGCGTGCCACCACTGACCGGCTTCGGCGGCAAATGGATGCTGTTCAACGCACTGATGGAAAAAGGCTGGTACTGGATCGCTGCACTGGCGTTCTTCTCCAGCGCGGTGGCCTTTCTCTACATGTTCCGCCTGCTGCAGACCGTGTTCCTCGGCCAGCGCAAGCTCGAACATGTGAAGCTGCGTGAAGCCCCGGCCATTTTACTGGCACCGCAGTTCGTGATGATTGCCTGCATCATGGTGATCTCGGCCTACCCCAGACTGTTGCTCGATCCTCTCTCGGCAGCGATCGATCCGTGGATCGCCAACACCCTGGTGTGGGAAGGTTTCGCGCTGCAGACCCAGTTCGGCTACTGGAATGCACCGATGATCATGGCTGTCGTCGGCGGTGTATGGATGGTGCCGTTGATTCTGCTGTTGTTGATCTCACTGACCCTGAATATACAGAAAGTCGAACAGTTCAATATTGTCTATGCAGCCGAACGCCCGCACCGCCCGGAAGACACGCACTATGCGTATAACTTTTTCGCACACTATGATCGTGCCATCGGCTTCCTGGTGAAACCGCGCGCGACCGCATTCTGGAACGCGGCTGTCGAGTGGAGTCACACGCTGGCTTCATCCTTGCGGATTTTCTATAACGGCAACGGCCAGACCTACGCATTGTTCATCCTGATGTATTTCGTTGCGATGTTCCTGCTTAACGGAGGGCTTAAACTGTGATCGCTGAATGGCTCGGCAAGGTCGGCAATTTCTCCTTAACCCTGTTGATCGTGCTCACCTACGGCCTGCTGGTCGGTGCTTTTATCGAGCGCATCATCGCCAAGGTACAGGGCCGCATCGGCATCCCCTACTCGCAGCCGTTCATCAACATCCTGAAAAACTTCTTCAAGCGCACCGCGGTCAGCCACGGCATCATGTTCTACCTCGGACCCGTGTTCCGCATCGCCGGCGGTATCGGCACGCTGGCCTTCATCCCGGTGATCTACGGCAGCGAAACGTTTTCTAACTTCAGCACGGCCGGCGACCTGTTCCTGGTGATTTACTTCATGTTCTTCGGCCAGCTCGGCATGGCGCTGGGCGCCGGTGAAAGCGGACACCCCTACAGCGCCATCGGCATTGCCCGTGGCCTGTCACAGATGACCGCCTACGAAGTGCCGTTTGCGCTGGCGGTGATATCGATCGTGATCCAGTACGACACGCTGTCGATCACCGAGATCGTCGCAGCACAGCAGGGCGGCTGGGAAAACTGGACCGTGTTCACCAACTGGGTCGCCACGCTGGCGGCTATGCTGGCCTTCCTCGGCATGACCGGCTATTCACCGTTCGACATTTTCCTCGCACCTCAGGAAATCCCGATTGGGCCGCCGACCGAGTTCCACAGTGCCTATTTGTCGCTGCTGCAGACCAACCGCGCCCTGTTTGGCGCAACCAAGCTGGTGCTGTTCATGAACCTGTTCTTCGGCGGCGCGACCGGCTGGGGCGAACTGATGATCAAGACCTTTCTGATCTACATGGTCGCGATCGTTATCGGCGTCGCCTTCCCGCGTTTCCGCGTTGACCAGGCGATTCGATTCTTCTTCAAAATCCCGACCCTGATCGGGATATTGTCAATTGTATACGCACAGATGATACTGACTTCCTGAGAGGGCTGACCATGATTAAAAGTCTGAGTACAGAAGATACCCTGGAAAATGCCGGGCTGACGGAAGAAGAACAGCTGCTGTTCAGCAATGCACGGCCGAAGCCTTACGAGCCTTATCCGATCAAGGCGGTGGAAGATTTCGCCAACTGGGCGCGCGCGAATTCATTGTGGATACTCGCCTTCGGTACCGGCTGCGGCGCCATCGAACTGCGCCCGCTGATGACCGCCCGCTTCGATGCAAACCGTTTCGGCGTCGCCGGGCGTCCCACACCGCGGCAGTCGTCAGTGTTCGTGATCGGCGGCTACGCCTCGGTCAAAACCCTGAAGCGCATCATCCGCAGTTATGAACAGATGCAGGGACCGAAATTCGTCATCGCGCTGGGCATCTGCCCGGTCAACGGCGGCATGTATTTCGACAGCTACAACACCATCAACCAGTTCGACCAGTATATTCCGGTCGACCTCTACATCACCGGCTGCATGCCGCGTCCCGAAGTGCTGGTCGCCGGCATCATGGAACTGCAGAAAATGATAAAACAAGGCCGTTGCGATGGCGCCAACCGTTACATCGAAAACTTCGACTGGTACAAGGCCAACCAGAAGAAGGTGATCAAGAAATGGGATATGCCGGATTACAACTGGTAGTCAGCCCGCGTATCACTGAGTATTATTTATGAGTACAATGTTTGAAAAACTGCAACGCGACTTTGGTGTTACCGGCATCACCGAACTCAAACCGGGTATGACCACGCTGAAGGTAAACAAGGACAGCGCCGAAAGACTGATCCGCCAATTGCGCGACCGTCATGGCTACACGCACCTCAACTTCATCGCCTGTATCGACTACATCGAGGACGGCATTTTCACCCTGGTGTACATGCTGCATAACTACGACACAAAACATACGCTCAGCGTTCACGCCGATATCAGTCGTGACAATGCGGAGATGGAATCCATCCATAACCTGTGGGCGCAGGCCTGGACCTACCAGCGCGAACTGCGTGAAATGTACGGCATCCGCTTCCCCGGCAGTCCGCGTCTCGACGAAGATTTCTGCCTCGAAGGCTGGGACCAGATACCGCCGATGCGGCGTGAGTTCGACACTAAAAAATTCAGCGAAGAACGCTTCGGCCACCGCGAGGGTCGCAGCAGCGAAGAACCACGCGAGCACATGAAAGTAAACCTGTACCCGAACCGCGGAGGCGATGAACAATGACACAGTCGACCGGCCATTCCGCATCACTCGATTTCGCCCAACCCGAACCGGTAGACCTGACTTCGGGCAAGTACGTCAAGCTGTGGCAGGGACCGCAGCACCCCGGCATCACCGGCAACATGTCGCTGGAACTGGTACTGGATGGTGACACTATCATCGAGTGCAAGACCCATGTCGGCTACCTGCACCGCGGATTCGAAAAGCTGATGGAGCGGCGCACTTACATCCAGAACTTCACCGTAGTGTGCCGCATCGCCGTGCCCGAACCGACGTTCAACGAGTATCTGTATTCTCACGCAGTAGAGCAACTGAGCGGCATCGAAGTGCCGGAACGCGCAATCTGGCTGCGCACGATGAACCTCGAATTGATGCGACTCGCCAGCTTCCTGATGTGGATCGGCGGTCTCAGCAGCGCATTCGGCCAGTACACCGTGCCCAACTGGACCCTTGCCCACCGCGACTACGTGCTCGACCTGTTCGAGGAAATGACCGGCGCCCGCATCTACCACATGTACATCGTGCCCGGTGGCGTACGTGCCGGTCTGCCGGATGGTTTCGAGCAACGCGCCCGCGAGATCATGGACGGCACCGAAAAGCTGCTCGACCAGATCGAACGTGTGATGTTCAACAACGTGGTTTTCAAGGCGCGCTCCAAAGGCCTCGGCATCATCACCCCGGACATGGTGGATCCCTACGGCATCGTCGGCCCCAATGCACGCGCCTGCGGCTTCGCCCGCGACCTGCGCAAGGACGAGCCCTACCTCGCCTACGACCAGCTCGATTTCGACGTTGTCACCGGCAACGAACCGGATGCCTACGGCCGCGCCTACTGTCGATTACAGGAAACCCGCCAGTGCATCAGCCTGATCCGCCAGTGCCTCGACAACGCGCCGACCGATGGCCCGTTCCAGGCCGATATGCCCAACGTGCTGCACTGGAAAGTCCCGGCCGGGGAAACCTACGTCAAGGCCGAGTGCACCCGCGGTGAATACGGCTACTATATGGTTTCCGATGGCTCCGAGTACGTCCGTCGCGTCCA
>Ga0316189_10003198_pt1 | contig 15914 bp, 4 predicted proteins | sample LowCovwburrow_MG_FD_204930 | JGI IMG/M metagenome (GOLD analysis project Ga0316189, IMG submission 204930) | Coastal sediment microbial communities from Maine, United States - Lowes Cove worm burrow | ecosystem: Environmental > Aquatic > Marine > Coastal > Sediment | place: USA: Maine... | reverse complement strand
CGGTTCCATACGGATTATCGGTGATGCCACCTTCCAACCTAGCTTTCAAGCCCTGTTGGAGGCTGGTGGCCCCCTACCGGGCACCGACCACGATCAGATTATCGTGACCGGCAACGCCACCCTCAACGGCAGCGTTGAAGTTGTGCTGATCAACGGTTATACCGGCAGCGGCGGTGACGCCATCCCAGTGTTCCTGTGGGGCTCCTCCAGCGGTGCCTTCACCAGTCTGACGCCTCCTCTTCCCCAAGCAGGCCTGACCTATGCGCTCAATACGCAACCCGGTGCATTGAATCTGGATATCAACAGCCTTGGACCCATTGTCGGGCCCCAGGTTTTTGTCACTGACATGGCGACCGACCTTCTTTTTGGCGTCGATGCGGCAAACGGTACACTCAACGGAGTGGTCGCTACGGGGGCCGTTCCGGAAAACCCGGGGGTGGCCAACAATGGTGATCTGGTCATCGTTCCCAGCAGCGAGGAGGGTACCCTGACCGTTGTTGACCCCATCTTCAAGCTGGAGCTTGGCACCATCACGGGCCTGTCAACACCCACCTCAGCTGCCATTACCCCTGCTGGCGATATGGCCTGGGTGACTGATTTTGTGGCAGCCTCCGAAAAACGTGGTACCACACCTGGGGTTTACATTGTCGATATACAGGGTGGCACGATAGTCAATACCCTTTCCGGGTTTGCCGCCCCCCTGGTGAACGTGGTGCACAACCCCTTTAACAATCAATCCTACGTTGTGGGAAGCTCTGGTGAGATCATGGCTTTCCATACCATCAGCCATACCCCGGGCAGCGGCCTTACAATTGCGGCCTCCCTCACCGATGCGGTGCTTTCCCCGGATGGCAGTAACCTGTACCTGGCCGACCAGACAGGCAACGTGGTGGTGGTCAGTACCGCAACCACCACGGTAGTGAACTTCATCCCCGTTTCCGGCAATCCCTCCGGTATGGATATCACGGACGATGGTACCCTTCTCTTTGTCACCAATGGCACCAGCGACCTGGTTAGGGTTGATTTAGCTTTTGGCACCACGACGAACATCGACTTGGGGGCGGTGTCTCCCCAGGATGTGCCCGGGGCTCTACTTACCCGTGATGTGGCAGTGGTGTCTGCGGTGGACCGTGCCTATGTCACCGCTGGTGGTGGTGATACCCTTCATGTTGTACAGATCAGCAATTCGTCGATCCTAGCGCCCGTGGTCTTCCGCGGCGCAGCATTTGATCATATTGCCACCAACAAGATCGCCGGTGTTGCACCGCCGACCTTCTTATTCTCCATGCCAACCTACCAGGTTCGCGAGGATGGTGAGCAAGTTGACATCACCATCACCCGCATGGGCGACACTTCCACTGAAGTGTTTGTGCAATTCGACACTGTCGACGGCAGCGCGCTTGGCAACCTTGACTTCACGCCGGTATCGGCAGAGATCTCATTCCCCATCGGTTCGAACTCACAGACCGTCAGCGTGCCCATCTTGGACGATGTGGTTATAGAGGGTACCGAGACCTTTTCGGTGATCTTGACCCCCGCCGGTGTGCGTGGTGGTGCCGTGATTCTGGACACTGCCAGCGTTGACATACTCGATTGGGAGAAAGGAACGCTTGGTTTCAGCGCGGCCACCTACACGGGGCTTGAAAGCGACCCGGAAATCCTTGTTACCCTCACGCGCAGCAATGGTACGGATGGCAATATAAGCGTGGACGTGAACGTAACGGGTGGAACAGCCAGCAACGGCAGTGATTATAATTTCTCCGGAGAAACCGTCCTCTTCGCCGACGGTCAGGCCACGGCAACCCTGGCTATTCCGTTGCTTGATGACAATCTGGAAGAGAGCGACGAAACCATTGAACTCGCGCTGCAGAACCCCATGGGTGGCGCAACCTTGGATCCAATGGCGGATACGGCCACCGTGATCATCGAAGATTTCGAAGAAGGTTTCATCGCGTTCCGCAGTGCAACCTACCAAGTCAACGAGAGCAAAGGTCCAGCGGCCATCGAGCTGGAGCGTACGGGCGGCTCCGATGGTATTTTGACCATCAACTTCGACACCTCGGATGGAACCGCCAACGCGGGTACTGACTACACCGCAGTGAACATGGCGATCACCTTTGCTAATGGTCAAGTCGCTCAGACGGTAGAGATTCCAATCATCGACGATACAGACCTGGAAGGTTTGGAGACGGTGAACCTGACTTTGACGGTACCTGAAGGCCTTCGCGGGGGCCTGATCGTGAACGCCACCTTGGAGATCATCGACGACGAACTGCCGCCCAATCCGGGTGAGATTCAGTTCACGTCTCCCAGCTACCAAGCCGTCGAAGGCGAGGACATCGTGGCCGTATTGGAGCGGGTCAACGGCTCGGCCGGCGCCCTGATGGTTGAAGTCGCCACCACGCCTCTCACCGCCACCGCCAATGTGGACTACACGCCGGTGATGCTCACCGTAACCTTCCAAGACGGTGAGGTCGGACCGGTTGCCGTCCCTGTGACCACCATCCAAGATACGGAATTCGAAGGGAACGAGACGTTCCAAATAGGTCTGGCCTCTGTCGGCACATCCAGCCTCGGCACGAACCAGACGGCCATCATGACCATCATCGACGACGATGCCTCGCCGGATCCGGGCACCCTGCGTTTCGACTCGATTCGCACTACCGTCAACGAACCGGGAACCGCCGTGCTGGAGATAGAACGCATTGGTGGCGCGGGTGGTGAAGTCTCGGTCACGGTAACCACCAGCGACGACACCGCAACCCAGGGCATGGACTACAGCGGCGGCAGCTTCACGGTAACCTTCCCCGACGGGGACTCAGAACCCAAAAGCCTGTCGATCACCATCTTGGACGACAACATTGCCGAGGACTTGGAGCGCTTCAGGGCAACCCTTTCCAACCCTACAGGCGGCGCAACGCTTGGTCTGCTCTCTGAGACAGAGGTGGTGATCATCGACGATGACCGACGCACGGTCAAATGGCTGGAACGGGTGCTTACCCGAACCGAAAGCAGTATGTCGCGGGTCATTCAGGCCAGCCTGGATAACGTAGCGCCAGCCGAAACCATCGTGAACATTGCCCCTGGGGGTAGTGCAACCCTGGGTGTCGACTACACGCTTTCCAGCAATCAGTTGGTCTTCCCGCCAAATACCACCGTCGCCAGTGTCACCCTGACCCTGATCGACGACAACCTTAGTGAGACCACTGAAACGGCCGAATTGCACCTTTCCGGCGGCAATGCCAATATAGGGCTGCCGAGCAAATACACACTGACCATTCTCGACAACGACGAAGTCCGTGTGAACTTCTCCAGTGCGCCAGCCGCAATCTTGGAAGGCACCGGCACGAACAAGGCCGATGTGGCGATCACAGTTGAGGCCAGTTTAACCAGTGCCAGTACCGAGCCCCTGACGGTCGATTACCAAGTGAGCGGGGGGGCAACTCTGGGAACGGACCACGACCTGACTAACGGCACCCTTGACTTCCCTGCGGGCAGCACCACTGCCAGCTTGACCTTCACCCTGCTCGACGACAGTATCGAGGAAAGCACCGAAGATATCATCATCAGCCTGCAAGCCAATGACAAGGTGGGCCTGGGAGTGCAAAACGAAGTCCGCATCCTCGTTCGAGACGACGACGAAGCGCTGATCTCATGGGTCAGCGCAGAACAGGAAGTGATCGAGGACGACACGGGCAAACGGGCCCAAACCCTGAGCGTGTTTGCCGAGATGAGCAACCCGGTTGATCGGGCCATCTACGTACCCTTTAACGTGGCTGGCGGGGCCACCTTCGGCGAGGACCACGACCTGGAATCCGGCAACCTCTTCTTCCCCCAGGGCAGTACGCAGGCGCTGATTACTTTCAACGTGTTGGGCGACACCATCCAAGAACACAACGAACACGTGATTCTCAGCCTGGGTTCAGGCAAGACCCGAGCCGGCGCCATTCGCCACCACCGAGTGCTGATCCGCGACAACGACGCCGGCCAGGCACCCAACACGCGCATCGTAAGCCCCGTCAACGGCGAGCGCTATGTGGCAGGCCAGGAACTCTTGCACATGGCCGAGGCCATCGGCAGCCAGGGTGTCGCGCCCTTCAGTTATACCTGGGAAATTTGCCGCTCCGAGGGCACGGACTGCGAACAGTACGAAAGTGCCGAATTCATGCACAGCTATCCCGCAGGTGTCTACCTACTCAGGTGTTTCGCAGAAGACGCCGATGGTAACACCGATCTCACCCCGGCCTTCGCCAGGATTCGCATCGACGAACGGTCGCGGCCCATCGCGGAAATTGTTGATCCCGAAACGGAAGTACCTGTGGCCACATTCATCCAATTGCCCATCGGTACCACCGAGTCATTCCTGGGCAAAACCAACGATCCCGAGGCAAAGGCACCCTTTAATACCGAATGGCATTTCCAGTCGGATCCCGACAACCCTACGTCAGGGAGCCTCTTCACCTACACCTTTGACCAGGCGGGGACCTTCAACCTCATCTTCCGGGCTGAAACCACGGACGGTGCGGTCGCAATGGACCACGTGGTGGTTCAAGTCTATGAAGGCAACATGCCGGCCCGTCTGCTGATCAGAAAGCCCCTGGCCGATGAAACTTTTATGGTAGGCCAAGAGATTGAGTTCCTGGCCGAGATAACGGAAGAACCCGGCAAGAAAACAGACCTTGAATACTTCTGGCATTTCCGCGATGGTGCCGGTTCGGGAATGGGCGGGCCTAACCCCACCCATGCCTACAACAACAGCGGCCTGAAATTGGTAGAAGTGGTGGCTCGGAACGAGGAAGAAGGCATTCACCTCACCGCCACTGTGCCGATTCATATTCAAAGCACGCAAGCGCCGTTGGTACAAATTAACTTGCCCACCGACCTGGTGCTTCAACCGGGGAGTACCGGCAAAAAAGACTGTTCCGCCAGTACCTACCTCAGCGCCCTGATCTTGGACAATAAGGGACATCGCAACCTGTCTTTCTTCTGGGTGATCACCAGGGACGATGAACCGATTGAGTCGTACCACGAAACGCCGGGTCGGGTCTGCTTCGAGCCCGGTGAGTATACGGTGACCCTGTTTGCCGTCACCGAGAGTGGCGCACAAAGCGAGGTCGCCATCCGCACCATCTCGGTCAAGGACACCTCGGACGAGGATTTTGAGCCCAACGACAGCATGGCAGAGGCCACCGTGCCCCTGGTACCGGGGAACTACGATGAGATGAGCCTGGACGGCGATCTGGACTACTATCGGATCGTTATCGATGCGGCCGACCAGCGCCTGCTGTTTAAAGCCGATATCGTTGATGGTGCCCTGTTGATGAACGTGCTGGACGAACAGGGCGTAGCCCTCTTTGCCGAGGACCGGCTGATCACGGGCTCGGGCAATGTTCAACTGCCTGGCTTGGATCCGGGTGTCTACTTCATTCGCTTGCAAGAAGCCGGCCCCGGAAAACGGGCAGGCCTCAGCTTCAGCCTGGGCGTATCGGTGCTCAATCCGTCGCTCTTCTTGCCCGGAATTCGCGTGGACACCGACTTCGATTCTCAGGTCGGTATTGTCAATACCTCTAACTCGGAATCATCCTGTGAAGCCATCGGCTATGACCTGGATGGCAATATTGTGGCCGAGGTCCCCTTCAACCTGACTGCCCAAGGTCGGGGCCATTTCAGCGTGCGCGACCTGTTCGGCGACAATGCCGAAGAGGTCGCCTGGGTCCAGATTGATTCCACCAATGCCATCATCGGTTATTCTCGCTCCGAGGGCCTGGACGACAAGGAAGTCTACGCGGTTAGCGGCAATACCAAGCTCAGTTCCGAGTTATACGTGCCGCACATCGCGGCCAATGTGGATCAGTGGTTCACGCGGGCCGCCGTAGTCAACGGAGCCGACCAGATCACCAATTCCAGTATCGAGACTCCGGGCCAGCAGGCAGACCTGCTGCTGGGCAAGGGTTTTGCTCAGGACTCCTTTGATTTCGTCGAGCGCTTCGGTGGGGTCTTGGAAAAAGAAACAGATTGGGCCACATTCTCCGACCATGACGGCAATGCAACCATGGCCGGTGTCGAGGTCTTTGGAACCAAAGACGGTAGTCGCGTGGTGGCCGGCCTGGCCCTGGCCGATGCCCGCAAAGAGAACCCGAACTTCACCTACATCGCCAACAACCTCTACTTCACCCACATCGCCAGGAACCCGGCATTCTATACCGGTATTGCGCTGGTGAACCTGGGGGCATCCGCGCAAGGTGCCCGTATCATCGCCTACGGAACCGACGGTTCGAAGGTGGGAGAAGCTGTTCGAAACATGGGACCCAATGAGAAAATCGTGGAAATCGCGGAGACGTTCCTGGCTGAGATCGGTTCCCCTGAGGATATTGACTGGGTGCTGGTAGAGGCAGATGAGGACATTGTAGGTTTCGAGTTGTTTGGCACCGACGATGGTCTCACGCTGGCAGGCCTCGAAGCCTCTAGTGCGCTCAGCAAGAACCTGTGTTACCCCTTCCTGGACCGGGACGACGATGTGGCCCACGGGATCAGCGTGGTGAATGTCAACCCTGAACCTGTGACGGTTACCTTCAAGCTCTTCGACAACGACGGCACGATGATCGCGGACGAGGTCACGGCCGACTTGAAAGCCAATGAAAAATTCACCTCCGTGATAACCGACCTCTTCCCCAAGGACGCGATTTTCTTTAACGAGATCCCGGGTTGGCTGGAGGTATCCGCCGATCTCCCGCTGGCCGGTTTCGAGTTGTTCATCAACACGAAAACGGGCGAAGAAATGGGCGCAATTGTGGCCCAATAACCCAAACAAGTTGCAAGCAGGAAAGAGCCAACATCTCGATCCTGCTTGTAACCCTCTTTCACAAGGCTCGGGTTCTGCAGCAGCCGAATATCCAAGAGCGCCATCCGAGTGCTCACTTGGGCAGGAGTCGACCTTCGCTGTGCAAGACTGAGGCCAATATGCAATTGGAGAAAGGTCTTTTCTGGAGGATATGACAACCGAAGATGTACGCGAACCTCCGTTAGGGTTCCTTGCATTGCTAGAGTTCCACAAGTAAGATCAACTCGTTGACGCCGGACGGTAGGCCTTCTAGCGATTCAAGGTTTTTGTTTTTCCCCAGATCCACGGTTTTCAGTCTCGACAATCCAGATAAATCACCTGACTTCGTGATCCCTGTGTTCACAAGGGTCAGCTTCTCCAGATTGATGAACTTGCTCAGGGGAAGTAATTCCTTTAAGGGATTGTTGTCCTGGACCCAGTCTGAAGCGTCAAGTTCTCGCTTTTGAGACCGGTAAGGTCACAAATCCCTGGGCACCAAGCCCTCCTTTATTAGGTCCGATCCACATTGGCCATTCAGACGACCCAACGGAGCGTTCGTTTTGTCGCAGCCGATCAAAGTGACAAAGTAGAACTAATGCTCCGAGATCTCTGCGGCGCGGGCTGGTCGTTCCTTGATAAATAGGGCAAATAAGGTGGGGATTACTATCAACACCAGCACGGTCGAGGCCAGCAACCCAAAAATTAGACTAATGGCAAGGGGTATCATAATCTGAGCTTGCAGGCTGCGTTCGGTCAACAGCGGCAACAATCCCGCGATAGTGGTTAAGGACGTCAACAATACCGCTCTGAACCGGTCTCTGGAAGCTCCGCGGGCGGCTTCCATAACAGTCGCTCCGCCCGCAACGCGATTATCGATGAAGGTTACCAACAAAATGGAATCGTTGACCACCACCCCCATCAGCGAGATAAAACCAACCATACTGGGCATAGTCAGCGGGTACCCAAGCAAGAGATGGCCCCAGATGACACCAATCAGACTGAGTGGAATCGCTGCCATCACGATGAGCGGCTCAAGATAACCACGGAACTGAAAACTGAGAAGAATAAAAACACCTAAGAGACCGAACGACATGGCCCTTTTCATGGAGCCCGCTGTTTCACCCGCCTCGGCGGACTCGCCTTCGACGCCGATTTCCAGCCCGGGATAACGTTCCTTTAAGTCCGGCACGAATTCAGCCAGGAAAAGCGCATTCAGCTCCTTGACGTTGGTTTTGTCTGAATCCACATCCCCCCAGATGGTTACCGCGCCACGTCCGTTATAGCGTTTGAGACGGCTGTAACCTCGGGCATCGGTATCTAGTTCGGCAATGGTTCCCAAGGGGGCGGAGTCGCCATTGGGAAGCGTGATATGGAAATACTCCAGGTCGGCAAGGCTATCTCGGTCAAGACTCGCCAGGCGTACGTCAACCTCATAAGATTCCGAACCTACCTGGATTTCACGAGCCGTGATGCCAAGGTAGGCGCCGCGTAGCTGGTTGGCTACCATGCCCGCGTTGATGCCCTGACCAAAGGCTCCCTGGCGTATGCGCACCCGAACTTCCGGCTTGCCTGGCTGTAAATCGTCTTGCAGATCGTTGACGCCTGGAAACTGGCCAAGCCAGGCCTTGGTTAGGACAGCGGCTTCGTCCAGTTTTCCCCAGTCATCGCCGTAAAGCCTGTATTCCAACGGGTTTCCCGCAGGACCAATACTCGGTTCCGTAAATGTTAGACTGACGATGTCCGGGGTTCGACCGATCTTTTCACGCCAACGTTTTTTGATTTCATTGATCGTACCCACCCGTATGTCGGCACTTAACAAGTCAACGCTGACGGTAGCTACATGTGTACCGCTTACACCGGCATCTGTGTTCGTACTGAACTGAACATTGATGTTCGTGACCAGGTGACGCCCGTCGGGTTGGTCCGGTGTTTTCTCTTCATCTATCTCCTTCAAGGTCGTGACCAGATGGGAGACGAGCGCTTCGGTGCTTGCCAACGGAGTGCCCTGCTGTAATTGCAGGCGTGCCTCGATGACATCGCCGTCGATGCTGGGAAAGGCTTGAAACTTAAGCACCCCCCCGGCCAACATGGAGATTGAGACCATCAAGGTCAAAAACACAAGGCCCAGGCTGAAATAACGGTTGCGTATGGACCAGTCTACCAGTCCGCCGAGCACCTTCTCTTTAAATGTCTCGACGGCCTGATCGAAGCGGCGGCGAAAACCTTTCGGACCCCCATCCACATGCGAGTGGGCCAGGTGATTGGGCAAAATGAGAAAGGCCTCGATCAAACTGACAGCAAGCACCGCGATAAGCACTACGGGCAGGACACCCAGGATCTTACCAATATTACCCGACAACATGGTCAGAGGCCCGAACACGACAAGCGTGGTCAGGAACGAAGACAAAACACCAACCTTCACTTCGGAGACGCCGGCAACAACAGATTTGAGCGCGTTCTCTCCTTTGGCAAGGTGGGTGGCCACGTTTTCGGCGATCACAATGGCATCATCCATCAGCAAGCCCAGAGCCAACAAGAGACCGACCATGGTAATCATGTTGATAGACATGCCCAAGGCGGGTAATGCGAAAAAAGCGCCGAGAAACGAAACCGGCAACCCCAGGGTGACCCAAAAACTGAGCCGGACGTTGAGGAAAAGCCAAAGCGTGAAAAAGACAAGCAGCAAACCCTGCCAGGCATTTTTCAGCAACATGCTCAAACGATCTTTGGTAATGGAAGTCAGGTCCCGGGTTAAGCTGAGGGAAACCCCCTTGGGCGCCCGCTCCTTTTCTTCAAGAACAAAGGCGGCCACGGAATCGTAAATCGTCAGTGCATCTTGATTGGTCGTTTTCTCAATACGGAGCATGCCGGCCCGCTTACCGTTGAAAATGATCTTATCTTCATCCAGGTCGAAACGGTCGCTGATTTGGGCGATATCACCCAAGCGAACCTCGGTACCGGCACGGTTTCCCGCGATAACCAGGTCCTCGAAGTCCAACGGATTCCGTCGCTCTTCCATGAGCCGCACAACCACATTGGCGGCATCGGTCTCAAGCGTGCCCGATGGCATATCTAGACTTTGACGCGACACCACATCGGCAAGGTCGGCCGGACTCATGCCCAGCTCGATCAAGCGATCGGCGGGAACTTCGATACGAATCTGTCGTTTCGAGAAGCCTTGTAGGGTTACCAGTGAAATATCATCGCGACGTAACAAACGTTCCCTAAGCAGCTCACAATAGTTTTTCAGGTCCGTGGCGCTCATGTCGCCAGCAACCGCAAGCGACACCACCTGCTGTGTATCACCCGATGAATTGATCAGCGGTTTTTCTACCAGTTCGGGGAAGTCGTCGATGGCTTCTACCGCTGTCTTGATGTCGCTTAAGAATTTCTGGAAATCGGCGCCGTCCACCATTTCCACGGTTACGGTAGAGACACTCTCCCGGGCGCTGGAAGTAATCTCCTCGACAAAGGCGATCTCTTCGGCTGCATCTTCAATACGCCGGCAGATGGCGTCTTCTACTTCAAGCGTGGTGGCCCCGGGGTAAATGGTTCGCACTACAACGACTGGGTCGATAAAGTTCGGAAAGGTCTCCCTTTTCAGGTTGGGCAAAGACATGAGACCCAGCGCGGTCAACATAATCATCAGTAGATTCGCCGCAGTTGGGTGTTTGGCAAAAAAATTGATCAACGCACGCCCCCTCTGCCGGCGGCCTGCATTTCCAGCAATTCACTTGCCGACGCATCCTGACCGGGTTCCAACAACATGCCCGCCACGGCAGGTGCAAGGTCAGAGATCACCACCTGGTCGCCAGCATCTAAGCCATGGGTAATTTCGGCGAATCCGGACTGAACCAAACCCACCCCAACCTCGCGGATGACGAGACGGTTGTCCGCACCGACCAGATAGACCCGGCCTGCATGAAGGGCTGAGCGCGGAATGATTCGAGATTTCCTGGCCGGACCGCGTACTTCCACCTCGCAAAGCATGCCTTTTACCAGTGGCGGGCGATTGCCGGGAATGGCGTCACGATAGGAATCTTTTACCGAAACGATCAGGCCGATGGTGCGGGTTCCGCTGTCAAGCCCGGCGCCCATCCGGCTGAACTCGGCCTGCCATACCGCTTCTTCACCGAAGGTGCGTAATCTGACCACGGCGCTGAGACCCAATCGTTCAAACATCTCTGAAGAAGCCGAGAAGTGTTGGGCCTCGGACGATTTTTGCATCAGGCCGCTCATTTTGTCTAAAGCCAGACCGACTTCTATTTCGGCTCGTTCGATACCGTCGACTTCCCCAGCCACAGCACCCAGGCTCAAGGCCTGGCCAAGCTCAACGTTCTTGGCACTGATGCGACCCGCGAACGGCATGGCCATCACCGTTTGTTGCAAGCGCCGTTGCGCCTCTTCCAAGTGCGCGTTATTTTGCTTCCGCTGTGCCTGCAATTGTTCGCGTCGGGCCGGCAAAACAGACAAACCGTTGCGCAGACTTTGTACCTGTAAGCGCTGACGTAGGACGTCTCGCTCGGTCTTTTCGGTGACCGTCTCTGAAATGGAACCCTCGTTGGCTAGAGCCAGATTGCGTCTGAAATCCCGTTCCAGAAGTCTCAGATTTTGCTCTTCTAACGCCAGACTCAAGCTCAGGTTCTCACGTTCCAGTTCCAACTCTTTTAATTGTGCAACCACAGCGTGGATACGTGCCTCGGCTTCAGTGACGGCAATTTCGTATTCCAAGGGATCAATGCGCAGCAAAACGGCACCCACAGGTAAAAGAGCACCGATTTCGAACTCGGGGTTCATTTCAATAACTTTACCACCGACTTCCGCCACACCGCGCCAGACCCGGCCGGGTTGTACGGTTCCATAACCAAGCGCTCTGGGTATGATTTCGGTATCTAGTACGCGTATGCTGCGAACGGGCAGGGCAGATTCACCCACATCCTGGCGTACGGGTCCCTTGCGGGAGCTGACCACGAGAAAAACAATGAGAAAACCCGCGAGAAGAGGGGGGAACAACATCCATTTTCGGGTAAGAAATGTCTTAATACGGCTCATGGGGTTACTCCTCGCTGTGTATCTTTTCCGGCCCTTGCGACCCGGACTTCTAAATCGGCCAACCACTCCGCGCGTTGGTCTGGGGGTAAAAGCAGGTCATAGTATGAAAGAGCCCTCTGTAGCGCGAACAGGTTGGCCAGATGAGTATAGTTCGCCAGTGCGGCCCCACGTTGCAAAGATAAGTCCTGATCCTGTGCTTCAAGTAGGTCCAGAATAGACGATTGACCCTGCTCGTATTTGTTAAGCACAATCTCCAGGCTGCGAGCGGCCCGATCTGCGGCCCGTTGGGTTAACCCCCTATTGGGTTCAGAGGCTCGCGTTGCGGCCAGGGCACGTAGCAGGCGTTCGTCCACGCCTTCGTTCGTCTGCTCCGCAAGATGTAAAGCCTGACGATGTTGCACACGCGCCTTGCCCAATTCGTGTAAACGGCGACCACCGTTGAACAGGGGAATCCCGGCGCTTAGGGTTAGATTCCAGGTACTCTGATCCACGCTCGGGAAGAGAGGGGTTGCGCCTGGGGCGAACTCTTCGTCCAAAACGCGCCGATAGTCGGCTGAAAGCGAGAGCGACGGGAGGTAAAAAGAGCGTCCCGCGCCCCGCTTCAGCAGTTTGGTGATCCGTGTGCGGGATTCTGCGGCATGCCTGTCCGGTGAGCGATCGCGTGCCAATTGCAACAAGCAGGTTTCAAGGGCGGGACCATTTCTGCCCAGCATTTGGTTCCAGCGTGGGTCTAGAAAAACTGTTTCATCCGCGCTTAGAGCAACCGGCTTTAAAGACCAACGCGTGTTCATGCCATTGCCCAGTAGGCGCGCCAATCCAGCCTTTGCACCGGTTACCTGAGCCTGGGCGCGATAGACATCGCCCAATTGTCCCGCTTCTTGGGATTCCCAACGATACACTTCCTCATTACCACCAGCGCCCAGCTTCAGGCGTGCCCTTGCGGTGCGGAGATTGCTGCGTGTCAGTTTCAGGTTCTCGATTTCAATATCTAAAAGGGCCTCGGCCGACAACACGTTTAGAAAGGCATTGACTGTCAGATTCACAATTTCCAGCTCGCCGGCTTGCAGTTGGGCCAGCGAACCCTTCAGGTTTTCACGAGCAACCCTGACTTGGGTGAACGTACCGTTATCGAAGATCACCTGATCTGCTTGCAAAGAAACTTGTTCGTTGGCTTCGGCTGAGAAACCGGCCTCCACCTGAGGAGTCTTCCTATCGTTGCGTTGATACGCGGCAGCGGCCGATATGTGAGGCAGCAAGGCCGATCTGGCAATCCGCTTTTCATAACCCATCGCGCTGACCTCTTCACGCTGCGCGGCCAGTTGGGTGTTGTCAGCTAGAGCGGTTTCAATAGCACCTCTCAAACTGAGTTGCCTGCCCTCCCCGGGCGCGTCCATATGTGTCATGTCTGCCAGTAAACGCAACTCGAGGCTTGCCTTCATGCCTAGTCCGTTGGCACTGGAACCGTTGATGGTCAACCGTTCCCGCGCGGGTAACCAGGCGGGTAGGTTTTCCATTCGTTCGCCGCGGAGCAGGGCCCCGAGGTGATCTGCCAGGCGTTTGGCCAGACGCTCTTCCCCATCTGACAACGCGCCCGCAAAGGCACCTCTGTCCACATCAGCCAGGCCGGCCATGGCAAATGTCGGCAGTCCCTTCCGGGTCAACTCGGCGAATAGCGCGGCTCGTGCGTTAGTTTCTAAAGCGCGTAACGGACCCGCGTACACGGCTTGGGTCGCCGCACTTAGTTTTGCCACCACGCCTGACGGGTTTTTGCCTACGGCGATTACCTCAATTTCAATACCCAGTGTCGTACCGATCACCCTCAGCCGATTCTTCAAGACCTCATCCTGTTCGATGGAATCTTGCAACAACACCGTCACATTTTTGGCCGGGACCAGTTGCTGGAAAAGAAACAGGTCGCGAGCGGTTCGTTCTCCGGGTGTTACAAAGTTCACTCCGACCTTCCCGGAACGCCCCATTTCATCGAACGCGATACCAAACAAAGACGGGTCATGGGGAAGCCCCGCGATCAGAGATTTGTCTAGTTCCATGCGCAGCGCCATTACCGCTTCCGGAACACCCAGTACCAGTATGGCGTCAATGTCTGTCCTGGCCGAGGTTTGCAGCAGATGTTCGGCAAAAGTTAGATGGGCCGAACGGTCGATATACACAGGCAAAGCTTTGCGTAGGGATGGCTCTTGTGGCAGGTTTTTGAAAATCATCTCCGCCAGGTGAGCATCGGCGGATGTGGCGGTCATCACGGCGACTCGGAGGGGCGCTACCCCGTCGTCGGCCCTGAGCGGAACAGTCATCAGAATCATGAAAAGTGGCAGCAGGTTTTGCAAGGCTTTCATTTTTCCTCCGTGGTTTTCCGGGTAAAACCGAGCACAACTTGTTCTTCAACAAACAACAGAAAGGCTTCTTGCGACATGGAATCTGCCGGCAAGGGCAGACTCTTGCGTGCCGGAGCCGTTATCTGGAAGAAGATCAGGCTGGAAATAATATGGAAATAAGCGAATTGGGGATTAAGCACGCGAAGCGTCCCCTCTGCGGCCCCCTTTTCCAGAATGCCCTGCATGACCCCCATCACCTCAAGGATGTGGGGCGGTCCCTTATCCAAACGCTTCCCGCCGGAAACTTCGAATAGAATCAGCCGAGGTAATTCGGGGTTATCCGCCGTGATGGCTCCGAGCGTGTGAATGAATTTCCGTAACTGAGTTACAGCAGGATCCTCGTCAAGAATCGCGACTTCTAAACGGGTGAGAATCGATTTGGAAAAAGCCTCGACCACGGCCTGGAACAGGCTTCTCTTTGAACCAAAGTGATAGTTGATCAGGGCTTTGTTTACGCCGGCCTTTGAGGCAATCTCGTCAACCCGTGCCCCGTCGAAGCCCTTTTTTGCAAAAACATCCCGAGCGGCTTCAAGTAACGATTGGCGGGTCTTCTCCGGGTTCTTTGCAAGTTGTCTCTGGTTCACGCGATCCTCCTCCCCCGCGCATTTAAACGCACGTTTAACTAATTTAAACGTACGTTTAAAACCCGTCAAAGTCAAGCTTTCCTTGCGAGAAGTTGCATCGCGCCCTAGAGTGGTGACATAAAAAGAGGCAATCCCTCGTTAAAGGTTGGTGGGCAATCGATAGGCGCTAGCCGTTGATCGGAACGCCTACATGGACCGCGAGGTTCTGCCCCATGTACCCGACCTGGTTAGACCAAGCCAAGACCCGCATTGGCCCACCGCCTTGACGGTACAGTTCTGTGCGGTTGTGTCAAGTTTGGTGAAAGCCATAATCCGTACTCTTGTTTCTTTTTATACCGGGGTTTGAGGGGCGGAGCCCCTGAATCTTGAGCCTTGAGCCTTGAAGCCTTGAAGCATGAAGCAGCGGGGTACTCCGTCGCACATAATTCGAAGGCGGCGGATTGGAGTAAACGCGCCTCGACAGGCTGGGAGGATCCCGCTAGAATATCCCCTTTACCCGCCAGTTCTACACCTACACGCCGCTGTGACCTCTGGACGAGATCTGCGTGTTGGAACCCAATATAAAAGCAAGTACTATATCAAAGTTGTGATCTATGTACTTATGCCTCTCGCCATCCCTTGATGTACGTCCAAGTTACTCGAACCCGTGCAAACGGGGGTTTCGTTCTAGAGAGCAAACCCGAGTACCATAAAAAACAGATCACAACGGTTAGAGAAACCTCGGCTTTTGAACCTTGCCATGCAATAGGGATATCATAACCGAAACCAGGCAAAGGATCAAAATGAACCGAAGCAGCAGTTCTCATTATGGCGAGACTTGGCCAGATGACAGGGAACAGAAAAGCCAGAACACCCACCTCTCTTGGGCGGCAATACCAGAAGGTGAAGCTAGGGCACCCAGGAGAGCCCAGGGTATGGGATGCGGAGAGCCAGGTCAGGGTTTTTTCAATTTGCCCAATGTGGCTTTTGACCGGGCCCAAAAGGGGGTTCCTGGCATTCCCATTCGCTGACTTTCTTTTTTAGCCCCCAAGAAAAGTGGGTGTCCTGGCTTCCGGTTACAAAAAACGT
>Ga0316189_10003197_pt1 | contig 15920 bp, 13 predicted proteins | sample LowCovwburrow_MG_FD_204930 | JGI IMG/M metagenome (GOLD analysis project Ga0316189, IMG submission 204930) | Coastal sediment microbial communities from Maine, United States - Lowes Cove worm burrow | ecosystem: Environmental > Aquatic > Marine > Coastal > Sediment | place: USA: Maine... | reverse complement strand
AAGGCGTCGATGGCTGTCCGTGGCATGTGGACCGCCTGGCTCAGGGCGCAGCTGCCGCGGTAGGGGCGACCCGTTTTCCCAACGGGATCTGTTGCGGCCCCTGGAGCGTCTCCAGGATGACGCTACGGGCCAGTTCGGCCACCTGTTTGCGGCTGTGACCGCTGAGCGTGATCGGCTTGCCGAACACGACATGTACCGCGGTGTGAGGGCGGGGGATCAGCGCACGCAGGTTCTGCCCGATCGGCTGATTGTCCGTATAGGGCGCGACAGGGTCGAATTCACCGTCGATGTGGTAGCGCAGTGTGACCGGTGTTACATCGGTGCCGGTATCGATTGCGGCCGCGAACAGGCGTGAGAAAAAGGGGCGGACCTCGCGTCCGTCGGTGGTGGTGCCCTCGGGGAAAAGGGTCAGGATCCCGTCGTCGCGCAGCCGGTCGCCGATCTGCTGGCCGACCGCACCGGCCTCGTTATTTCCGCGGCGTATGAACAGCGTTCCCGATCTGGCCGCCAGCCAACCGACAATCGGCCATTTGCGTATTTCGTATTTGGACAGAAAGTCGGTGTGAGTCAGTCCGCCCAGGACGACGATATCCAGCCAGGAGACATGATTGCTGACCAGCAGGGCGGGTGGCCGGGGACGTGGTCCAGACACGGTAATCCTCAGCCCCAGAATATCGGCCGCCCGGTTGTGCCACCAGGAGGTGACGTGCGAATTGGTATGCAGGCCCGATCCGTTACGTCTGGTCACGGCCAGTGCTGTGATCAGCATCCCCTGCAGCACGTGCAGGCTCAACAGGACCAGACGCCGGATCACCCTGTAATTGTCCATTCTTCCATCCTCTGCACCGCGGGCACGGGCGGCCCCATTATGATGCCCTGACGGCCCCGGACATCGCCAGCCCTGGTGGCTGCCACCTCGCGGAGGGTCCTGCGGGGGGCTAATCAGTGAAGATTTCAAGACTAGGGGACAGGATTGGCAACACGCGATTTGTGGAAATACCGGCCGAATCCCGCTGCCGGTGCGCTAGAATGTGCGTTTGTTTCTGCCCAGGTCCAGGCCCATGCCCTATACGCCGCGCGGTGCGCCTTACCCGTTGCTCGAAGAAATCGAGTCGACCGGTGGCCTGCGCGCCCTGCCGTCGGCCGAATTACCCGTCCTGGCGGACGAAGTGCGCAGGTTCCTGGTCAATACCGTCTCGCAGACCGGAGGACACCTGGCGGCTGGTCTGGGGGTGGTGGAGCTCACGGTCGCGCTGCACTACGTGTTCAATACCCCGGACGACCGGCTGATCTGGGATGTGGGGCATCAGGCCTATCCTCATAAGATCCTGACCGGTCGCCGCGAGCGCATGGAGACACTGCGCAAGAAGGACGGTCTGTCCGGTTTTCTTCGGCGCGACGAATCCGAGTACGACCCGTTTGGTGCCGGTCATTCCAGTACCTCCATCAGCGCGGCCCTGGGAATGGCGGTTGCCGCCAAGGCCGCCGGGGAACAGCGCGAGCATATCGCGGTGATCGGTGACGGGGCCCTGTCGGCCGGTATTGCCTTTGAGGCGCTGAACCATGCCGGTGCGCTGGATCTCGATCTGCTGGTGGTACTCAACGACAACGATATGTCGATCTCGCGTCCGGTAGGTGCGATCAGCAATTATCTGGCACGGGTCCTCTCCAGCGGTCTGTACAACCGGGTGCGTGAGGGTGGCAAACACGTACTGAGTGGCCTGCCCGGCATGAAAGATCTGGTGCACAGCCTGGAAGAACATATGAAGGGCATGGTGATGCCGGGGACCCTGTTCGAGGAACTCGGTTTCAACTACATAGGCCCGCTCGACGGGCACGACCTGCCCATGCTGGTCAATACGCTACGTAACATGAAGGTGATGCGTGGGCCGCGTTTCCTGCACGTGGTCACCCAGAAGGGTCGGGGATACGCGCCGGCGGAAGGTGATCCTTGTGTCTATCACGGTGTCACACCGTTCAATCCGTCTACCGGACAGATGGCCAAGAAGGCCGGCGGCAAGAGTTTCACCCAGGTGTTCTCTGACTGGGTCTGTGATGCCGCGGCCAAGGACACCAGACTCATGGCAGTCACGCCAGCGATGTGTGAAGGCTCCGGGCTGGTTGATTTTTCGGAACGATTTCCAGCCCGTTATTTCGATGTGGGCATCGCCGAACAGCACGCGGTGACTTTTGCGGCGGGCATGGCCTGCGACGGTCTCAAACCGGTAGTGGCCATTTATTCGACCTTTCTGCAGAGGGCCTACGACCAGCTCGTGCACGATGTCGCGCTCCAGGACCTGGACGTCACCTTCGCGGTTGACCGTGCGGGGCAGGTGGGTGCGGATGGTGCGACCCATGCCGGCAGCTTCGATGTCAGCTATGCACGCTGCATCCCCAATATGGCGATCCTTGCACCCAGCGATGAGGCGGAGTGTCGAGCGATGCTGCAGACGGCTTATGAACACAAGGGGCCCGCCCTGGTGCGCTATCCGCGCGGTGCGGGCATCGGTGCCGAGGTTGGCAGTGAACTCCAAACCCTTCCCTGGGGGCGTGCCGACCTGATCGTGCAGGGACAAGGCGTCGCGCTGCTGGTGTTCGGGACCCTGCTCGATTCAGCGCGTCAGGTGGCGGAAAAGCTGGGGGCGACCCTGGTCAATATGCGCTTCGTCAAACCGCTGGACCAGGACATGGTGTTGAAACTCGCGGGAGATCACCGCTTGCTGGTGACACTTGAGGAAAACGCGGTCCAGGGGGGCGCGGGCTCAGCGGTCAATGAGGTGCTGCATGCGGCCGGCATTGCTACCCATGTGCTCAACCTCGGGCTGCCGGATGCCTTCATCGAACAGGGCACGCAGGCGGAACAACTGGAGTTGGCAGGCCTGTCGACCGCTCAGGTCGCGCAAAGGATCCATACCGCGCTGGGTGATCTGGACGATGCGGGTGTTCAGCTGAACAGGGTCAATACGCCGGTGTAGCCGTACAGCCGGTTGTGCGAAATCTCGCCGTTCGCATAAAAGCCGGCCAATGGCACATCACCGAGCAGTTCGGCCACCAGCCTCATCTCTTCTGAATCATTGCCGAACAGGTTTCGGCCACGCCCCAGGCAGGAATGATAGAGCCCGCCCCGCGCGGTGCCGGGAAGCCTTGCGATGAGGTTTTCGATCATGCGTTTCAGGTCGGCACGCGCCGTTTCGGCATCCCGGCGTGCGAACTGGATCTCCATGCCCTGCGTCAGCGTGTCACCGATCGCCAGCAGGCCCTGACCAGGGTCGATACCAATCAGATTGCGTACCAGGTAGTCGCCGGTGTCGGAGCCCGGAATCGGCAGGGCAGCAAAGATATAGCCGCCGACCCGTTTCAGGTCGCGCGCCAGCACCTCGCCGATATCCTCCTTGAACACCTCCAGGGCTGGACGCCCATCGATGGTCGCGATGACATTGCGCTCGCAGTCGGTGACCTGGTGTTTTCGTCCGATCAGGCTGCAGCCCTGGCTGAGCCCCGTGCTGATGTTGACGCCAGCGCTGAATACCACCCCCGAAAGGCCATTGCCTGTCGCGCGATCCGCGATCTGCACGGGCAGGGATTCCGCGGATGCAATCCCGCCCACCAGAAAGCCGCCCTGCAGGCCGCCGCTCAGGGAATCGAGCAGCACGGGCAGTTGGGTGCTGCCCGGGTCGGCATGCACTACGGCGACCGTCGCCATGTGGCGTTCACGCCAGCCGGTGGTCGCACCCAGCCAGTCGTCCGGGTTCTGTTCAAAGGCGGGGATGATGCGGAAATCATCATCGACAAACGGGGTGAGGAGGATCGATAAAGCGGGTTCACCGTAGGTCTCACGAGCACTGCTGCACAGGCCCATGCCGACACACCCGGCCCAGTGTGAAATGCCGCTCTGCTTGCGCAGGTAGTCGAGGATACGGTCTGTGTCTGACGCCAATTCGTCGGCGATGTAGATGAAGGCCAGCTGCCCCGGTTGTTCCCCGGGAATTCTTTTCACTGTCTGGTCGCAGAGCTTACGCCAGTCGCTTCCTGTGACGTGGATGCTGGTAAATGCGGACATGTGGCCAATCTACAGGTGGCGACGTTTTACCGCCACCTGCAGATAGATCAGGCGCCGCGCTGCTCCATCATCTGGTGGATGATGGGGCCAAAGATGATCTCCATGGCAAAGCTCATCTTGCCGCCGGGTACAACGATGCTGTTGCGGCGTGACATGAACGAGCCCTGGATCATCGACAGCAGAAAGGGGAAGTCGGTCTTGAACTTGTTCGGATCGGTAAAGCGGATGACCACAAAGCTTTCATCCGGGGTCGGGATGTCCCGCGCGATGAAGGGGTTGGAGGTGTCGACCAGCGACACACGCTGGAAGTTGATGTCGGTGCGCGAAAACTGCGGCGTAATGTGGGTGATGTAATCGGGCATGCGGCGCATGATGGTATCGACCACCGCCTCGGGCGAATAGCCGCGTTCGGCATTGTCGCGATGGATCTTCTGGATCCATTCCAGATTCACGATCGGCACCACGCCGATGCCCAGGTCAACGTGCTGGGCAACATCACAGTCTTCGCACGTTACCAGACCGTGCAACCCTTCGTAGAACAGCAGGTCGGTGCCGTCCGGGATCGGTTCCCAGGGGGTGAATTCGCCGGCCTTCTTGTCGGTGCCCAGGCGCGAATTCTGGTCGGCGGCTTCCTCGTCGTTGTGCAGGTAGTAGCGTTTTTCACCGGTGCCGGTCTCGCCGTAGCTCATGAACAGCTCTTCCAGCTTGTCGAATCGGTTGGCCTCCGGGCCAAAGTGGCTGAGATGCTCCTCGGCCATTTTGACCTTCATCTCGGCGCGTTCGTAGCGGTGGAAGCTGTCTCCTTCAACGACCGCGGCATTGATGCCTTCGCGGGTGAAGATATGCTCGAATGCACGTTTTACGGTGGTGGTTCCGGCGCCGGACGAGCCGGTTACCGCCACGACGGGATGTGGTTTGGACATACTGTCCCCCCTGAATTGTGATTTTTTAAACCTGGTTGACGACGAGGAAGCTGTCTGCTCGATAAAGGTGTCTTGGCAATGCACAGATGCTGCCGGATCTATGCGCAAAGCACCTTATTCAGTACTTCCTAATTTAATACTGCGCGCGACTATAACATAGCACCGTGTCGACGCCCCCTATCCCAGATTTGGTATGGACAGCAGTTGCGCTGAGTCAAATGCAAGCGAGTTTCCCGGACTTGCCGAGCGATGTAAATGGTGTGGCTATTTGTTGCTAAGTGTTTGATTAAGCTAATCATGTTGCTCGCACTCAGCAAGCGGTGGGGCGCCGGCGCGCAAAAAAGGACAGCAAATGGCGGCGCCGGGCTTGTTTCCGAGTTATCCTTTCGCGCTCGCGGACTCCGGGGCCCGGCTACAAGGCGTTAAAACGCCAAGCGGCCTAACGGGCGGCCTGGCTCCGTGCGATGGCTGGGTATGGGTTCTGCGCGAATTCGCGGGAGTCTGTTTCAACATCGCCACAGTGCCCGCGGCTGGTAAATGCAGCCGCGCCGGCAACGTCCTTGTTTTGTGTATCCGTGCCTTGCCGAACGGCGGGGCAGAGGATTTTGTTTTTTTATTCGGCATCGCAAATGGAAGATATCTATCCTTATCCAGTCGCCCGCATTGGCCTGATCGGCGGCGGACAGCTCGGGCGCATGCTGGTCCGCGCGGCCAAGAGTCTCGGGTGTACCTGCGTTGTCCTCGACCCGGTCCAGGGTTCGCCTGCCGGGCAACTGGCTGGTCACCAGATCGTTGGCGAATACAGCGATCCGGCACGATTGCGGGAGCTGGCCGAATCCTGCGATGTGGTTACCTTTGAGCTCGAGAATATCGACACAGGGGCCCTGTTGACGCTCGAAGCCGACGGTCACCGCATATTTCCACGCCCGGCACTACTTGCAATCATTCAGGACAAATTCAGCCAGAAGTCCTTTCTGCGCGATGCGGGGATCCCAACATCGGACTTCATCGATATGCCCCGATCGGATGTCGATGCCTTCGCCGATTTCGGTTATCCGCTGGTGCAGAAGGCCCGTCGCGGTGGCTATGACGGCCGTGGCGTGGTGGTGATGCCGGGACCAAACAGCTTTGAACAACACCTGCCGGTCCCCAGTTATATCGAACGTTTTGTCGAGGCCGAGAAGGAACTGGCCGTCATGGTGGCCAGGAATGTCGGTGGCGAGTGCAAGGCCTATTCTGCTGTCGAGATGCGTTTCCATGCAGAGGACAATGTGCTTGATTTCCTGCTGGCGCCGGCCGAAGTGCCCGAGGCAGTCGCGCGGGCGGCCGAAGAACTGGCGGTGCGCACGGTCGAGGCGATGGAGGGTGTGGGCGTCTTCGGTGTGGAGATGTTTCTGACCCCCGAGGGTGGATTGCTGGTCAACGAGGTCGCACCACGCACACACAACTCCGGCCACCATACCATCGAGGCCTGCGTCACCGACCAGTTCCAACAGCATCTGCGCGCCGTTTTGGACCTGCCGTTGGGTGAGACCCGGCAGCTGTCACCGGCCGCGATGGTGAATCTGCTCGGTGAGCCGGGCTATGCGGGTCGACCGGTGATCTCGGGGCTCGCTGCAGCTCTGGCCGTCCCCGGGGTTTGTGTACATGTCTACGGCAAGGCGGTAACCAAGCCGGGGCGCAAGATGGGACACCTGACAGTGATCGAGGAGTCGATCGAGGCCGCCTGCAGTAAGGCGGAACACGTCAAGAAGATCATAAAAGTACTGGGAGACAAGCAGTTATGACGGATCCACGGGTGGGTATCATCATGGGCAGTGATTCGGATCTGCCGGTCATGCAGGATGCTGCCGCGATCTTGCGGGAGTTCGGCGTCTCATACGAGATGACCATCGTGTCGGCACACCGCACACCGGGCAGGTTGTACGAATACGCCCAGACCGCCAGGGATCGCGGCATCCGGGTGGTTATCGCCGGGGCAGGTGGTGCCGCCCATCTCCCCGGAATGGCGGCTGCTATCACCGAGTTACCTGTGATCGGCGTGCCGGTCAGGAGTTCGTCCCTGAGCGGTGAGGATTCCCTGCTGTCGATCGTGCAGATGCCCGGTGGTGTGCCGGTAGCGACCGTGGCCATCAACGGCGCCAAGAATGCCGGCATCCTGGCCACCCAGATCCTGGGCGCGGGCGACAATGCCCTGCTCGACCGGGTCGCGCAGTACAAGAAAGACCTAGAGTCCATGGTGATGCAGAAAGTGGCGAAGCTCGAGGCGGACCAGGCAGATCAAGGCCTGACAAAAAAGCCCTGACGACTTGGTCGTCAGGGCTTTGAAAAGTCTTGACCGGGGTTCGATTCAGAACACCGAGCTGTTTACCCACATGTGCACGGCAATGCTGGCTGCATAACCAAGCCCGATGACCGGTGCCCACTTGAGGTGGCCAAAGAAGGTGTACTTGCCACGTGCCTGGCCCATCAGTGCGACACCGGCGGCCGAGCCAATGGAGAGCAGTGAGCCGCCGACACCGGCGGTAAGTGTAACCAGCAGCCATTGTCCCATGGACATGTCGGGCATCATGGTCAGCACGGCAAACATGACCGGAATGTTGTCGACGATCGCCGACAGGATGCCGACCATGATGTTGGCATTGGTCGCACCCCAGTCGATGTACATCAACTCGGAAGCCATCGCCAGGTAACCGATGAAGCCCAGGCCGCCGACGCAGAGTACCACGCCGTAGAAGAACAGCAGTGTGTCCCACTCCGCCCGTGCAATCTTGTTGAACACGTTGAATGTCGGGAGGCTGCCCAGGGCCTCGTCGTGGTCCATCTCGGTCTGGAATTGCTGTCTGGTCATGCCGAGTTCGAGGTGCACGGTCTTCTTCAGATAGTAGCCGAAGAACTGCAGGTAGGAGAGGCCGGTTAGCATGCCGATCACTGGCGGCAGGTGCATGAAATTGTGGAAACTGACCGCGGTAACGATGGTCAGCAGGAACAACACGATGATGCGCGTGGCCCCGCGTTTCATCGAGACCGCCTCACCGCCACCTTCCGGATGTTCGTCAGGTACCGCAAACATCATCAGCGAGGCGGGCACCAGCCAATTGACCAGCGAGGGGATGAACAGGGCGAAGAATGTGGTAAAGGCCACGGTCCCCTGCGGCGTCTCGACACCCTTCTGCCATACCATCAGGGTCGTGATATCACCGAACGGGCTGAAGGCGCCACCGGCGTTGGCGGCGACCACGATGTTGATACACGCCAGCAAGACGAACTTGGTGTTGTCACCGCCGACGGCCAACACGACCGCACACATCAGCAGGGCGGTAGTCAGGTTGTCTGCGATCGGGGAGATGAAAAATGCCAGGCCACCCGTTATCCAGAAAAGTTTGCGGAAACCGTAGCCTTTCTTTACCAGCCAGGAGCGCAGGGCCTCGAACACGTTGCGCTCATCCATGGCGTTGATATAGGTCATGGCCACCAGCAGGAACAGCATCAGTTCGGCGTATTCGAGCAGGTTGTGGCGGACGGCCATCTCTGCTGCGTGATCCAGTCCGTGGTTAGCATAAGTGATCGCGATCAGGCCCCAGATAACGCCCGCCGCGAGAATCACCGGTTTGGATTTTCGAAGATGGGTGAATTCTTCCGCCATGACCAGCAGATACGCGAGCGCGAATATTGCCACTGAGGTGAATCCAACCCAATGCGCGGTCAGGTCCAGGCGTTCACCGTCGCCGCCGGAGGCCCATGCCAGCGCTGGTGACAGCAGTATGAGCAGCGGGATGAGCAGACGCGGCAGTGTTGTCATTATTTTCTCCGTGATTCTGGACGACCCGAAACCGGGTAAGGCAGCAGTCGCTATCGCGGCCGACGTTGGATTTTCTAGCAAAGCACCCGTCGGCGGCAGTGAATTCCGCCAATGATTATTCACAAAACTGTAACATTTTACGAATCCGGGTGGCCGACGCCCGGATTGAGGATGTTGTCGGGGTCGAACTGGCGTTTTATCGCCGTCATCAGTTGCAGGCTGGTGGCGTCCAGTTCGCGGTCGACGAATTCACGCTTTACCCAGCCGATGCCATGTTCACCGGACAGACTGCCACCGAGAGACAGCACCAGGTCGAAAACCGCATCCAGGCAAGGCGTGGCCGCGGCCATCTGCACCGGGTCGTCGGGATCGACCAGCAGGTTGACATGGATGTTGCCGTTTCCGGCATGGCCGAAATTGACGATGGTCACCCCGAATTCCGCGGCCAGCCTCTCCAGGCCGCTGATCAATACCGGTATTTTCGATACGGGAACCACCACGTCTTCGTTGATCTTCTTGGGGGCGACATTGCGCAGGGCCGGGGACAGCGCCTTGCGCGTCCGCCACAGACGTGCGACATCTTCGTCTGTGTTGGCCGCATCGACCTGCAGGCAGCCTGCACCCCGCGCCGCTGCGGCAATCTGGGCGGTGCTGGCATCGATTCCAGAGGCTGGGCCATCTACCTCGATCATCAGCAGTGCGCCTGCATCAACGGGCAGCCCCAGGTCCGAGTAATCGCGCACCATCTCGATCGCGGTCGCGTCCATGAACTCCAGCGCACAGGGGGTCACGGGCTGCGCCATGATCCGGGATACGGCCTCGGCGGCGCCGTGGATGTCCCGATAGATCGCCTGCAGGGTGCGTTTGGCCTCGGGCAGAGGGGTGAGTTGCAGGGTCGCCCCGGTGATCACCGCGAGTGTCCCCTCGGAGCCGATCAGTAGCCTGGTCAGATCGTAGCCGACCACTCCTTTGGTGGTCTCGACGCCGGTCTTCAGCAACTCGCCCGCACCCGTGACGGCCCGCAGGCCGAGGGTGTTTTCACGCGGCGTACCGTATTTGATTGCACGTGGCCCGGCCGAGTTGTAGGCCAGATTGCCGCCGATGGTACAGACTGCCGCGCTGGTTGGGTCCGGCGGCCAGAAGAAGCCATGTCGGGCAGCCGCCTCCTGCAGTTCCTGGTTGGTGTAGCCCGGTGACACGTGCGCCACGCGGTTGGCCGGATCGATCGAGAGCTCGGAGCGCATACGTTCCATCGACAGTACGATGCCGCCCCGTAGCGGCACCGTGGCGCCGGTAGTGCCGGTGCCGCGTCCGCGGGTGACCAGAGGGACGCGGTGTTCGCGGCAAAGCAGGATGAGCTGCCTGATCTGATCGGCATCGCTGGCAAAACAGACTGCCTGCGGGACGGCATGCCGGCGGCTGTTGTCATAGCCGTAGGCCCAGCAGTCACTGTTCGTGGTCAGCAGATCCTGCCCGGCAAACAGCGCCCGGAGACCTGCGCTCAGCGCCGCCGGCAGCGGCGCTGCAGGGGCGGTGTCACTGTGGGAGGTATTCAAACAGCTTCACTACGCGCTTGACGCCGCTGACGAAACGTACCTCTTCGGTCACCGCGTTCGCCTCGGTCGGGGTCAGCAGGCCCATCAGATAGACACTGCCCTGGGAACTGCTCACCTTGACGCGCGTGGGGTCGAAGTCGTCGATTTTCACGTCGAACAGGGCAACCTTCACCCGGGCTGTCAGATAGGAATCCGCGGTACCGTCACCCAGGGTGGGGGCAGCACCCACGGCCACCTCGTTGAACACGTTCCGCACCCCCGGTATGGCGCCTACGCGCTGGCTGAACGCATTGACGATCTCGATGTTTTCCGCGTAACCGATCAGCAGGACCTGTTTGGCGTAGACCGAAATATCGATGTGGGTCACCTGATTCAGCGCTTCGTCTTCGTTGTAGATGCTGAGGGCCTTCAGATAGATCTGCTGGTCCTCCATGAAATTGGCGGTGGTTCGGCGGTCGTGTGCCACATTGGCCGTTGCCGCTGCACCGCCGACCACAACCGCGGCACAGCCACTCAGCCCCAGTGCCAGGAGTCCGACCAAGATGTTTCTCACAAGCAGAATTTTTCCGCGCATATTCAGTTAACCACCCATCAGTTGAAGATCAATCAGGTCACAAAGGCAGTGAATCACCAGGCGGTGATTCTCCAGTATGCGCGCCGCGTCAGCACCGGGTGCGCGAATCTCTATATCGGTCGGACGCAGTCTCTCGGACAAGCCACCCCCGTCCCGGCCCGTGAGTGCAATGATCTGCATCTGGCGTTCCTCTGCAGCTTCCACCGCAGCGATCATGTTGCTCGCCGTGCCGTTGATGCTGAGTGTCAACAGGACATCGCCGGGGTGTCCGAGCGCACCGATCTGTTTTGCAAAGACCGCACTGAAACCTTCGTCGATCGCGATCGCGGTCAGGATAGTGGCATCCGAGTTCAATGCGATCGCCGGCAGGCCGGGGCGCTCGCGTTCGAAGCGGTGTTGCATCTGCGCGGCAAAATACTGTGAATCCGCTGCAGAGCTGCCGTTTCCACAGCTCAGCGTCTTGCCACCCTCCAGCAGGCTGGTCACGATGCATTGCGCCGCCATGGCAATGGGTGCTGCCTGGACCTCTGCTGCCCCGGCATTCAGCCTCACGCTTTCGTCAAACAGTGCAGTGACGCGTTCGATCGGATCCACGGTAAGTCTATGTCTGTGTCCAATTAACCCGGCAAGTGTCGCATGCCGGCCCGCTCGGGTCGATCTCAGGTGCCGAAGGCATCCCGAATCCAGTGTCCCTCGCGGCCTTGCTCGAAGGCCACGACGTCGAACCGGCAGGGCCCCGACCAGCCGCTGGACATCAAGTAATGTTGTGCCGCGAGGATCAGGCGCTGCTGTTTGCCCGGGCCGATGCTGGCCGCTGCGCCGCCATAGCCGCCGTGGCTGCGATAACGCACCTCGACGAATACCATTTGATCGCCGTCACGCATCACCAGGTCGATCTCGCCACCTCGGCAGCGGTAATTACGTGCAACAGGATGCAGTCCCCCGTGCACCAGCATCGCTTCTGCACGATTCTCGGCGTCCTTGCCAAGGTCACGGGGCTTTTCCATCAGGACACGGGCGTGTCGTTTTTCGCGGGTGGCTCCTCGGGCACGGCCGGTGCAACCGGTGCCGTCAGCTCAGTGCCACCCTGCAGGTCGAGGCGCGGCGCGTAGCCGAGGATCTCGGTCTCCTCGCCCAGGCGCACCCAGACCAGCTGGCGGTGGATCTGATGGGTCTCGTCCATGTACAGGCTGCCTGTACTGCCGTCGAGGGACTCATAGCGGCTGCTCTGAAGGCGCTTGAGATGGGGTGCCAGGCGCATGGCATCCATTCCCATGGCATACAGGCGAGCGTAGCCGGAGCCGCTTTTCGGCAGATAACCGGCGATGACTGTCCTGCTGGTCTGGCTCTCGGTATCGGTGCTCACCATCCAGGGGATATCCGCCAGCATGATGCCCTTCATGTCCTCCACCTGATTTGCCGTGAGCCGACCCTGCCAGGCGTGTGAGGTTGCATACAACGGCAGGTCGCCGGCGTGATGGAATTGCAGTTGCGGGCGGATGCCCTGCGCCTGCACCGGGCGGGCGGCGATGAATACAGCATCGACGTCGTCGCGTCGGCGTGGTTCGAATTCCACCTTTCTACCCAGCCATGTCTGCATCTTGCGATAACGGGCCTCGCTCTGGTCCAGGTGCAGAAGCTGCGTGATCGTCTCGCTGTAATCGTGGCTCTTGGTATCGTAACGGGCCACGCCGGCCACATTGCCACCCAGGCTGAGCCAGCGTTCCTCGAATGTGTTTGCCAGTCGATCACCCCAGGCGCCCTGCGGTGCCAGAATGATCGGTCGCCGGCTGCCGTCCAGCCAGGCACGTTCCGCGGCCTGTCTCGCCTCGTCCTCGGGCGATAGCGAGAACATGAACAGATTTGCAGACGGAGTTGTCTCGATCCCGACCTGGTTCAGTGCCAGCACCGGGACAGGGAGTTCACCGGCCCGGGTGAGCTGCGCCACGGCGTCTTTCTGCAACGGGCCGATCACCAGTTCTGCGCCTTCCGAAACCGCGCGGCTATACAGCGGCCAGATCCCGGCGGGATCCGTGGAATCGTAGAAACGCAACTCGGTACGCCGTCCCTGGGTCTGTTCAAATCGGCTGATCACGATGCCGTCGCGAATCGCGGCTGCGACCTCGGCGAAGACACCGGATTGCGGCAGCAGGACCGCGATGCGCGACACGTACTGCAACTGACCCTGCAGTTGCGCCTGATAATTCGCAATCAGCTCCGGTGATGCGGGATGCTGTGGGAAACGCTGTCGCCAGGCGACAAGCTCGGGTTCCAGCACTTCGGGCTCACCGCCATGCCGCTTTACCAGCAGTGCCAGCTGCATCCAGCCACCCGGGACACCCGGCGGCGAGGGCTGCAGGCGTTCCAGTGCCTGCTCGTTGAGTAATGCCAGGGTACGCAGGATCTCGGTCTGGGTCTCCAGTCGTTCCTGTGGGTCGGTCTGCAGGGCATCGACCGCCTGCAAGGCATTCGCAGTCTCCAGCAGGTTGCCCATCTGTCGGTACGCGCTGGCAAGATTGCGGTGGAAACGGATTCGCAGTCCGGTGCTCGATCGCTCGTCCGGTGGTGCACCGAGTTCGCTCAGGGCGTCGGCCGGCCGCCTCTCCTGGAGCAGGACTTCGGCCTGCAGCAGTCGCCGTTCGAGCGCCTGTTCGCCGGTCAGCTGCAGGGTGGCCAGCTGCGCGAGCGCCGAACGGATGCCATCCCAGTCAGAGCCGGCGCGGGATGCCTCGGCGGCCTGCAGCAGATAGGTCGCCTGTTGGGAACCCGCGGGTGTGCGTGCTGCCAGCTGGCGATAAATCTCGGCTGCTTCCAGATACCGCTGTGTCGCCATCAGGCTGTCGGCACGCGCAATGTCCGCCTGGTCGGCGGGGCGCGAAGGTCGGTCGGGGGTCTGGCCACAACCGCTCGCCAGGGCAAGCAGGATCAAGACGGGCAGAAGGCGAAAAATTTTGGCGGCTTGCATGGAAGATGGCGTGCGGTCAGGATGGGATGTCGAGTATCAAAGGTGGGAATAGAGGTGTCAAACGCGGTCGGTCGGCTGTACATCGTCGCCACGCCCATTGGCAACCGCGAAGACATCAGCGCACGTGCGGTCTGGATTTTGCGCAGCGTTGATCGCGTGGTCGCAGAGGATACCCGTCACAGTCGGCGTCTGCTCACCCATCTTGCGATCGATCGCCCCATGATGTCGCTGCATGAGCACAATGAGACGGGCGCGGCGCGGCGGGTGATCGAATACCTGCTTGCCGGAGAGTCCTTGGCGCTGGTCTCGGATGCCGGTACGCCGCTGATCAGTGATCCCGGGTTTTCGCTCGTGCGCAGTTGCCGGGAGCAGGGCATCGCGGTGGTGCCGGTTCCGGGTCCGAGCGCATTGATTGCGGCCCTGTCTGTCTCCGGTCTGCCGACCGACCGGTTTCGTTTCGAGGGCTTTCTGCCTCGCCGGCAGCAGGCGCGCTTGGCGCTGCTGGAGACATTGCGGCACGAGATGGTCACTCTTATCTTTTACGAGTCCTCGCATCGGGTGCTCGAGGCACTGCGTGATCTGGTCACCGTATTGGGTCCGGCGCGTCCTGCGGTCCTGGCACGCGAGCTGACCAAGCTGCACGAAACGGTGATCTCCGCCCCGCTGGCCGAGTTGTTGGAACGGGTGGAGGCCGATGAGAATCAGCGCAAGGGCGAATTCGTACTCATGCTGGCGGGCGCTCCAGTGGAGCACGATGCATCTTTGCCGGATGTGGACGGTCTGCTGAACATCCTGCTGGAAGAGCTGCCACTGAAGCAGGCGGCGGCGCTGGCTGCACGTATCAGCGGAGAAAAGAAGAATCTGCTGTACCAGCGTGCGTTGGAACTGACGCGGCGTTGACGGGCTTGCCAGTCGGGGGTGCTTGCCCTAGGGTGCAACGCGGAGTCGGCCAGACGATCGCGGTCGCCGCAAGGCGGCGGAGGAAAGTCCGGGCTCCCCAGGGCAAGAGGCCAGGTAACGCCTGGGCGACGCAAGTCGACGGAAAGTGCAACAGAAAGCAAACCGCCTATGCAACCGGATTCGTTCCGGCGACAGGTAAGGGTGAAAGGGTGCGGTAAGAGCGCACCGCGTCTGCGGTAACGGAGACGGCACGGTAAACCCCCTCTGGAGCAAGACCAAATAGGGAGGCATGCCTTTGGCAGCCTGCGGCCCGCAGGTGTCTCCGGGTAGGTCGCACGAGGTGTCCGGTGACGGGCATCCCAGATGAATGGTCGTCCTCGACAGAACCCGGCTTATCGGCCGGCTCCACCCCTTTTTCGGTTCGTACCCGCCCGGTCCTGCATCCGCGCCCTGGATGCCCGGGCGCCTGGGTGGGGGCCCGCTACACCCCACCCGGCACCACGACCGCCTGATTTAGGAATGGTGTTCACCTAATCGTCTCGCCTTGGCTCGCCTTCTTGATAATCCACTTTAACTCGTCCAGTTAGTCCACTGTTTTTGGTCTGTTTATCCGTTCTGCGGTTTCTCGCCTAAGTTACTGAGGTATAAGCATTTTTTTCTCGATTTGTGCTTGACCGGGTGGGGTAAGCAACCTAAGATTGCACTACAAGTGGGTAATTGTGGGGAACGAGGGGGAATTGCCCACCCTTAGGAGGAGGCGGCGAAGCCGTGTTTTTGGGGGTCAGTACACTCAATCTGGACGCCAAGGGGCGCATAGCGATTCCGGCCAAGCACCGGGAGACGCTGGCGCAGTCCTGCGCGTCACGCGTGGTGGTCACGATCAATCCGAATCGTGATGACCGTTGCCTCTGGCTGTATCCGGAAAACGAATGGCGCGAGATCGCGCGCAACCTGTCGCGGCTGCCACCCATGATCCGTCAGAATCAACTGATTCAGCGCCTGATGCTGGGGCATGCCTCTGAGGTGGAGCTGGATGGCCAGGGGCGGGTGCTGCTGCCGACCGAGTTGCGGGAGTACGCAGGCCTGGGCAAGCGGGTTTCGCTGGTGGGTCAGATGCACAAGTTTGAGATCTGGGACGAG
>Ga0316189_10003196_pt1 | contig 15924 bp, 10 predicted proteins | sample LowCovwburrow_MG_FD_204930 | JGI IMG/M metagenome (GOLD analysis project Ga0316189, IMG submission 204930) | Coastal sediment microbial communities from Maine, United States - Lowes Cove worm burrow | ecosystem: Environmental > Aquatic > Marine > Coastal > Sediment | place: USA: Maine... | reverse complement strand
AAATAGTTACGTAGTTCACTCAGAATCATCTTTTGAATTGACGGGGCAACTCTCTTTGGGGGGGTGAGAGAATAATCCGCCATCGGCTCTTTACCCATTGCGAGGAGATATTCGTAGTATGTCATCGGATGCAAATGAAGATACTGCACCCGGCCAACAGGCACGGAAATCTCATCGAAGGCAAATTCCAATAGTGAACCGGCCGCAACAACGTGAAGCTCAGGTATTTGCTCGTAAAAATACCGCAATGCAGTAATAGCTCGCGGACAGGCTTGGATCTCATCGAAAAAGAGCAGCGTTTTGCCGGATATGATCCGGCTTGTAATCAATTCCAGATGGTTCAGAATGGCGCGGGGTTCAAGATTGCCGGCAAAATGAACATGGAGATCCCGGCGTTTTTCCAAATCGATTTTGACGAAGTTATCGAATGTGCTTGCCAGAACATTCTCAACAAGCCATGTTTTCCCAACCTGGCGCGCCCCACGAATAATCAGCGGTTTGCGGCGTAGCGAATTTTTCCACTTAATCACCTCTTTTTCTGCCAATCGTTTCATGAAAAAATTCCTATTTATGAAATATTAAAAATTGTATTAAAGTTTAAATAACTGTAATTTTAATTATAAAACGTAGAAAGTCAATCGAAAATATACTATTTTAACGTAGAAAATCAATGGTATTTATGGAGTTTGGCTTATTTGCCGCCACTGTCGTTAGGATCTGATAGAGGATTTGAACTAAACCTTTATACGGATGACAGGTGATTTTATAAGACAATAGAATTCTTGTCGGACCAAATTTGATATTTTTATAATAAGATGCTAACCGGAGGTTCGTTTTAAGCCTTAGAACCACCTTTTTGATAGCAAAAAAGTTGTGATGGAAATAGGTTCAAGAAAATATCATTTTTCTCTGGAACTCGAACCTCTCTTCAAGGTAAAGTAACGTGACAAACAGGGTGATTTTTAAAATCGGGAATGCAATTACCAGCAAAATCGAAAAATTAGATGCAACCAATTCGTAAAATAATCCATATCGATATGGATGCGTTTTATGCCTCCGTCGAACAGCGGGATAGACCCGAACTCAAAGGGAAGCCGGTGATTGTCGGCGGTGATCCGAATTCGAGGGGCGTCGTTGCGGCCTGTTCATATGAAGCCAGAAAATACGGTATCCACTCCGCGATGGCCTCATCCACTGCCTACAAACGTTGTCCCCAAGCGGTTTTCATTCGGCCGCGATTTGATGCATATCGAGCGGTATCCGCTGATATAAGAAAAGTTTTTTATGAATTTACCGACCTTGTTGAGCCCTTGTCCCTGGATGAGGCTTTTCTCGATGTCACCGAAAATCACAAGAAGATGGCTTCAGCGACGCTGGTTGCCACAGAAATCAAGAAAAAGATACGTGCGGAAACCGGCAACCTGACAGCATCTGCCGGCGTCTCTTTCAATAAGTTCATTGCGAAGGTTGCCTCCGATTTCAACAAGCCGGACGGGATAACGGTGGTAACGCCCGGGATGGCAAATGAATTTATCGATAAATTGCCGATCAGAAAATTTTTTGGCGTCGGGAAAGTTACAGAAGAAAAAATGCTCAACCTCGGCATTCATACCGGAGCGGATCTCAAAAAATTTAAAAAGGAAAATTTGATTCAACTTTTTGGGAAGTCAGGCACCTATTTTTACAACATTGCCCATGGGCTCGATGAAAGACCGGTCGAACCCAACAGGATCAGGAAATCTATCGGCAAGGAAACAACCCTTATTGAGGACATTGACGATATCGAGCAGATACTGGAGATACTGGATAGCATCGCCGTGCGCTTGGAGAGTTCTTTAACCAAACGTCAAGCCAAAGGACATACAATTACACTTAAAATAAAATATTTTGATTTCCAATCCATTACAAGAAGCATTACGGTGGATGAGCCGGCAGACAACGCATCCGTTATTATGAAATACATTAAGCCTTTAGTTTCCAAGACCGAAGCAGGCCGGAAAAAGATCAGGTTGCTGGGCATCTCGATTTCAAGTTTCGAGGATCAAGAAACCGGTATTGACACCTGTGCCCAGCTTCTCTTGCCTTTCAGGGGTTTCAAAAAAATCTGTTGTTTACGAGAAATAAGTGCAAATTCCGGTAAGCGCCGTTAATAAACCGAGCAACAGTGGAAAGATCTTAAAAATGGATCAAGACGCCTGCCGGCACAACAACATATTGACAGCCTGCATGCTCATCACAACATCATGTTTCTGATTTATGACTTCGATAGATGAAGTCAGGACGCCACGATCCGGCTTGGAACGTGAGCGTTTCGTTTCCATTATGTATCTCTTTTCACAATATTATCCAATAGTTTTCACAATATCTAATGCCCTCTTCCATTTCAAAGTTCCTTATCCTTCAAATATAATTATAAATTCATTCAGCCTAATATCTGGCACATATCTTGCTTTAATTAAAACTGCCTGACCAACCATTGATTGACCGAATGGAATGCTTTTGTCATCAAGCTTGCTTGATAATTCTGTTAAGTTGATGGTCAGGTCTTCTTTTGCACGGGGGCGGATTTTACGACTGCAGCAGGTTTTTCTGGTGTTGTCCCGTCCGCCCCCACTTTAGCGGCGGCCTCATGGGAGCATAATAATTGGGATGCTGTAGACGATTTTAAGGTATGATATGGGAGCATTTTGGAATCCGCATGGCGGCGTGGTTTTGAGCGACAAAAAACTTTCGAAAAATGAAGTGTCTCATTTAAAGAGAGAATGGTTGGCGCAACATCAAGGTTCAGCGGGTCCTGTTGTCAAATGGTGGAAAAAATTCAAACTGGTTCTAAATCTATTCTCTCCGCTGAAATGAACGCTTGTTTAAGCCTTCTGTATTTCAATATTTCCCCAAATGGCAATTGACATCATCTGGTAACCCCTCTCTGAATATTTCCTGTGTATCACAGTGGACAGTTCACTCGCAAAATCATAGCGGACCGGCTGGGTGGCTGGTTTGCAACTCCAGGACTTGACATAAGGCGCTTTTAGCCATAGTGTTCAGCAATTATAATCCAACAAAAATAAAAGAGGTATACCAATGAAGATAGCGTTTCCTACCCAGGAAAATAATGGAATGGAGAGCCGGGTTTATGGCCATTTCGGATCCGCCCACTACTTTGTGTTTGTAGATACCGAAGAGGATTCATCCGAAACTGTTGAAAATCCCGATCGGGACCATCTCCACGGCCAGTGCCAGCCTTTGAAGGCCCTGAACGGCCGGCAGGTAGATGCAATACTCGTCGGTGGGATCGGCGGTGGCGCTTTGCGCAAGCTTTCACTGGAAGGGATTAAAACTTATCGGGCGGCGCCGGGCTCGGTGCGGGAAAATCTTGAGCTGTTGACCTCCGGCAAGCTGGCGGTGTTTGCCCCTGATCAGACGTGTGGCGGGCATGGTATCGGAGACAGCTGTGCCCATTAATTCGAAAACAAAAAAATGAGGATTTCAAATCATAATTAATAGTAACCGGCTGGCAGGCAACTATGGCGAAATCCCGTGATTCAAACGATACCAAATCCGGTCAGGAGCTAAACGACCTGGCCGGACGTCTTGCTACCGGACAAAATACCATGACCCTGGCCACCGCCGACAGCGATATTGCCTGGGCTGCGCCGGTATACTATGTTTATTTCAAGTCCGCATTTTATTTTTTATCTACCCCTGAATCCAGGCATATAAAAGAGGCTCTTGAAAATGGCCAGGCATCTTCGGCCGTATATGTATCCGGTACTACCTGGCAGGAAATCCGGGGTCTTCAAATGAGCGGCAGCCTCCAAGCTGTCGAGGCCAGCCTGGAGGCAATTCAGGTGCTGCGCGCCTACCTAAAAAAATTTCCGTTTACCAAAGACTTTTTCAAAAAAGAAACATCTGTGGATCCGGCAAGCTTTTGGGAGCGCTTCGGAGTCAAACTTTACCGGTTCAAGCCCTCCCTAGTGTATTATCTGGACAACCGCATTCGATTCGCTTTCAGAGAAGAAGTAACGCTTTAGGCCCTTAGTCTGTTTTTTTTGACAATATGTTGTAAAGAAATGACGGTTTCAGCGAATCATAAATTCCATTGATTGAATATTGTCAATCGTCAATCGTAGTTCATCCGGGTTAAGAATGACAAAGACGTAAGGAGAAAAGTTATGAGTTGGTTTGGAAAATTAACGCTGGGGTCATTGGGCCTCATTTTCGGTGGGCCCCTCGGAGCTGTCGCCGGCGCCGCCTTAGGGCACCTTTTGATTGATAAGAGCAACGATCTGGTCAATCGGACAATCAGACCGGAACAGGGACTCCAATTCGGGCCTTCAGAAAGGACCCAGGCCACCTATTTCATCAGTCTATTTTCAATCCTGGGTAAGCTTTCAAAGATCGATGGCGTGGTCACCAGGGATGAAATTGCCGTTGTTCAGGGCTTCATCGACAATTTACCCATGGCGGAGGGCGAAAAACAATTTGCCAGACAGGTTTTTAACGAAGCAAAGGATTCCCGATATTCACTCGAAGATTTTGCAATTCAATTGTACCAGGCAACTAAAACCCAACCTACGCTGCTCCTTTCTTTTCTTGACCTCCTCTTCAAAGTCGCAGCAGCGGACGGCACACTTCACCCCGCAGAAGAAATTGCCTTGAAGAGCGTAAAGAACATTTTTAAAATCAGTGACGGACAATTTGAAAATATTAAGGCCGTCTACTTCAAGGATTTTGATAAATATTACAAAATTCTGAACTGTACACCGGAGTCTTCTGATCAGGAAATCAAGTCCAGCTATAAAAAACTTGTGAAAGATTTTCATCCCGATACGATTGTTTCTAAAGGACTGCCGGAGGAATTTATGGACTTTGCCGCCAACCGCTTTCGTGAAATTAAGGAAAGTTACGATAAAATCAGACAGGAACGGGACTTCTGAGAATTAAAAAAAGACAAAGGAGACTATCGGATGCTCGATATCGTAAAACGGTTTTTCAGCAAGACGGCAACGGCGGTTTCTAATGATGTGGACCGGGAATCGGAGCACGATGTGCGCCTTGCAGCCTGTGCGCTATTTGTAGAAATGGCCCGCATAGACGAAAAGTTTACCGAAGCGGAGATGGATACGATCCTCGCCATTGTGCAAGAAAGATATGGTTTATCCCGCGAACACGCTGACGCCCTGGTGGCAGAGGCTGATAAGGAGTTGGACAAAAGTGTGGACCTCTGGCAGTTTGCCCGGCTGATCAATGCAAATTATTCCACCGACGAAAAAATCGAAATCATTGAAATTCTCTGGCGGATGGTGTTTGTTGACGGCAAAATGGACAGGTACGAGCATTATCTGATGAACAAGCTTAAAAACTTACTGCGCCTCTCTCACGACCAACTGATCGCCGCCAAGCTTAAGGTCCTTCATCCCACTTGATGAAGAAAGAGCTAAAAATACGGTCAATGGTCAGCGGACCCTAAAATCCATATGGGTGCAGATAGGATCGGTGTCGAACAGGGATCCGGGATTCAAAATGTCAGCGGGATCAAACAGCTTTTTGATCTCACGCAAATAGGTGTATGCAGGTCCCAATTCCATCTCAAGGTAAACCGAGCGGGATCGACCGGCATTGTGCTCACCAACCAGGGTGCCGTCATACTTGTGCAGAATTTTGAATACTTCCTGGGATACCGTTTCGATTTGTTCTTCCAGCCCGCCTTTGGCAGGATCGAAATAAGGCCTGGCATGGATACTGCCGAAACCGAGGTGTCCGTAAACAGAAATCTCATGACCCAATCGCCGCATCAAGTCCCCGATCTCTTTGCTCACCGAGCCAAAATCTTTTAAATGTATCGCAATGTCGTCAATTATGGGTGGCAGCAGCAAGTTTTTTTGGCGACAGTACTTCAGGAGGCTCGGTTGAGTCCGGCGGCGGTCCTGCCACAAGGCAGCCTCTTCCGGGCTTGCAGCACTGATAACCCACAGACGCGAAATATTGCAGGTCTCGAGGATCTTACGGCCTTCCTGCGCCTGTTCGGCTGAAGCGTCGAATTCCGCGATCATGGTGCCGACCATGCCGGGGTCTTCCAAGTTGAGGATTTTGCCGTTGACATGCCCGGCACAGGAGGCATCCGAATATTCCAGCGCAGCCGGGTCCAGTGCTTTCAGACGCAGGGCCGCTTCGGCCAATTCCTCATAATCCCTGAAATGGGCGACGAGGGTTCCTTGCGAAGGTCGCTTTTCAATTAACTTCAGTCTTATTTCCGAAACAATCCCCAAGGTGCCGATACTGCCGACCAGCAGGTGAGCAGCCAGTTCGCTCATGTCGAAATATTGGGTCAAAGCCTTGAGGTTATATCCGCCGGCGATAAAGGGTCTTCGATCGATAATGGCACGGCTGGCCGCATCGTCTAAAAACTTTTTCTGAATTCGCCGCAGCCCGGTCGCCAGGTCATCCGGCAGGGACTGGGCTGTGTCGACCACTTGCCCCCCGGCGGTGATAAACCTTAAAGAGGTCACAAAGGCATCCAGGGTGCCGTACTTGGCTGTGCGGGGACCGGTGGCGCGTGTACCGACATTGCCACCCAAAGCGCACAGGGCACTGCTTGAAGGTACGGCCGGCAACATCAAGTTGTACGCGGATATTTTTTTAACGAAGTCGTCCAGGATCATTCCCGGCTCAACGATGGCGTCTTCCCCCAACCTGACGGCCCGGTTAAAATATTTTTTAAAATTTAAAATGATCCCGGAACCGATGGAAGCGCCGCTGAGATCACTGCCCCCCGAACGGGACACGATGTCAAGTCCCTCGTTGTGAGCGAAACGAAGGGTGCGCAGAACATCCTCCTCGTTTTTCGGCGCCACCACCAATGCGGGTAAAATCCGGTAGGCACTCATATCCCGACTGAATTTTTCTAAAACCGCCGGATCGCTATCCCAGTCGCCGCTGATATCCAGATTGTCAGGATTCATTATACTTCCCCCTTTTGGGCCCTAATAATTCATTTTCATAAACAAGAGTATGGCTGAAACGGGATGGGCTGTCAAGATCGGCCCGGGTCGGATCATTGACAAATGGTGTATGTTCAGCCTATTAATACAAAAGTAATGGTAAGAACCGGAGATGGACTCGTGACCTATAACTTTGATCCGGAACGATGGTATGAAAATGAGCGCAGCGCGATTGAAGCGCACTATGGATCAGACCCAAGAACCGCTATGCATTACAATGATGCAATCGATGATCTTCAACGCCGGTATGATGAGATGATTGATCGTCTGGACGGAACCTATCAAATCCCCAACAGCACCCGATGGGATTAGGAGAGACTGCGCATGCCGAATACGTTGATTCGCAACGCGATGATCATTGATGGTACGGGTCGTGAAGCATTCATAGGTTCCGTTTATGTAATCGGAGACAGGATTGAGTCGGTCATACCATCAACTAGGGCGTCGGACGATGGTATCGCCCGCAAAGAGCAGAACAACATTATCGATGCCGAAGGGCTGGCAGTGGCTCCCGGTTTTATCGATTGCCACAGTCATTTCGACTGGGTGTTGCCGTTGAGCCATCATCAGGAATTTCTCTTTCCCTTAATCGAACAGGGAATCACTACGGTCGTTACGGGAAACTGCGGGTTCTCTCCGGCACCGGTTAACGCAGACAGCAAAAAACTTGTCCGTGAATTTTCCGATATCCTGGTTGCGGAGCCATTTTCTTATAATTGGGAGGGAATGGACGAATTTTTTGATTATTTGGATTCGGCCGGTGGACTCCTGTTCAACAATGCTCAGCTCGTTGGCCACGGTACCGTGCACATGGGGGCTGTTCGAGACATTAAACGACGACCCGATTCCGATGAATCGGCCGCGATGACTACCCTGGTGGCCGAGGCATTTGACAGCGGTGCATTCGGCCTGTCTTTCGGCCTGATGTATCCGCCGGGGCTTTTCTCCACCAGGGAGGATCTTGTGGTGATGGCCCAGGCGGCGTCCGACCACGGCCGCATTTTGACCGTCCATATGCGAGCGCTGTCAAAGTATTCCGGTTCTTACCCGATTATTCCTTTCATCGGCAAGCCACACAATTTGAAGGCCCTTGACGAAATTCTTTCCATCGGACTCGAAACCGGAGTCAGGTTGCTGATATCTCATTTTATCTTTGCCGGCCGCAAGAGCTGGCCGACTGCTCAAAAAGCGGTCGCAATGGTTGAAAAAGCGAGGGAAAAGGGACTTGAAGTGATGTGGGACATCTATCCGCATTTTTGCGGAAACAGCTATCTTGCTGTTTTCCTGCCGGCCTGGTTTGTAGCGGACCTGACCCATAACCTTGAAGATCACAGGGCCATCAGGAGACTCAGGTGTGAGTTGAACATCGCAAAATTTCTTGTCGGGTTCGACATGTCCGACATCCAGATCATGGATGCCGGTTATCCTGCCGGCGAGAAGTATAACCGCTTGAATCTGGTGGAGATTGCAAGAGAAGAGGGCATCAAGCCGCTGGATGCCATGCTAAAGATCATTAAAGAAAGCCACGGCAAAGCATTGCAGCTCACTTACGGATACAGCGGGGATGAAAACAATGAGCAGCTTGTCGAAAAATTAATGGCAAATAAACTCTGCCTGTTTGAAACCGACACCCTCCTGAGATCAAGCGGATTTCCCAACCCGGCTTCGTATGGTGCTTTTCCGCGCATCCTCGGCAAGTTCGTCAGGGATAAAAACACACTGAGTCTGGCTGACGCGATAAGCAGGATGAGTGGCAAGACCGCACGCTGGATGGGGATTTCGGAAAGGGGAGAAATCAAACCGGGCTACTTTGCCGATCTCGTACTTTTCAACCCGGACACCATTGCGGATAATACAACTGTCAAAAAAACAGCCCGACGTCCCACGGGGATCGAGAAGGTCTTTATCAACGGTGAACTTGTTGTTGAAGAAGGAAGCTATCTCGAGAACAAAAAGCATGGTAGAGTGTTGCGGGCTCATTAAAAAAAGAACTTTCAACTAAGGAGAAAAAATGTCGAATTTAGAACCACTTCCCTTTCACAACTGGCTGGTTGATCTGCGCCGTGAATTACATCAGGTTCCGGAGCTTGGTTACAAAGAAGGTAAGACCCAAGCAAAAATTTGCCGCGTTTTGGATGAACTGGGAATCTCTTATAAGGCAGGCGTAGGGAAAACGGGCGTCGTCGCCAGGCTCAAATCTGAAAATCCAGGTCCAATGGCTGCCTTTCGGGCGGACATGGATGCCCTGCCACTGGAGGAATCCAATGATATCTCTTATAAATCACTGCATCCGGGGCTTATGCATGCCTGTGGGCATGACGGCCATGTGACGATCGCATTAGGAATTATCCGCCGGTTGCAGGAACAGGACTGGCCCCGGAATGGCTGCGGTGAAATTCTCTTTTTTTTCCAACCTGCGGAAGAAGGTGGTGCGGGGGCTAAAGCCATGCTGGAGACCGGCTTGTTTGATGCCGAACCGGTAGCGGCCATTTTTGCCGGGCACATGAATCCGGAGCTGCCGGTGGGCCAAATGGAACTGATTTATGGGACCGCCCATGCAGCTACCAATACCCTGGCAATCCGAATAAAAGGCAAAGGCGGTCATGGCGCCTCTCCCCATTTGTGCGTCGACCCGATTGTGGCGGGTGCTCATCTGGTCACCCAGCTGCAGGTGTTTGCCAGCCGCAATCTTGCGCCGCTGGACAGTGCCGTTCTGACCATCGCTGAATTTCACGCCGGAACCAAAGAAAATATTATTCCGGAAGAGGCACTCCTTCGCGGCACCCTCCGGACCTTGTCACCGGAGGTGAGGGCGCTGGCGATCCGGCGGATTGAGGAAATGGTCCGGGGATTAGACCTCGCATTCGGCGTGACCACGGTCTTTGAAAATACCGAAGGGTATCCGTCCCAGGTCAATCAAAACGAACTTGTAGATTTTATAAAGTCCTGTACAGAGGACGTTCTGGGCGCCGCCGGTGTCAATATCAGCAGCCCCCGGATGGGGGCGGAGGATTTTTCCTATTTTTGCCAGAAATGGCCGGGAGCCATGTTTGGAATCGGCTGTCATGATCCCGCTAAGGGGTTCCAATTCCCTTTGCATTCGCCCAATTTTTATATGGATGAAAGAGCGCTGGATGTGGGGGTCAGGCTTTTTGGGCATGCCCTGGTTCGGTTTCTGGAAAAGGTAAACGCAGAAGTATGAAAATTTGAACGCCATTATGTCCGTTGTCGGAACAGATAACCAACTGGATTTAATAAGATTATTTTATTTATTAAAATCATGTAAATTCCAAGCACCAAATGTCAAATACCAAATGGTTCGACCAGCTCACCACCCTGAGCCAATTCGAAGGGCAAATACCAATGACCGAAACTCAAAATTCAAAACATTTTGATAACCTCGAACGCTGAACCTCTGAACCTGGGAACGCTTAGAAAAAAAGTTTGACAAAACCGTTACGGATTATGATATAAGAACAGGACCGACGGTTGATCAGGGCTTTTCAAATTGTATTGCATTTCAATAGGGCAAGAAACAATGAAAGGCGGCTTGAGATGACCCCAGCAAATATCCTTGGCATTGATATCGGTTCGGTATCCATCTGCATTGCAGAATTGTCCCCTGAAAAAAATCTTGTCAGAAAATCCTACGGGTTTCATCGGGGCGCCATCAAGGATACCTTAAAGGTTATGCTGGGGGATTTTAACCTGTCTGAAATTTCTGCTGTTGCCGCGACCACCTCTACCCCATCCATTCTCAAGGCCAACCGTGAATATGACAACCGGGTTTCCATCATCGCCGCCTGTCGTCACTTTCATGAAAAAATCGGTTCGATATTACTGGTGGGCGGTGAAAAGTTCGGCCTGATTCAATTTGATGCCGATGGTAACTACCTTCATTTTAAAGCCAACACCTCCTGCGCCGCCGGTACCGGCAGTTTTCTGGATCAACAGGCTGCCAGATTGAACCTGGCCGGCATCGAGCAGCTCAGTGAAATTGCCTTTAAGAACACCGGCGTCATCCCCAAAATAGCGTCGCGCTGCGCCGTTTTTGCAAAAACAGACCTGGTCCATGCCCAGCAGGAAGGTTACACATTGGCCGAGATTTGTGATGGGCTGTGCCACGGTCTGGCAAAAAACATTGTCGATACAGCGTTTGTGGGGGAGAAGCCCAATGGCCCCGTAATATTCACCGGCGGTGTATCGTGGAACCGGGCCGTCGTCCGACACATTGAAAATATGATCGGCCTTAAGGTCATTGTCGAAAAGACCCTCTACGGTGCTGCCGGTGCGGCCCTTAACCTGCTGCAGGACATGTCCAGCGACAGGAGGTATCCAACCATTGCCGGAACATGCATCTCATCAGCAGATGAACTGCTGATCCAGCGACCGGTCAATAAAGCCTACTATCACGCGCCGTTGACCTTGCAGCTTTCCGACTACCCGGATTTTGACGGCAGCGACCACTATGAATTTCAATGGGCTGATTCCGAAAATCCGTATCCGGTGGAGGTCGACATCTACGAAACGCTGGAACCCGGCGTATTGTACAAAATATACCTTGGAATCGATATCGGTTCCACCAGCACGAAAGCGATGATGACGGGCAGCGAACAGACAGTGCTGGCCGGATTTTACACCCGCACGGCAGGCAGACCGGTGGCCGCAGTTCAGAACATTTTTGCTGCAATTGCCGATATGGCGGAAAAAAAAGCGCTAACCCTGCAGGTCATCGGAGCCGGCACCACCGGTTCCGGCAGAAAATTTGCCGGAAAAATCATCGGCGCCGACCTGATCGTGGATGAGATCACGGCCCATGCCCGGGCCGCCTGGCAGCTGAACCCGCAGGTTGACACGATCATCGAGATCGGCGGGCAGGACTCAAAATTTACCACGCTAAAAGACGGCACCGTCACATTTTCGATCATGAACACGGTGTGTGCCGCCGGGACGGGCAGTTTTATCGAAGAGCAGGCTCAAAAACTGGGCTGCCCCCTGGACAAATTTTCCAATCGCACAGAAAATCAGAGATCCCCGCTTGCCAGCGACCGCTGCACGGTGTTCATGGAAAGAGACATCAACCATTACCTCAATGAAGGCTATGCCGTCAACGAGGTGCTTGCATCGGTTCTGCATGCAATACGGGAAAATTATCTAACCAAAGTCGCCATCGAAAATAATATCGGGCAAACCATCCTTTTTCAGGGGGCCACCGCAAAAAATAAAGCCCTGGTGGCCGCCTTTGAACAGCGGCTAAAAAAACCGATCCATGTCTCCAGGTATTGCCATTTGACCGGGGCACTGGGAACCGCCATCCTGCTTTCAGAGCAGAAAATCTCATCAACACAATTCAGAGGTCTCGGCCTTCATGAAAAAAGGATCCCGATCCAATCGGAAGTGTGCGAAGTGTGCACCAACCATTGCAAAATAACCCTGGCTGATATTGGTGGGGAGCGGGTCGCCTACGGTTTTTTATGCGGCCGAGACTATGATACCACCAAATACGTCAGCAACAACCTTTGCGGATTCGACCTGCTCCGGGAAAGAAAAAAGGCGATGTCTTTTAAAACGCAATCGAAAACCGGAGCCGGCCTGACCATCGGCATTCCGGCCGCACTCCACCTGTATGAAGATCTGGCGTTGTGGCGCAAATTTTTTAATTTGCTGGGCATAAAGACGGTTACCAGCGAAAAATACAGCACCGCCATAAAAGAGGGCAAGCAAATTAGCGGCGCTGAGTTCTGCGCACCCATGACAGCGTTGCACGGGCATATCAAATATCTTCTGACCGACACTGCCGGCGATGCTGGTGTGGATTTCATCTTTATGCCTTTTTATTTTGAGAAAAAAGTTAACGAAAAGGGCCTGCGCAGGCAATACTGCTATTACACCCAGTTTTCTCCTGCCGTCACCTCAGCGGCCGTCGGCCGGTTAAAGGATATACAAAGCAGCGCCAATAAAATTCTGATGCCCCTGGCGAACTACCTATACAGTACTTTTCACACCAAGGTTGAGCTGTATCGAATGCTCAAATCCATATCAAAAACCCCCATCGGCTTTCTGGAAGTAGCAGCGGCCTATGACAGTGCCTTGGAATTCAAGAAATCCGCCCAATTGAAACTGAAAAAAATATACAAAAGACGTCTGACCGAAACAGGCAAAGATATCCACGTGGTTTTACTGGGCCGGCCCTATACCGTGCTGTGCCCGCACATGAACAAAGGCATCCCGGATATATTTGCATCTCTGGGCATCAAAGCATTTTATCAGGATATGCTTTCCTATAACCGGCAGGACGTGGTGTCGATTCAACCGCTGCTCTCCAAGCTGCATTGGCACTATGCCGCTGAAATATTGGAGGCCGCAGAGGTAATCGCACAATCCAACGACGCTTATCCCGTACTGCTCACATCTTTTAAGTGCAGCCCGGATTCCTTTGTGGTCGATTATTTTAAGAAGATCATGGAGTCTCATGCCAGGCCGTACTTGATACTGCAGTTGGACGAACACGATGCAACCACCGGTTATGAGACCCGTATCGAGGCGGCAGTCCGATCTTTTAAGAATCATCACAATGCTGAAAATAAGGCCAAACCACAACTATCGACCCCGGCACGTAAGCCGGATATGGAAACGACCTTGGCCGATAAGACACTAATCTTACCGGCTTGGGACAACCTGAGCCTGAGGCTGGTGGTCGCGGGTCTCCGGCGTGTCGGCCTAGATGCAAGGCTGCTGGAAGAAACGCCGACCTGTATCCAAAAAAGTCTGCGCTACAATTCCGGCCAGTGCATCCCGCTCAATATTATCACCCAGGAATTTATCGATTATGTCGAGTCCCATCAGCTCGATCCCGCCCAAACGGTGCTTTGGATGATTTCATCGACGATATCCTGCAATCTCGGTCTGTTCCCCCATCATATAAAAACCCTATTGGATGCCTACGGTCAGGGCATGGAAAAAGTCGGAATTTACACCGGCAGTCTGTCCTTTGCCGACATATCTTTGAAGCTGCCTTTAAATACTTACCTGGCCTATATGGTGGGCGGGCTTGTTCGCAAGACCGGCTGTAAAATAAGGCCTTATGAGAAGGTCAGCGGAACAACGGATCGGGTTATCAAAGAGGGTATGGATGTTCTGGTTGAGGCATTCTCAGGGAACCTGTCCAAAGAAGAGGCCGTGGCTGAAGTGGTGTCTCGTTTTGAGGCCATAGAGACAATCCGTGACGGGTCGGTTTCCCACGGTGATTGCCAAAGACCGAAGGTGGCGATTTTCGGTGACCTCTATGCCCGGGATAATGAGGTTATAAACCAAGACCTGATTCATTTCATTGAAGAACAGGGCGGTGAAGTTATCACAACACCGTTCAGTTCGCTGGTGAAGATGATCGCCAGACCGTATCTGCGAAAGTGGTTCATCGAAGGGCATTATTTAAACGTGCTGTCATCAAAAGCCCTTTATGCGACTGCAACCCGACTGGAGAGAACCTATTATTCGTACTTCAATCGGATTTTACAAGAGCCCCCCCAGGCATACAATGAATCGCCTCAGAAAATTCTATCCCGATACAATCTAAGGATTGAGCACACCGGTGAGTCCATGGAAAATATCTTGAAGGTATTCTATATCAAATCCCATTATCCGGATGTATCCTTATTTGTCCAGACCAGCCCGGCATTTTGCTGCCCTTCACTTATCACGGAGGCCATGGCAAAGGAGATCGAGGACAAAACCGGCGTGCCGGTGGTATCTATAACCTATGATGGAACCGGCGGAAATAAAAACGAAGCCATCATCCCCTATCTCAAGTTTCCGAGAAAGATGGAAGATCAGGAGACAGGGAAAAAAGCACCGCGGCAAATCGTTTTATGATAGGTTGAGGGGTTCAGGCCTGCCCTGGCGCGACTGCTTTGGAATACGCTTGGAGTGCCATCAAACCGATGCGACCGTTAGATCAATTGAATTCGCATATGATTCAGGTCTGGGCCAGGGGTTCAACGTTCCGGGTTGAAATAATCCAGACAGCACGTATCAAGTGGTATCGCTAAGTTCTGTCTTTTTTTTATTTAAATTGATCCGCCAACTTCCGGCTCGTAGAGCCTACAGCTCGGAGAAAGGCGGACCTTAAATCCAAATTCGAAAATCGAAAATCCAAAATTTATTCGGAGATCTTACCGCACTTGTCGTAAAAACTGAACGCTTTTAACAGGTTCTTCAAAGGGCGTCCCGATCAATCTATCCCTTACGCCAACCTCGCAAACCCCAGCAAAGCGATATCAGGGCCAGGGTGGTCATGCCGGTCGAAACCAGGCCTGTGGCAACAATACCGCCGGCCAGCCAGATCGGTCCGCCGATCAAAGCCCCCAGGATCCTTCCCAGGCCGGCGGATGCAAAAAAAACAGCAATTACCGTGGCTCGCATTTCAGGTTGCAATTCGGTACACAGGGCGAGGCTGGAAATGATCGTAAACTCGAAGATTAAAAAATGAAAAAACAGACCGCTCATTGCCGTCAACAACGATTGGCCTGCAAAGGGTAGTAGGCTGTAGGTAAATATGCAGATTGTCACTCCGATCATGACAACCCTTTTCAAACCGAATCGGTCGGATATGGTTGCCACCAGGATCTCACCCACCAACTCCGCCGCCCCAATGACACCGGTTGCCATGCCCAGAGCGACAATACCCACACCAAACGCTTTTTCCAGCCAGGCACCGTAAACAACAAAAAGATTATCGATGGCGGCACTGAAAAAAAAGACATAAGCCAGCGCGCCCAGTGAGGCTTCGTCGCGCACTATAATAGGCAACACCTTTTTGACAGACAGCATCCGGCGGGGATTTGAAACTGACCTTTCGTCTGCTGGAATCAGTACGCTCAGCACCATTATTCCTGCAAGTCCGATGGCCCCCATGGCAAAAAAG
>Ga0316189_10003193_pt1 | contig 15939 bp, 15 predicted proteins | sample LowCovwburrow_MG_FD_204930 | JGI IMG/M metagenome (GOLD analysis project Ga0316189, IMG submission 204930) | Coastal sediment microbial communities from Maine, United States - Lowes Cove worm burrow | ecosystem: Environmental > Aquatic > Marine > Coastal > Sediment | place: USA: Maine... | reverse complement strand
GCTCGACCCGGACAAGCTCCTGCTGCGAGAGGTTCTTTCCCTAAGGGCCATTCGCTGTGCCCTTGGATTGATGGCGGGGGCCGCGCTTGGCCTGGCCGGTGCCGCACTACAGGCCGTTTTGCGTAACCCGCTCGTGGCGCCGTCTACCCTAGGCGTGACTTCTGCGGCGGCCGTGGGTGCTTTTATTGTTCTTGTGTTTCCCGGCCTTTTCCTCGACTTTACCATTGGCAGCGGCTTCTTTCAGCTTCGCTTTTCTACCCTGCAGATCGCTTCTTTCACCGCAGCTTTGTTGAATATAGTGTTGATCTACTTTCTGGCCCGACTTACCGGTCGGCTGAATCTCGTTACCCTCCTGCTCGCTGGCATCACGCTGAGCCTGATCTGCGCCGGGCTACTGATGTTCCTGCGCCATATTGCGCCCTTCGAGAAACAAGACTCCCTGGCCCGACTTATGATCGGCAGTCTCAACACTTCCTACGACTGGCGTGATTTAGCTTCAACCCTGCCCGTGTTCCTTATCTGCGCCGCCGTAATTCTGGCCCAATCCTTTCGGCTCAACCCGCTTGCCCTAGGCGATGAGTATGCCGAGGGTCGCGGTATTCCTGTCACCCGTATCCAAACCCAGGTGTTTGTTTTTAGCTCTTTGTTAACCTCCTCGGTGGTTGCACTGGTCGGACCCATCGGCTTTGTTGGTTTGATTGTGCCACACTTCGTGCGCCGCCTGGCCGGGGTCGATCAGCGGGTTGTTCTGTTCTGTTCCGCGCTTGCCGGCGGCGGGTTCCTGGTCGCTTGCGATTGCCTGGCCCGGACCCTATTGATCAGGCAGGTACAGATTCCGGTCGGCATTATCACCGCCTTGCTCGGAGGTCCGGTCTTCCTCTTTGTTCTATTGCGTACCCAGCGCAAAGGACTCTGATTTCAAGGTGCAAGGCACCAGGCGCTAAGTTCAAGGGGCAAGGCGGGAACTGGACCTCTGCCCCGTGACACTAGTTGGAAATGGAGATGCTTCGGCTTTGCGACCAATCGGTGAGGGGATGGGCCTTGACAAAGTCCTCTACCTCGGCGAGCGGCACACGCGCAAGACCCGCATCTTCGTCTTCCTGGAACATCAAGAGGAAGGCGTGACCTTCTGCCTTTCCCACGTACCGTCTCAATACTGCCCAGGAATACTTGGTTGGCACTTCCTCGCCTTTGATGTTGTAAGTGACAAGGTAGTGATTATCGTCAGGTCTTCCTCGCCAGCGATCCACAGCCAGGTTGCCATCGGGGTCAAAAGTCATCTGGCGAATAGCCGGGAAGTACTCCGGGTAGAGTTTCTTGATTTTAACCCCTGGGTTCCTTTTTCTTGTCCGCTCGGTTGAATCTTCATAGCGTTTGTCGGCCCAGGTTTCATCAAACGGAATTGGTTTTTCATCGCGGCTGATGACATAGAGTTGTTTGCCCGTTGAACCGTCCAGCACCCTGATGTTGAAGGTGATCGCATCGGCGAAATAGCAGCGCGCGCCATCGGGTGAGACTTTTAACCCAGGGCGTACCGCCATGGGACTGTAGGAAATATTCATATTCACGCCATCGGACTCAGCACGAGTGCCCGCTCCCCAGCCCGTATCCGGGATCTTGAATAAAACGGTACGGTCCTCAAAATCGGCCTTGGCCCATTCCAGCTGCGAATCGGCCCTGTCGCCCTGGCCTGATTTCTGGTCCCAAAAGAACCAGCCGCCCTGGCCACGCGCGACCAACAAGTTTTGGTCCGGGGGCGAGACACGGCGCTGGAATTCTCCCTTCAAGTCAAAGATGCTCACCTTTTCGTTGAGTTCGTCGAACACGTAGATGAAATCACCGATGAGGGTCACGTAAGTCGGGAAAGTGAATTCACCCGGTCCCTTGCCCCTGCGGCCGATATTTCGTATCAGCTTGCCGTCTGCTCCGTAATACTGGATCCGTGCCTCGTCAAAATTGAGTACGTAGACTTCCCCGTTGGGGCGAACGAACACTTCGTTGGTTCGCATTACTTGAAAAATTTCGGCGTCACGCACATGCCATGGGGTTCCATCAACACACATCAAGACGAAAACAAAGTTTAACAAGATCCAGCCTCCACTGCTTCATTATCTGATCACAATCATCGATCCATGAGTTTTATACGGAGAACGGACAGCATGGTCTTCAAACATCTTCTGAAAAACGAAAAACAATTGAAGGAAACCAGCTCAGGTTTTCAAGATTTCCCGGTCTTTTCATAGGCGAGCGCGGCTTGCTTCCAAGCCTTGCCCGTCCATAAGGGCTTCCCGTTTTTGATCTGACTGGGTTCTCCAAGATAGGGCTCAAGATTGGCCAAATACAGACGGAGACCTTTTTCATCTTCCAAATTCAACTCGAACCCCCTTCACCCAGGACCGCTTTACGCCAACTACTGCCAAACCAGGCCGCAGTCAGGCTATCGCCATGCCGGGAGACATGATCATCCGGGTCTCCCAATAATTTGCGATAATGGCCCGTCAGGTTCTTGTAAAAATTGAGTTTCTGCTTCTCTGCGGTTGCTCCCTCAAACGGGGCGAGACAGGCTACATCCTGAGCAGTATAAAGGTTGCTCTCGATAAGGGCCTCAAATGCGATACGATGCTCGTTTTTTATTCGCCTTCCCATGTTCCGGATTGTAGCGCCAATATAGTTTATAGGATTGACGAATTCTACGATCCATCGTAAAAACGACATTTTTAGGCTTGCATGGCAAATTCCGAACAGAATTTTTCCACGTTCGGCCATAGGGCAGCACGGTAATCTGCCTAAATCGAAATTCTTTTAGGCATGATTTCCAATAGAATCGATTATTCCTTCTGCGGTCTCTTTCTTTTAACGAATGGGCCAGGTGGTTTCTGACTGGATATTTGTGTCGTTGGGTACCGTACTATTCGTTCTTATGGTGGCGTTGTTACCGACGGAGACATCGCTTCCGATGGTGGTGCCAGCCATGATCGTGACATAGTCCGCGATCACCGTATTGGCCCCGATAATGGTGCCCTGTTTTATTTCCACGTTGCTGCCGATGGTCACATTATCGCCAATGGTTACATTGGGGAAAACCTTGGTCTGGTTATCAATGGTGACCTGGTTGCCTATTTCTGTGCCCGTTTTGACATCTACATTTTCCCCTATTTCAACACCCTCTCCCATGCTCACGTTTGATGCCACGGTGGAAGATACCGGGGTGAGAATCGTGGTTTTCGTTACGCTGTTGTTCGTGAGGTCTGGATCTACCGTGTCGCTGGAACAGGTGGCCATCACCTGAAAATTTCCCGTGAGCGCCGAATCCGTAAGGACGGTGACCTGCACACCTGCTGAGGCGCCCGCCGCAATGGCACCCAGATCACAGGTTGCACTGGGGCAACTGCCCTGAGTGGGCTGGGCTTCCTGTAGAGTCACACCATCGGGCAGGCTAAGACTCAAAAGAGTCGTCGTAGCATCGCCAGTGCTCAGGTTGCTCACTGTGATGCTAAAGCTGAGCATATCTCCGGCCGTTGTCTGATCGGCCAAAACCATCAGGTCCAAGGCCAGATCTGCGGTGCCAGATATAAAGGGAGCAAAGGTTACAAAATCGGAAACAGGGTCGCCGAGGCCGGCCGGGTTATCAATAGGATGATATGGCCCGTTATCCATGCCCCACCAGTTATCAGTCGCATTTACTGGTTGAGCGCTGCTGTATATTCCCAGCAAGTTTCCGGTAATACTATTGTCGTGTGCGCTCACGCTGCTGGTATCTGTGTTGTTGACACCCACAGTGATTCCGGTTGTGTTGCCGGAAATATCATTGCCGATAATCGTGGCAGCGGAGCCTGCACCGTAAAATGTGGAAACGAGGATTCCCGAGGAATTGTGGTCGCCGACACTGCTGGTACCCAGATTGGCGTTAATGAAATTGCCACTGATCTGTGCAACGACGGCGCCGCCACCGGCCTCGATCGCGTAGTCAAGCCAATCTCCGAGCCCTTTGCCTGTGTAGGAATTCTTCTCGAACACGGAGCCGGAGACCCCGGCTCCAAAATAGAACACGCCCTCGCGTCCGATCTGGCTGAAACTGCAGGCCTGAATATCTACCGCTCCGTCACCGAAGGCGGCAACTGCAGTGCCCTGATAGTCCGGTCCGCTCTCATTGTATTTAATCTCACGAAAATCAACCCGTTCGATCAGGCCACGACCCCGGTGTCTGATGCCTTGCCAGATGAGATGTCCCCCGCCGTCAAGGCTTAGATCGCCAAGGTTGAGAAAAGTGCCAGGTGTGACCAGGAACCAGCCACGCCCGTCGCCGCTACTTGTTGTTGACTCGGTTGCTAAAATTGTTGTGTTTGTTTTTCCGGCTCCCACAATCGTCAGACTCTTATCAATAACGATCTGGCCTACCTCGGGATAGATGCCTGGACCCATCGAAATAGTGTCTCCCGATGTTGCGGAAGCCAGTGCGGATTGGAGCATTGTAAAATCGCAACCATCAGGGCACACTGTCCAGGTGACAGGCATATCCAGATAAGGGGAGTAGGTGACATGATCGCTGATCGGATCACCCAGCCCGCCCGTGTTGTCGGCATGGGTCGGCCCACTCGAATCACCCCACCAGCTATAGCCGGCATCCACCTGGGTTATGCTGCTGTAGACCGCCTGCGTATTGGCGCTGAAACGGTTGGAGGTGGCGGTAACCACACTGGTATCTCTGCTGTTGATGCCCACGATGAGGCCCGTTTTATTGTGGGTGATGCTATTATCGGTGAGGGTGGCCTCCGTGCCGTCCCCGAAAAAGGTCGAGATAAGAATACCTGCGGAGCCAAAACCAGTGGTGGTGACGCCTCGATTCTCAGTGATAGTATTGCCGTTGATCTGGTGAACCACTGCGCCGCCACCCAGCTCCAAGGCATAGTCGAGCCAGTTACCCTCTCCCTTGCCGGTGTAACGATTGTTTTCAAAAGATGAGTTGGTGACGCCAGCTCCAAAAAAGAAAACGCCTTCTCGACCAATTTGCGCAAATGTGCAGGACCGAACGTTCACCGCCCCCATCCCGAATACGGCAACAGCGGTGCCCTGGAATTCCGGCCCGCTCTGGTTGTAGCCGATATTTTCAAAAGAAACCCGCTCTATCAAGCCGCTACCCAGATGGCGAATGCCTTGCCAAATCGGGAAGCCGCTGCCATCCAAGCGAAGATCCCTGAGGTTGAGGTTTGTTCCAGGGGAAACCAGGAACCATCCCCGCCTATCACCGCTAGTTGATGTAGGTCCTGTGGCCACAATTGTCGTGATTTTTGCACTGATGCCTGTAATTGTAAGATCCTTATCGATGAGAATCTGGCCGATCTCGGCGAAAGTTCCCGCACCAAGGGAGATGGTATCACCCGAGGATGCCGCAACCAGAGCATCCTGTAGCGAGAAATAGGCGCATCCGTCGCTACAGACTGTAAGGATTGAGGCGGCCTTTGCTTGTTGTTTTCTTTCCCGCTTCTCGGGAGTAAGGAACTCGGGATGGGTCGTTTCGCCCGGGTTGTTGGCATCGGCCTCCGTGTTCACTGAGATGGACTTGGACACAAAGATATGGGGCTGGTCTGTTCTTTCATCTTGACCTGGTTCCGAAGGGGACACACTGTAGATCTTCAGACCCTGATGCACTTTTTTTCCGAGTTGAACCGTGACATCTTGAAAAGTGAAAACCATTATGGCGAATGTCAGTAGCATGCCGACCCCCCTGAAATTGTTTGGGAAAACGGGGCCATTTACTGCATGTCCAAGGCACCCATCCACCTCTATACCCATACATGCGTATTTTGGGGGGCAAATGGCGCAATTATTTGGAAAAAACTTCAGGTCTGTCAACTTCACGGTAATGACAAAGTCAGGCAGAGTCCTAAAATCACGACAAATCTGGAACAAAGCCTGCTGCAATCTTCGTCAAACCGGGGATGAAAGAGAGTGTGCTTAAGAGGTTTGGTAGGTCTTGTCCAAGACACTCTTACGAAACTCAAGATACTCATCGTCCGTGATCTTTTTTTCTTCGCGCAGGGACTTCAGATTATCCAATTCCTGGAAAATACGATAGCTCTGCGGTTGGCCGGTACGTTCCCTCGCAGCAGCCGCAAGGGCCTTCTCCAAGTCTGTCTGGCCGGCTTCGGGTCGGAAATGCTTCAGCTCACCCTTTAAAGCGACCAGTTTTCTCTCCAGTTCTCCGAAGCGGAAAAACTTCTCCTGAGCAGCAACTTCCAGTGAAGTAATTTCTTCCTTGAGTTCCGTGGTTTCCAGAACGTGCTGAAAGTGAAGCGTTACATTGTTGAGCATGAGGTTCAGTTCCTCGGGTCTGAAGGGCTTGTGAAGGTAAGCGTAGACACCGGTGTTGATGGCATTGATGATCTCGCCGTGATCACCAAATCCGGAGACGACCAGGAGGCGTGTATCCTCTGATTTTGTCTTGGCCAAAGCCAGTACTTCCACGGTAGAGCAGTCCGGGTTGGCCAGATCACTTATGATGATATGATAAGGCTCATTTTCCTTGATTAAAGACAAACCCATAGCCCCACTCGAAGCCAACTCATGCTTCAATTTGGCATGGTGACGCACAATGTTCCGGATCATTTGAAGGGAGCTTTCATTGTCGCTGATGATGAGGAGACGGAATTTCTTCGTCATGACTTATCCTTACATCATTCATATCGTACCGAAAACCCTTCTGCTTGAGCATCAGAGTAAAGGCTCGGTGATCATCGATACATTTGGCTCTGTAGTCCAAAGGAGGGGCTGCATAAGCGTTGCGGAAATGCAGCCTGTTGCGCAAAGGACTACCGAACAGATCTTTTTATCCTAGCGGGAATTCGGTCTGGCTGCAAGCAAGTTACCACTTTCCGCTACGAAATGCATACATATCCACTGCAAACAAAGATCCTGTGCTGGCTTGACCTGCCCGCATTGGGCAATCCGTTTAACAATTGGTCGCTTCGACCTTGCTGAAACCCTCCCAGGCCTTGATGGTGGCCCGACTGAAAGCCCTGCTGCAATTCGAAATGGGCCATTGTGGTCCGCACTGATCAAGACAATCACAAGACTGAGGCCGATATACTTGCCAAGACGCCGCAGTCCTGTGGTAAACTGGTGCTTGGCGAGGCTCTTAGTGCCTGACCCGTGAAATGGTTGTTTTTACTGGCAGCTTTGGTTCACGTCAGCCATCAGGTATCAGCTAAAAAACGGATGCTTGAAAGTAGCCGGACAAGCGAAGAGCAATTGAAAACCCATCGGCTTTTCCAGCTTACTTGGGTTAGGAGGGCAAGATGCATCTGATGTTTGTAGGGCCATTTGAAATAGGCGTCGTGGTGGTACTCATCGTCGTGTTTTTCGGCGCGCCCCGACTGCCGCAACTGGGGGCCGGACTAGGCAAAGGGCTCCGTAATTTCAAACAATCGGTTACCGGTGCGGACGAAAAAGACGAAGTGGCGACAGAAGAGAAAAAGAAGGACTGAGTCTCCATCTGGAGGGGTTGGTGAAATACCTTTTATTTGTATTAGGGGCGGCGTATTGGCATATCCGTGCTGGTTTCTGGTACGTTGGCCTGGCTTTCCGCCTGTATTTTGCGGTTGGCTTGGATAAAGATTACGACCCGAGTAACCCGGATGTGAGCCGTTATTTCCGCTGTCCTATAGAACGCCGTTACCGCCGCTTCCTACCGGCTTAGGCTCGTCTGGACTAGCCGTTCCGTCGGGGCTCTTGGACATCTACCAGGCTGCCCATTTCCTGGAACACGGTCTTCAGCAAGGCGAAAACCTCGGCCAAGGCCTCTTGGTCGGTTCCACTCAGGGTGACCTTGGCGGCGTATTCAGTGCGATCATAGGTGGGGTAGGAACCGAGTTCCACCTGTGGAAAGCGGGTTTGATGACCAGCCAGTGCGACAGCAAAATCTGATTCGTCGGAAGAGGTGCGCAACTCCGCGTAAAAGGTATCGGGCACGCGCGGTAAGTCCGACAAGACACCTTCGAATTTTTTGACAAACACCTCTGGCAGTCCGGGCAGCACGAAGCAGTTGGAGACCTTGATTAGAGGCCAGCTCTTCGCGCCCATATCGACCAGTCTCGTATTGGCCGGAACACGGGCCATGCGCAGGGAAGAAGGCGTGATCTTATCGCCGAAAAAGGCGCGGATTTTGGCCTCCAGTTCGGCGTGCAGAATCAATGGGACCTCGAATGCGGCCGCATAGGCCTCCAAGGTAACGTCATCGTGTGTTGGACCTACTCCACCCGTGCTGATGACAAAATTACTGCGAATGCTCAATTCACGAACCGTATCCCGGATGGTGGCAATATCATCGCGAATGATGCGCACCTCGTCGATTGGGTATGATGCCTGATTCAATTTGACCAGCATGTGGGCCAAATTGGTGTCCGCGACTTTTGCCGATAATATTTCATTGCCGATGATAATAATGGAAATCAAGAACGTCCTCCATTGGCCTTGAGACATTATAACAGAGGTCGCAGGAACTGGTGACCTCTTGCAGAGGAAAAGTGTGCCGAACCAGGTTCCCCACAGAAAAAGTCTAATCCGGAGCTTTCATCTGTTAAGATGAGCAACATCTCACATCCCTGATCGGGTTGTGCGACGTTTTCCTACTTCTTTGTTCAAGGAACTGACATGAAGCGTCTGTCTTGTCTATTATTATTTCTGTTTCCCTTTGTTCTCTCGGCACAGACTACCTTCCAGGAACAGGCTGACCGATTGCAGAACATCAATGCGTTCCTGCTCGACTTTCGCCCGGGAACCGCTCCTGTCCCCGTTGACAAAGGCCGATTTGAGCTGGCTTTCGAACTTGCGCCTCAGCCATCGGTCAATACCCGGGTCGGCAATAAGGACGAACCGGTCGACCCGCCCTCTATCGTTCCTCGCCTTCGAGCGCGCTACCTGTCGGCCAACGGTTTTCTGATTGGCGGCACCGCCACACCCGGCATCGAGTTCATGGACTACAAGGCCGAAACGGTGAGCTTCGAACTGGGTTACCGTTTCTCCCTGGCCAATCTGGGTTTCCAGGTGCGGGCCAGTTATAGCGACGGCGATGTGGAAGGGCCGATCACCGAGAAGCATGTGAAAGACCAATTCACTTTTACTAACAACTCCTTCGACCTGGCCTGCGCCAAGTCTTTTGGGCGCTTCCATTTCTACGCCTTTCTAGGCTATATCGATATTGAGACCGAGCTGGATATTGAATCCGACGGCGTCCATCTGACCAATACCGAAGATGCCGGTTATGGTGGCCTGGGCCTGACCTGGGATTGGCGCTCGCTTGGTTTTACCTTGGAGCAGAACTTTACCGATGATTATCTCCAGAACGTCATGCTGAGCGCGGCGTACAGGTTTTAGGAGGCCCTCATGAGACCGATTCTCTGCCTTTTGTTGATCGCTACCATTTTGCTTTGGGGCTGCTCCAGCGCGGATAGTTTGGGGGACGAACCCGCACGCGAAGTCACCGTGAGCGGCAGCCCCACCTGGGATAATGGGATGCGCGAGCTGATTTCCCTAAAATGCGCCTACTGCCACACCGTGCCCCGACCCGATATCGCTCCGGATGAGATTATCGCCGACTTGGACTTGAGTGTTTATGACACCCGTGTTGAGAATGGCGAGGTGATTCGCGGAGCAGATGCCATCGGACGCTGGTTGGCCGATGGTATCTTGGACCACGGACTCGATATCTACCAGTACCTGCCACCGGTCACCACGCCCACGGTGCCTTCCTACCTGCTTGTTGCTCGGCAAATGCCGCTGGATTACGGGACCCCGGTCAGCGACAGCGAAAAAGGCTTGTTCGCGGCTTGGAGCGCCAATGGTTCTCCGCGCAACGACAGCACCCAACCGGATGGCAATGCCGAATTGGGGGCCGCGCTCTACGACGATTATTGCTCCCTGTGTCACGAAGACAGTGGTCCGAGCCAGTACGACGGTGGCGGCGCCAACGCCTTCATCGACGGGGCTCAAGACCCAACTCGATGGATTGGCCCCCCAATCCGGAGTGGCTCAGTGACTGTCGAGAAGATCAAGAGTATGTGGCTCCACAAAGCGTTGCCCTACCTGGGGGAAACGCCCGTTGAGTTGAGCACCGAACAGGCTGCCCATATTAGGGCATACCTGCAAACCATCCTTCCTTAAGCCAAGCAGGTTCCAACAAGATACAAAGAATGGGGCCGACCTCACTTCCCCTGGTGAGGTCGGCCTTGATTAAAAAGCTGGACGTCACAAGCCAGGACGAAGGCTTCGCAAACACCAGTTTGTAAGCTGCTCCCAAAGTGACTATGGTCGCTCAGCGATAACATCGGTCGGCCCTACTCCCTGCAGGATGAAGCACCCGGAACAGTGCCATCTTCTGCACCGAGGTAGGCAAGCAGGTGTTGTTTGTCCCCGACCAGGGTCTCGAATGGACAGTCGGCCAGTATTGCACCCGTTTCCTGCGCAATGATCTCGATCGCTTCGGCGGCATTGCGCAATTGGATCCCTGCTCCGGAATCAATCTTGAGTTCCGTATTTTCTTTCATTTCAATCACAAAGATCCGTCGCCGTTTCGATTCCGGACAGGACATATCGACGACCACAAAATCACCACAGAATCGCTGTTGGTTACAGCGAAAGACCCAATAGTGTTGTTTCTGGGTTAACAGGCTGCCGACAAAGGCCTGCTCGTCGCTCTTGAAGGCAAACATGGCGTAAACCATGCATACCTGATGGCGTGTCCAACGGGACTCGGCTGCCAGTAACTGGTAGAGCCCATGCTCCTCTTGTACTGCGGCGAGTGACAATTGGACCACCATGGGTGGCTTGCGGACGCGCCTTCTTCTCATTGCCCAAATTGCTGCAAAAACTGTTCAACCCTGTCCAGTGCCAAACTGGCCCAGCGTTTCTTGCGCACACGCAGCTCTATTGCATTGGCATTAATAACAAAACTTGTGACGTGACGACCGTCTTCATTGAACACGTGGCAACGGCCTTTGCCACCACACAGCACAATGGCCCGTGTCCGCAAATCCAGGTACATCTGTTCTGGGCGAGCCCTGCGCAGGTCAGCCATGGCCTTGTCAACAGGGCGTTGAATCTGACGCCGGTCCCGGGCGTGTTGCGTCTGTCTTCGCTCCTGGCGTTGGCCACGGGCCAAATCAGATTCCAGCTTGGCCAGAATGTCGGGAACCCGTTCCAGCAGGCGGGACCTTTTCCTACCTATGGCAATCAACTTTTCTTCCACAACCTTAAGGTCTTTGCGTGCCTGTCTTTCGGCCAGCAGCACCCAGGGAAAATGGGTGGCGGCTAGATCACTGAATTCGTCGTCGGTGGGCAGTGAGAAAATGCGGTTAAACTTCAAAGAGGGTCGGCCACGCGCATCGCGCACTTCCACGGCCTGATAACTCAGAGCGAGCTGATGTGTCTCCGCGCCGATGCCCCGACCCTGCCAGCGAAAATAGCCAACGATCACCTGGCCGAGCACCGAGAAGGTTTTTGAGGCCTTCCCAAAAGAAGTCAGTTGACGCGCGCGCAAATCTGCGCCGCGAACCCGGCCCGTGACCACGCGGGTATCATGGCCGAACAGCCACTCCACACGTTCATCGCCCGCCTCAATGAGGACCTGGGTCAGTTCAGCCCACTGGGGACATCCCAGCTGATCGTAGCTGTAAAAAACTTCGAGTGAAGAGGTGGGCGCGGCATGATCACAGGCCGTTTGTTCGCAGCGGAAACAGTAGACGCGTCCGGCCTGATAGGCATTGGTCTCTGCCTGGAGCGCCTCCATTTGCGGCAGCAGCTGTTCGGCCAGGGGTGGATCGAACTGAAGATTCCAATTGTCCGCTGGGTCCAGATGGACCGCCAGGTTCAGGTCCCATTCACGGCCCGGGGCAATAGGCCCGAAGTGGTCGGTATAGAAGGTGCGAACCAGGTTGGCCAGTGAATCGCTGAGCGTATCCACCTGGGCGGCGTCAAATGTCTTTTTAGGTCCTGTGATCCGCAAGGAGCGGTTGCGTACATCAGTCAAAGTCCCCTCCCGACGGAAACGAATCTCGATTATTTTAGACGTGCGGAAGATGAGGGCCAAGAAAAAAGAAAAAAAGGCTTGCAGAAAGGAGCGACGGAACCTAGGTTATTATTGAGACTGGGTCTCAATTACACCTAAGAGGGTTTTGTGAAGATCAAATCCAGCTGTTGCGGAAAGTACCGTAAGAAGCAGAAGTCCTGCGGCCGCTGCCCCGTTATGGCCAAGCTCAACAAGAAACAGCGCAAAGCCATCATCGCGGATGCCCATTGACTTGGGCCCTATGGGCAGGGTCGCAATATGAGGCACGATGGGTTCGATAGGCTTTTGTTGTTATCACTCCATTTTTGTCAAAAATTGTAAAACCTGGTGAAATAGCCCGATAGTTTCCTGTGTTTGCGTATATGTTAACAGGTGTCGCTTTTGACATCCATTATTTAGGAGGTTTTAGTAATGAAAGCAACCATTGCCATGCTGCTCTGCTGCTTGCTGGCTCCGGCGCTTCTGGCTGGCGAGTTCGCCAACAACCCCAGCAGCCTTGCAGATGCCCAGGAACAGGCGACCGCTGCAAATAAACCCTTGTTGGTGGAATTTTACTACCCCACCTGAGGGACATGTAAAAAATTCGCTCGTGCAGCGAAAAGTGACGATGATGTGAAGAGTGCTTTAGATAAGGTGGTTTTATACCAGGTCAACGCTGGCGACAAAGACGGTGCCAAGCTCTATAAGAGTTTTAAACTCCGAGGCGCTCCCGGATTTGTGCTGACCGATGGCGCGGACAAAACCTACGCCAAATGGACCGGCTACAAAAAGAACGGGTTCATCAAGTCCTTGAATGACGCCATGCCAGCCGACTAAGCGCCACGTATGTCCCGACCGGGCGGAGCGATGCGACAAAGCATCGTTTCTCCTGGATCGGAATCGCGAAATTCGGACTCAGATATGTGAACCCAAAACCCCAATGGTCTGTCCTATTGAAGCGGGGTTTGAGGCGGTTGGCTGAGATGGGCGGGAGGCCTTGAGCCTTGAATTTATTGCAACAGGGAGAGAACGCTTTTCTGCTGATCCAGTCTGTGACTGAGTGCCGATGCGCTCGACTTGCTGAGAATATCCGCTTGCGTTTTTTTGACAACCTCGTCGGCGATGTCTGCATCGCGAATTTGGCTTTCCGCTTCGGCAACGGCCTCATTCACGGTGGCCAGCGTATTGATCGTATTCTCGAGCCGGCCCTGCTTGGCGCCGATCTCACCGCGATTGGCGGATACCGATTCGATGGCTGAAGTAATATTTGATAGCGCGGCGGAGGCGCCTGCGGCGGTTGAAATGTCGCCACCGGCCAGACCGAGCGCACCGGAGTTGACAGAACCAACGTTCAATTGAACCGTCTCACTCGCGGTCTCTCCGACCCGTACATCGGTGCTGCTTCCGAACAGTGCTTGACCGTCGAATTTGGTGTTGGCGTGGATCGAGTCCAATGAGGAGAGTATTTCCTGGTATTCCGCATTAAGTGCGTCCTTGCCCGCCTGACTGGTAGTGCCGGAGGCTGCTTGAACGGTGATTTCTGCGGCACGAGCCAGTAGGTTGGAACTCTCTGAAAGCGTGCTGTCGGCCACGTTGAGACGACCCAACCCATTGTTGGCGTTGATGCGAGCCTGATTATTGATGCGGATATCGGCGCGCAAATTGTCCGAGATTTGCAGGCCCGCAGCATCGTCGTGGGCATTGTTGATGCGACTGCCCGTGGATAGACGCTGCAACGTTTGGTTGAGTTTCGCCCTGGCCTGTTCCAAATGACTCGTGTTGGTCTTTGTTCCAACCCCGTTGATAATTGATGCCATGCCTACCTCCCTTCTTCAGTATTCATTATCGGTATGTAAACCGCAGGAGACAAGCACCTTTTTGTAAGACACTGACAAGGCGGAAGATATTGGATAAATAGGAGAGCAGAAAAATCACCAACGGGGGAGTTGCCTCATTGGCAACGATGCGAAAGCAGTCACTGCGAGACTCATGCATGGCCCAATGAAATGGTTGTCTCCATTAATTACCCACCCTTGCATATTTCTCCAGAAATACGTTTTACCCCTTGTTTGGAAGCTCAGCAATTGGCGGATGACAACTTCTTACGAAGCGAGCAACTATTCGGCCAGCGGATAAGAATTCCAGTTGACTTGAGCAGCTTTTCTGTATATAGTACGCACGTATATTGAATTGTCTCTTGGTTTTCCTTATCGATTTGGAACCAATTTTGCCGATTACGAAAGACATTTCGGCCTGTTACCTAAACCTTATTTACTTTACAGAGCAAGGAGTTAATTACATGGTAAAGCATCGAGCAATATCCTTTTGCGCCTACGTTTCCGTTCTGCTGTTCGCTTTTTGCGCGACTGCATTTGCAAAAGGACCTTCAGAAAACGCCAGGGTGGTAGAAGCAAGCCTGCAACCCGATCACGTCTTCTTTCAACCCACTTCTGAAATCCACTCCTATAAAATAGTTTTCGTCGGACCAGATGGAGTGTACGAATACTCCTTCGCGGGCGACGAAACGGCTTTTTTGGGTCTCGTTGCCCCCAATGGCGACATGCTACCTGACGGTCTTTACAAATACGAAGTAACGGCTTCGCCCCTTCGCGAGAATACGCGTCTTACGGCAAAAGCGCCGGTCGCATCCCAACGGGGCATCCGTCAGATGGAACGCATCGAGTCAACCACTGGCGTTTTTACCATACTCGAGGGCGAAATTGTCTTGGATGAGAATGAAACGGAACAACTCATCCGAGTTGACCAAATTCTCAAAACAGACGGCACACGTGGTAGCGGCAGCGGTTCCACATTAGGTGACGCCGGGACAACCACCAGCACTGGCGGGGATACGGGCACGACCACGGGTAGTTCGAGCGGTGGTACCACCACAAGCAGTAGCATTGCGGTTGACGTTGATCCTGGTACTCGTGATCAAGTTTTTCTTGACGATATCATTGTAGACGGCAGCGCCTGCATTGGTTTTGATTGCGTTAATGGCGAAGCTTTTGGCTTCGATACCATTCGTATGAAGGAAAACAACCTGCGCATCAGGGCACAAGACACCTCCAACTCAGCCTCCTTCCCCACCAACGATTGGATGCTGACCTTCAACGATTCCGGCAACGGTGGCCAGAACAAGTTTTCCGTCGATGATGTTGACGGTGGTCGGACACCCTTCACCATTGAAGCGAGCGCCCCCTCGCATTCCCTTTATATAGACGATGGCGGTCGCATCGGCCTCGGCACCTCAACACCCGTTGTCGAAATGCACATCAAGGATGGTGATACGCCGACGGTTCGTTTGGAACAGGACGGCTCCAGCGGTTTCGGCGCACAAACCTGGGACATGGCCAGCAACGAGACCAACTTTTTCATTCGCGATGCAAGCAATGGCAGCACCTTGCCCTTCCGTATTATCCCTTCCGCGCCTTCCAACTCCGTCTACATCGACGCGGATGGCGATATTGGCATGGGTACCTCCGCTCCGGCGGCAGACCTGCACATCACCCAAGACAACGTCACTGCCGCAATTCTTGTCGGTCCCAATACGGCCAGTCCCGCCTTTGTGGTTGACGATGAAGGCCGCGTTGGTATCGGCACCGACCCTGGCACCGCGCACCTGGCGGTCCAAGCCGACGCCCCGGCTGTGATAAGTTTGAACGACACGAGAAACTTAAAATACAACTTCACCTCCAACGCTGCCGGTCTCAATATCGGGGCAGATGGCAGTTTTACCGTCATCCAGGCTACCACGAACAATAATGTCAGACTCGGACAATTACTGGGTTTCGTGGTGGAGCCCGGTGGCGATGTGACCTCCGTTGGCGATATCTCGGCTTTGTCCCACACTACCACCTCCGACGTGAACATGAAGGAAGACTTCGAAGTGGTTGACC
>Ga0316189_10003192_pt1 | contig 15941 bp, 17 predicted proteins | sample LowCovwburrow_MG_FD_204930 | JGI IMG/M metagenome (GOLD analysis project Ga0316189, IMG submission 204930) | Coastal sediment microbial communities from Maine, United States - Lowes Cove worm burrow | ecosystem: Environmental > Aquatic > Marine > Coastal > Sediment | place: USA: Maine... | reverse complement strand
AAATTGGTAATTTACAATGGCAAAAAACGTATGGAGGGAGTGACGATGATAGAGGCGTCGATTTAGTACAAACAACCGATGGTAGTTTTGTTATTTTTGGCTTTAGTAAAAGCGCAGACGGCGATGTAATCCAAAACGCAGGCGATAGCGATCTTTGGCTAATTAAGCTTGATAATTCTGGCAATATGTTATGGCAAAAGTCTTATGGTTTTTCGGGTGCCGATAACGGTATTTCGTTAATTAACACAAACGATAACGGTTTTCTTTTAACAGGTGTTTTAGACGTCTCAGCTTCAGACGGACAAGGAAACAGCAAAATGGTTACAAATAAAAAACATGCTGGTGGCGATTATTGGGCCATAAAACTTAACGCTGCTGGCGACAAACAATGGAGTAAATTTTATGGAGGCTCGTTTACAGATACGCCTTACGATGTGATTCAAACCAATGATAATAGTTATGTTTTAGTAGGCTCATCAGACAGTGATGATGTCGACATTTCAAACAATAAAGGCTCTTACGATTTATGGGTTATTAAAATATCTGAAACCGGAACTTTACTATGGGAAAAGTCATTTGGCGGCTCCGAAATTGATGAAGCTAGAGGCACAACAACTACAACCGATGGTAATTATATTATAGTAGGAGATACTAGAAGTAACGATTTAGACGTTTCAGAAAATAGTGGCGCAGCCGATTTATGGGTTATTAAAATCTCACCAAGTGGAAATTTAATTTGGGAAAAAACGTTTGGAGGTACGAGTTTCGATGTTGCCCGTTCTATCTCAAAAACTCAAGATAATGGATTTTTAATTTCGGGGAGTTCAAGGAGTAGCGATGGTGATGTATCAAAAAACAATGGACAAAATGATGCTTGGATACTAAAAATAGATGCTAATGCAAACTTGCAATGGCAAAAAACAATTGGTGGCAGCGATATCGATTTTGCTTTTGATGCCATCGAACTAAACAATAAATCTGTAGTCGTAGTTGGAGAAACAAACAGTACAGATATTGACATTACAGAAAACAAAGGATTTACCGACTTATTAATTTTTAAAATGAAATAAAAAAAATGAATAAAATAGTTTCTATATTATTTGCATGCTTACTTATCACATCTTGTAGTGAAGATAAAGATGATAAAATAACTCAATCCAATACAACGTTTAACTTTACACACAATTGGGATGGAACGGCAATTACTAGCTCAGATTTTGAAAACACAGAATATACTAATGCAAATGGAGAAGTTATAACGATAACGCGATTGCGCTATATTATTTCAGATATAACATTTACTGCAGAAAGCGGCGAGACAATCACAATAGATGGTCATAAATTAGTAGATGTTACTAACGATGATTTAGAACACAATCCAGAAATGAAGATTCCAACAGGAGTTTATTCTAATGTTTCTTTTACTTATGGTTTAAAACATGAAGATAATATTGATGGTGCTTATCCCGATTTAAATTCAGCATCATTTAACGTGCCATTAGCAGCATTAGGTGGTGGCTATCACTATATGCAGTTTGATGGTAAATATACTAGTGATACGGCTACAGACGCTCCGTTTAACTATCATAATATAAGAGCTGTAAATCCCGGTATGAACCCTACATTTCCAGATCAAGATACATTTATCACTGTAGATTTGGGAACTATGACCATTAATAATAATATCACTATAGAAGTAAAATCTAATATTGCCGAATGGTTTAAAAACCCAAATACTTGGGATTTAAATACTTTAAATCAAGTGTTAATGCCAAACCCTGATGCACAATTATTAATGAATCAAAACGGGCAAAATGTTTTTAATTTAGGAACAGTAACGCAATAATTTTTTGAAAAGGTTGAAAATACATATCGGTTTTATTTTAATTATTATTGTCTCATCATGTTCAAATGAAAGTGTAGAAACCTATACTACAACGCCAAGTCCGTTACAAATTCCTAAATTATTTGAAGACAATATTTTAAACCCCGTAATTCCAAATAACAATCCGCAAACAGTAGAAGGTATTGCTTTAGGGAAAAAGCTGTTTTTCGATCCTATTTTATCCGCAGATAATACCCAAGCTTGCGTCGATTGTCACGCTCCAGAAAATGCTTTTTCTGATGCCGATAGGTTTAGTGATGGAATCGATGGTATTGATGGCGACAGAAACTCGATGCCATTATTTAATTTAGCATGGAACTACGATGAAAAGTTCTTTTGGGATGGGAGAGTTTTTAGTTTAGAACATCAGGCTTTTCAACCTGTTACAAATCCCATAGAAATGCATAGTACATGGCAGCAGGTTGAACAAAAATTACAAGCGCATTCAGAATACCCTAACCTTTTTAATTTAGCTTTTGGCACTTCGAAAATAGATTCAACTATGGTTACAAAAGCCATTGCTCAATTTGAACGGACTTTAATTTCATCAAATTCTAAATTCGACAAACACCTTATGGGAGAAGCTACTTTAACACCAGAAGAACAAAATGGGTTAAATGTGTTTTTAGATGAAGCAAGAGGCGATTGTTTTCACTGCCATGGCAACCCAAATAATCCATTATGGACAGATAATATTTTTCATAACAATGGTTTAGATACAACAATAACAGATTTAGGTTTAGGGGAGGTAACAGGTGACCCTGCCGATAACGGAAAATTTAAGTCACCTTCGTTACGCAACCTAGCCTTTACCGCGCCATACATGCACGATGGTAGATTTGCAACACTAGACGAAGTCATAAATCATTACAGCGAAGGCTTGCAAAACTCGCCAACCATAGACCCTTTAATGAAAAAAGTAGCGCAAGGCGGCGTACAGTTATCAGCCCAAGATAAAGCCGATTTAAAAGCTTTTTTAATGACCCTTTCCGATTATGAATTCATCAATAATCCAGCATTTAATAATCAATAACAAAAAACTATAAAACCATATATTAATATAATGTTAGGTTATATGGGAATCCCTGACTTATATTGTATATTTGTCCCCTATTTAGAAACTGTCTTAATAAATATAGGCTTAATTCGTTTTTAAATTTAATTAAAAAATTATGATAAAAGTTTCTGAAACAGCTAAGGAAAAAGTTATTGAATTGATGACTGACGATGGCTATAATCCTGCTTCAGACTACGTGCGTGTAGGTGTAAAAAGCGGTGGTTGCTCTGGCTTGTCTTACGACTTAAAATTTGACAAAGAAAACCAAGAAGACGATAAAGTTTTTGTTGATAATGATATTAAAATTATAGTTGACAAAAAAAGCTTTTTATACTTGATAGGGACTACGCTTGAATATTCTGGAGGATTAAACGGAACAGGATTCGTGTTTAATAATCCTAACGCAAACCGTACTTGTGGTTGTGGGGAATCATTTTCATTATAAAATTTAAGAAAAATTATGTCGAAGTATACTGAAGACGATTTACGCGAAGAGCTAAAAACCAAAGAATACGAATATGGTTTTTATACCGATATAGAATCTGATACATTTCCAAACGGATTGAATGAAGATATTGTACGTGCTATTTCTAAAAAGAAAGAAGAACCACAATGGATGACCGATTGGAGACTAGAAGCATTTCGTGCTTGGGAACAAATGATTGAACCTGAATGGGCAAACGTGCATTACAAAAAACCAGATTTTCAAGGCATTTCTTATTATTCGGCGCCAAATAGCAAGCCAAAATACGATAGTCTAGATGAGGTTGACCCTGAACTTTTAGCAACATTTGCTAAATTAGGCATCTCAATCGATGAGCAGAAAAAATTAGCTAATGTAGCTATGGATGTGGTTATAGATTCGGTTTCTGTAGCAACTACATTTAAGAAAACTTTAGGCGAAAAGGGCATTATATTTATGAGTATTTCTGAGGCTATAAAAGAGCATCCAGAACTTGTAAAAAAATATTTAGGAACCATTGTTCCGCAAAAAGACAATTTTTACGCTGCTTTAAACTCAGCTGTTTTTAGCGATGGCTCTTTCTGTTACATTCCAAAAGGGGTACGTTGCCCAATGGAATTATCTACATATTTTAGAATCAATCAAGCTGGAACAGGGCAATTTGAAAGAACATTAGTAATTGCAGACGAAGGCAGTTATGTAAGTTATTTAGAAGGTTGTACCGCGCCAAGTAGAGACGAAAATCAATTACACGCTGCCGTTGTAGAACTTATAGCTTTAGACGATGCCGAAATAAAATACTCTACCGTGCAAAACTGGTATCCTGGAAATGCCGAGGGGAAAGGTGGTGTATTCAACTTTGTAACCAAAAGAGGTTTATGCGAGAAAAACGCAAAAATCTCATGGACACAAGTGGAGACTGGTTCTGCTGTTACATGGAAATATCCAAGTTGTGTATTAAAAGGGGATAATTCAGTAGGCGAATTTTACTCCATTGCTGTTACCAATAATTATCAACAAGCCGATACGGGAACGAAAATGATTCATTTGGGAAAAAATACCAAATCGACTATCATTTCAAAAGGAATTTCAGCAGGAAAATCTCAAAATAGTTATCGTGGTTTAGTTCAAATAAACGCTAGAGCAGAAAACGCTCGTAACTTTTCGCAATGTGATAGTTTACTTATGGGTAACGCGTGTGGCGCGCACACATTTCCGTATATAGAAGCAAAAAACAAATCGGCAAAAATAGAACACGAAGCAACAACTAGTAAAATTGGTGAAGACCAAATTTTCTATTGTAACCAACGTGGTATAGATACCGAAAAAGCAATAGCTTTAATAGTAAATGGTTTTAGCAAAGAGGTTTTAAATAAGCTCCCGATGGAATTTGCTGTTGAAGCTCAAAAATTATTAGAAATAAGTTTAGAAGGAAGTGTTGGTTAATTTTTTTGCCATTCCTGCGTGTCACACTGAGCGACTCGTGCTGAGCGTAGTCGAAGTGAAGACAGGAATCTCATTAATTAAATCGAAAATATTAATAAAATGAAGAAAGTATTAATTCTATTAGTATGTGTTACAGTGCTTATAAGCTGTAAAAAAGAAACTAAATCTGAAACAGAAACTATTCCTTTGGATAGTCTAGAAAAAACAGTTAAACAAAGTGATGGCTTAACACTTTTAAAAGGCGAATTTGTTTATTATAACGGCGCGGCAGTATTACAAACCCACCGTAATATTTATGGCGTTCTTATTACAGATAAATTAGAAGCCCTTCAAAAACAAGCAGAAGAATACAAATCTGAGCCAACAGATATGGTAATGGTTGAAGTTAGAGGAGAAATCACTAACCAAAAACACGATAAAATTCTTTGGGAAAATAAAGTTGAAATTGTCGAAATATTAAATGTATCCCCTATTTCAAAAGATAAAAATAACGTTGTAAAACTAGGAAAAGAATAAATATGCTAAAAATAAATAACTTACACGCAAGTGTTGAAGATAAAGCCATTTTAAGAGGGATTAATCTTGAAGTAAAACCAGGCGAAGTGCATGCCATTATGGGGCCAAATGGTTCAGGAAAAAGCACACTAGCATCTGTTATAGCAGGAAAGGAAGAGTATGAAGTTACCAAAGGAAGTATTTCATTTAATAATGAAGACATCGATGAATTAGCAGCCGAAGAGCGCGCGCACAGAGGTGTGTTTTTATCATTTCAATATCCTGTAGAAATCCCAGGAGTTTCTGTAACTAATTTTATTAAAACCGCTATAAACGAGACACGAAAAGCAAAAGGATTAGAAGACATGCCTGCAAAAAACATGTTAAAACTAATTCGCGAAAAAGCGGAGTTATTAGAAATAGACAGAAAGTTTTTATCGCGCTCATTAAACGAAGGGTTTTCTGGCGGAGAAAAGAAACGTAACGAGATTTTTCAAATGGCGATGTTAGAACCTAAACTTGCCATTTTAGATGAAACCGATTCTGGCTTAGATATCGACGCACTTCGTATTGTGGCTAATGGCGTTAATAAACTAAAAAGCAAAGATAATGCAGTAATAGTTATAACGCATTACCAACGTTTGTTAGATTATATCGTACCAGACTTTGTACATGTTTTGCACGAAGGTCGCATTGTAAAATCTGGAACAAAAGAATTAGCTCACGAACTAGAAGAAAAGGGTTACGATTGGATTAAACAAGAATTGGTTTAGCCAACTCTTGTGTTTAAGGTTTATTGTTTAAAACTTCAGGTTAGTGGCAACTATAAAAAGATTTGAAGATTTAGAAATTTGGCAAGAAGCCAGAAGACTATTCAATCAAATTCAGGACATTGTTAATTCAACCGATCTGAAAAATGATTTTAGATTAAAAGACCAAATTAAAGCCGCTTCAGGTTCAGTAATGGATAATATTGCTGAAGGTTTTGAAAGAGATGGTAATTTAGTTAGAATTTAGACAATTCCTCTCCATGGCTAAAGGCTCGGCAGGAGAAGCGAGGTCTCAAGTTTATCGAGTGTTTGACAATAAATATATAACTGAAGACGAAAAGAAAGTTTTAGTTGAAGATTATGAGAAATTAAGCAAAAGAATAGCTGCTTTTATATCATATCTAAACAAAAAAGATTTTAAAGGAAACAAGTTCAAATAAGTTTTAGGGCATGAGTAAGTAACTTCAAACCTTAAACAAAAAACTTGAAACAGTAAAACAATGGATTTAAAAGAAAAATTATTATCATCCTTTTTAGTATTCGAAGATCAAGTAGATATAGATACCTATGTACATGATGTTAGAAACGATGCTATAAAGATATTTGAAGAAAAAGGTTTTCCTTCTAAAAAAGAGGAAGCTTGGAAATACACCTCTTTAAATAAAATTTTAAAAGAAGATTATAGCGTATTCCCAAAACAAGATAGTGGCATTGAGTATAAGGATGTAAAAAAATATTTTATTCACGATATCGATACTTACAAAATCGTGTTTATCGATGGGAAGTACTCTTCACACCTATCGCAAACAACACATGATGGTATGGATGTTTGTTTAATGTCGGCAGCATTATCTAAACCAAAATACCGTTTAGTTATAGAAAACTATTTTAATAAAGCCGCTACAAAAGACAGCTTGTCATCGTTAAACACAGCGTTTTCAAGTGAAGGTGCGTATATTCATATTCCAAAAAATAAACTGGTAGAAAAGCCCATTCAAATTATTCATTTATCAACAGGAAATGAATCGGCATCAATGCTACAACCGCGTAATTTAGTAGTGGTAGACGAGAACTCGCATGTACAAATTATCGAGCGTCACCAAAGCTTAACCAACAATGCCGTTTTAACCAATAGCGTTACAGAAATTTTTACCAACAAACGTGCTATTGTAGATTATTACAAAATACAAAACGATAATGCTAATGCGTCTTTAGTAGATAATACCTTTATAAAACAAAAACGCGAAAGTGTAGCATCTGTACACACCTTTGCTTTTGGCGGAAAATTAACACGCAACAATCTTAATTTTTATCAAGAAGGTCAACGCATCGATTCTATATTAAAAGGGGTCACCATTATTGGCAATAAACAACATGTCGATCATAATACCTTAGTGCATCATATAGAGCCAAATTGCGAAAGTCATCAAGATTATAAAGGCATTTTTGGCGAAAACGCAACAGGTGTTTTTAACGGAAAAATTATTGTAGAAAAAGAGGCTCAAAAAACCAATGCTTTTCAGTCAAACAACAATATTTTAGTTAGCGATAAGGCAACCATAAACACCAAACCGCAATTAGAAATTTTTGCAGATGATGTTAAATGTTCTCACGGCTGTACCATTGGGCAACTAGACGAAAGTGCTATGTTTTATATGCGTTCCAGAGGAATTCCAGAAAAAGAAGCTAAGGCACTTTTAATGTATGCTTTTAGTAATAACGTTTTAAGTTCGGTTAAAATTCCAGAAATAAAACAACGTATCACTAAAATAATTGCCGATAAATTAGGTGTAAATATTGGTTTCGACCTTTAGTACTAAACTCTTGTGCTGAGCATATTCGAAGTATGTTTCAGTATCAATAAAAATTATTTGAAGCTATTTCCCGCTATCCACTGTATCTTTTTCTCGTACCTCAAAAAAGGATGCCGTTTCTATCGGGGCTAAACAATCAGCTATGTTCAACGTAAACGACATAAGAAAAGACTTCCCTATACTTTCCAGAAAAGTAAATGGGAAGCCTTTGGTGTATTTTGATAATGCCGCCACATCGCAAACCCCACAGCAAGTTATCGATGTTATTGTAGATTATTACTCCAATTACAACGCCAATATTCATCGTGGCGTGCATACTTTAAGTCAAGAAGCCACCGATTTATACGAACAAGCACGCTTAAAAATACAAGCACATTTCAATGCCAAGTTTCCACATGAAATAATATTTACATCAGGAACAACTCACAGCATTAATTTAGTGGCAAACGGATTTTCATCACTTTTAAAAAAAGACGACGAAGTTATTGTTTCTGCTTTAGAGCATCACAGTAATATTGTGCCTTGGCAAATGTTATGCGAACGCACAGGAGCGATTTTAAAAGTCATTCCCATGAATGAAGAGGGCGAGCTGGAAATCACAGAATATAATAATTTACTTTCTGAAAAAACAAAACTCGTTTTTGTAAATCATGTTTCGAACGCATTAGGAACCATAAATCCTATTGAATACATTATTGAGAAAGCACATCAAATAGGTGCCGCTGTTTTAATTGATGGCGCACAATCTACACCACATATAAAACCCGATGTTCAAAAACTAAATGCCGATTTTTATGTGGTTTCAGCTCATAAACTATGCGGTCCAACTGGCGTAGGCATGCTTTACGGAAAAGAGGAATGGTTAAAAAAACTTCCCCCCTATCAAGGTGGTGGCGAAATGATAGCCGAAGTCACATTCGAAAAAACAACCTATGCCGATTTACCCCATAAATTTGAGGCAGGCACGCCTAATATTTGTGGCGGTATTGCTTTTGGTGCCGCTCTAGATTATATGAATCGTGTAGGTTTTGATGCTATCGCAGCTTACGAAAATGATTTGTTGGAATATGCTACGCAAAAACTTTTAGAAATAGAAGGCTTAAAAATCTATGGCACTTCTAAACAAAAAACTGCTGTAATATCTTTTAATTTAGAGGATATTCATCCTTACGATGTGGGTACTATTTTAGATAAATTAGGCATTGCTGTGCGTACGGGGCACCATTGTGCGCAGCCCATTATGGATTTCTATAAAATACCAGGAACGGTGCGTGCTTCTTTTTCATTCTATAACACAAAAGAAGAAATAGACACTTTAATTGCTGGTGTTAAAAAAGCTAAAATGATGTTGTCTTAATTTTTATTTTATACACTTGTCTCAATACATTCTGCATTTTTTAATTAATCTGTTTTGTTAGATATTTAACAATAACTGTGTATTTCGTCGAAAATTTAACAAATAATTTATAGAATCATTAGTTTTTTTATAAAAAAAAGATATATTCGGCAACGACTAATTCAAATTTTTATACAAAATGAAAAAACTACTTTTAAGTATGGCTGTTGTGGCCTTATTGTTTACAGCATGTGATGATGATAAAAACGAAATCATTCAAGAACAAGAAATCGATATGAGCGATTTTTACGTTTACACAGATTCTAATGATAACTTGTCTTCCAAGTCTTCTAATGAAAAAAGTAATAAAAGGGCATGTTATTCTATGGATGCACTTAACAAGCAACTTGATGCCAATCCTGGACTAGCAAAAAAATTGTATGATGTAGAATACCATACGAGAAAGTTTTTAGCTGCTAAAGGGAAACCTGGTGGAGGTGGAGGGAATCCTAATGGAGGATCTGGATCTGAAGATATAGATGTATTACCTATTCAAGATAATTTAGGAATTATTGAAATCCCTGTTTATGTACATGTTATTTACAATACTGCTTCAGAAAACATAAGTAATTCACAAATTCAATCACAAATAGATGTATTAAATGCAGATTTTAGAAATACTAATCTAAATCTATTACCATCTGGAACTACTTTTGCTAATGATGCTACAGATGCTGGTTTCCATTTTACTTTAGCAGGTGTTACTAGAACGCAAAACCCTACAACTAGCTGGACAAGTAGAGAAACTATGAAATATACAGCTCAAGGCGGTCAAGATGCAATTACTCCAGACACACATTTAAACATGTGGGTGGTAAACAAAATGGTTTTTGGAGGACGCACCATTTTAGGTTATGCACAATTTCCAGGTGGAGCAGCAGTAACCGATGGCGTTGTAATAGCTCACAACTATTTTGGAAATACAGGTGTGCTTTCTGCTCCTTATGACGGTGGTAGAACTGCAACTCATGAAATAGGTCATTACTTAAGTTTAAGACATATTTGGGGTGATGGTAGATGTCGTCAAGATGATTTTGTTGCCGATACACCTAGTTCAGATTCATCAAATGGTGGATGTCCAACATTCCCTTCTGTGAGCTGTAAATCTGCAGATATGACCATGAATTACATGGACTACACATATGATGCATGTATGTATTTGTTTACAGATGGGCAACGTAATAGAATGAGATCTATTTTTCAATCTGGCGGTGCAAGATCCTCTATGTTAGGAAACTAACTTAATTCCTTTATTAAAATAAAAAAGGCGTCAACTTTGGCGTCTTTTTTGTATTCTTATACCATTTATGCGCTGAAATGATATTATTAACTTAAAACTTTATAAAACATGAAATCTATTTTTATGGTTTTCAGCATGATTGTATTGAGATGCTGTTGGGGACCACCAGATTATCAGCTTATGTTGCAAGAACAATATCATGATGATACCGTTTTGAAAGAACTAAAAGGAAGTTATCAAATAAATACTTTAAAAGGTGAAGACGTTTCATCCTTTAACCTAAACATGACTTTTAATGATAGCACAAAGCAAGTTTCAGGTTTTTCTGGTTGTAATCGATTTTTTGGGTCGTACACTATAGAAAACAATGCTTTAAAATTTAGCGGTTTAGGCACCACCCGAATGTTTTGCACAAAAGATAAGAACACTGTAGAAGACAAGCTCCTTAAAGCCTTTGGTAAAGCCAATTTAATTCTCTTTACAAAACAAGGTTTTTCAATTTATAATAAAAAGAAATTACTACTATCAGCATCAAAAGAAATAGAAAAAACTTCTAGTATTGAATATTCTGCTTCATCTAGAGGTACTTATATACAAATCATCATTAACAAAAAAGCCATTTCAACAGTAAGTAAAAGAGACGGGAAACCCCTAAGGAAAAAATGTAGTACTGATGATTGGGAACGTATTATTAATGCCTTAAAACCTATTGAAATTAAAAACATATCTGAACTCGAACCCCCGAGCAAAGATTTTCAATTTGATGGTGCCGCAATAGCTCAAATAAAAATAACTCATGATAACAAGGCCTATGAAACGCAACCTTTCGATCATGGAAATCCTCCAAAAGAGATTGCAGAACTTGTTAAAGAAATCCTATCAATTTCAGAAAACATTGAATAGCAACATTTCTTGTTGTATTTTTGCATAAAACTTGTTACCGTGACTATTGAAGCCATACAAAACGAAATAATAGACGAATTCTCAATGTTTGAAGATTGGGAAGAACGTTACCAGTATATGATTGATTTAGGGAAAGATTTACCCCTAATTGACGACCAATATAAAACCGAAAGCAACATTATAAAAGGTTGCCAAAGTAAAGTTTGGGTACATGCAGAAATGAAAGACGATAAAATAAAATTTACTGCCGATAGCGATGCTATTATTACAAAAGGGATTATTGCTATTTTGATTCGAACATTTTCTAATCAGCACCCAAAAGATATTATTGATGCGAATACCGATTTTATCGATAAAATTGGTTTAAAAGAACATTTATCACCAACCCGCGCTAATGGCTTAGTAAGTATGGTGAAACAACTTAAAATGTATGCCATAGCATACCAAACACAATTGAATTAGTTTAACTTTTTGTTGTGAAGTCGTTTATAAAACGACAGCTAAACAACAAACAATTTAACGAAAAAACTTATAAAAAATGAGCGAAACAGCCATAGACACAAACGCTTTAGGCGAAAAAATAGTAAAGGTTTTAAAAACCATTTACGACCCAGAAATACCTGTTGATATTTACGAACTAGGATTAATTTACGATGTATTTGTAAATGAAGATTACGACGTAAAAATATTAATGACGCTAACAACACCTAACTGTCCGGTAGCCGAAACTTTACCTTTAGAGGTCGAAGAAAAAGTAAAATCGCTTAACGCTGTAAAAAGCGCTGAAGTAGAAATTACTTTCGATCCGCCATGGACACAAGATTTAATGAGCGAAGAAGCTAAGTTGGAGTTGGGAATGCTTTAATTGAGTAAATAGACTAGAATCCGCAGTTTACAGTCCCAGTTTTCAGCTTGACAACAAACAAACAAACAAATTACTTTTTTGAAAGACGAAATTATAAATCGTGTAGCGAACAGTAAGTTAATTACTTTAAACCTTGAGGATTATTATCCTGATGGGAAACGTGTACTTTTTGATATTAAAGATTGGCTGTTTGAAGGTTTTGTGTTACGTGAAAAAGCGTTTAGAAAACAGGTTACAGAATTCGATTGGTCGCAGTTTCAAGATACTTATGTGGCACTAACTTGTAGTAGCGATGCTATTATTCCTGGTTGGGCATATATGCTTTTAAGTATTCAACTTGAACCCTATGCAAAAAAAACAATTATTGGCAATCTTGAAGTTTTAGAAACTTCTATCTACCAAGATGTTTTAAATGATTTAGATGTTACCGAATATGAAGATAAGCCCGTAATCATAAAAGGTTGCTCTAATAAGCCTGTTCCTCAAAACGCCTATATCATGTTAGCAACAAAATTAAAACCTGTTGCAAAATCTATTATGTATGGCGAAGCTTGTTCTTCGGTTCCTCTATTTAAAAAAAAATAATTTCTATTTTTGTTGTGACCTAGACTAGTAAATTAGGGTCTTACTACTTAAACAAGTTTAAATTTAACTATACTTAAAATGAAAAAAGTTCTATTACTATGCGTTTTATTTTTAGGAATTGCTTCCTTAAACGCACAAACTAAAGAAGAATTACAAACTCAAAAAGCTGAGAAACAAGCTGAAGCAGATGCTGCTCAAGCTGAAGCTAACGCATTACAAGCAAAAATTGATGCCCTTCCAGGTTGGAGAAAAGGTGCTTTTGGTACTATTGGTGGTAGCTTATCTAACTTTAATAACTGGTATGCTCAAGGAACACCAAATAATAGTTCTGGTAACATAGGCTTTACGGTAAATGCTTTTGCTAATTTAATTCAGGAGAAGTTTTTCTGGAGAAATAGTTTAACAACTAATTTAAGCTGGGTAAAATTAGATGATAAAGATAATCCTAACGATGAGGATAGTTTTAACCCAACTACAGATGTCTTTAATATCTCATCTTTATATGGTAGAAATATTACTAAAACTTTAGCGGCTTCTGGATTAATGGAATACAGAACAACTTTATTAGATAACTTTAATGATCCTGGATATTTAGATTTAGGTGTTGGTGCCACTTGGACACCAATCGAAAATTTAATAGTGGTTGTACACCCATTAAACTACAACTTTGTTTTTGCTAAAAATGATGCTGTTTTTCAATCATCGTTGGGTGCTAAAATTGTAGCAGACTACACGAGACAATTAGGCGCTATTAATTTTAAAACAAATGTCTCTACATTTCAGAGTTATAAAAGCGGAGACTTATCTAACTTTACTTGGACAAACTCATTTGGGTATACCTTATGGAAAATGATTGGTGTTGGTTTTGATTTTGGTTTACGTAGTAATAAGCAAGAAGCTCTAAACTATACTCAAATACTTCCTGTAGTTGACGGTGGAGATCCTAATGCAACTTTTGATACTGTCGACAACGATTTACAAACCTATTACACCTTCGGTTTAAGCTATAAGTTTTAATCCACTTTAGAAATAGTAAAATTTATAAAAAAATGCGTTTCCTTTTTTGAAGGAAGCGCATTTTTTGCGTTAGGGATTGAGCAGTTGTTGGAACTCCGCGCAGAGAGCGACTTGTGAAAGCCCAACCTCCCGATAGCTATCGGGATTGGTAACGCCCAAATACTATTCTACTAAGCCTTCATCATTATATTCTTGATACAAGAAGTGATTGTATGGAAAACGTGTTACGTGAATTTCTCGAACCTCATCGTAAACACGCTTTTTAAAGTCTTCTAAATTTTCCTTGTTTAATGCAGAAATAAACAAGGCATTATTACCTACTTTACTCATCCAAGTGCTTTTCCATTCTTCTAAAGAATTATGTCTTGTAGTGCGCTCTGTTTCTAGATCATCGGCTTCTAAAGGCTCCGCTTGATAAGCATCAATTTTATTGAAAACCATGATAGTTGGCTTATCGCCGCTTTTTATTTCGCCCAAAATTTTCTCTACCGAAGCTATATGCTCTTCAAAATTCGGATGTGAAATATCGACCACATGAAGCAATAAATCGGCTTCTCTAACCTCATCGAGCGTGCTTTTAAAACTATCTACCAATTGCGTTGGTAACTTGCGTATAAACCCAACTGTGTCACTTAATAAAAATGGCAGGTTCTGAATTACTACTTTTCTAACCGTAGTATCGAGGGTTGCAAAAAGTTTGTTTTCGGCAAAAACCTCGCTTTTACTAATGACATTCATTAAGGTAGATTTACCAACATTGGTGTACCCAACCAAGGCTACACGAACCATTTTTCCGCGATTACCACGCTGTACCGCCATTTGTTTATCAATGGTTTTTATACGCGCCTTTAAAAGTGAAATTTTATCGCGTACAATACGTCTATCTGTTTCAATTTCGGTTTCTCCAGGTCCACGCATACCAATACCTCCTTTTTGTCGCTCAAGGTGAGTCCACATCCCTCTTAATCGCGGTAGTAAGTATTCGCATTGCGCCAATTCTACTTGGGTTCTAGCATAACTAGTTTGTGCACGTTGTGCAAAAATATCTAGGATTAAATTAGTTCTGTCTAATACTTTAACATTAAGTATTTTACTAATATTTCGTTCTTGTGCCGACGATAATTCGTCATCAAAAATAGCAGTACCAACATCATTATGCTCAATAAACTGACGGACTTCTTCCATCTTACCGCTTCCAATAAAGGTTTTAGGATTGGGCATATCCATTTTCTGAGTAAAGCGTTTTACCGCATACCCGCCAGCTGTAAAGGTTAAAAATTCTAACTCGTCTAAATATTCTTTAGATTTTTCTTCGCCTTGATCTTTTGTAATAACTCCTATTAAAACTGCTTTTTCTAAAGCAACATCTTTCTTTTCTATCATACTGCAAAGTTAAACATTTGTAGCTAGTTTTGTTCGAAAAAAATCCCTCAACACTTGTTATTGAGGTTTCAATTAAAATTGTCATTCTCGCCTTTCGGCTTCGCTCAAGATAAACTCCTATGGGAATCTAAAAATAAAGAATTTATGGAATTATTTATTTTAAATTTTAAAGCCTATTTTTGATTTATGACAGATTCTTTTGAAGACATTCCCGTTCGCCACAATATGCAAACTGTGGCATTTTATAATCTTGAAAATTTATTCGATTTAGTTAATGATAAACATACTAATGATAACGATTTTTTATCAACATCAGTAAAAAAATGGACGCCGAAACGCTACAAGAATAAACTTAGAAAATTAGGATTTGCTATTTCCAATATTGGCCGAAGAGAAACTGGTAAACATCCTGCTCTTGTAGGTTTAGCAGAAGTAGAAAACGCTAAAGTTATTGAAGATTTAATAGACTCAAAACACCTTGAAGACTATAATTATAGCTATGTCCATTACGATTCTTTAGATGAACGTGGTATTGATGTCGCATTAATTTATGATACAGAAGCCTTTGAAGTATTACATTCCGAAACGTTTACTATTCTATTAACTGACGAAGATGGTTCGC
>Ga0316189_10003191_pt1 | contig 15948 bp, 14 predicted proteins | sample LowCovwburrow_MG_FD_204930 | JGI IMG/M metagenome (GOLD analysis project Ga0316189, IMG submission 204930) | Coastal sediment microbial communities from Maine, United States - Lowes Cove worm burrow | ecosystem: Environmental > Aquatic > Marine > Coastal > Sediment | place: USA: Maine... | reverse complement strand
AAGACTCAGTGGCCAATGTTCCATTCAAAATTTACAACATAAAAGAGGTTAATATAATTACTGACCATGCGTTTGAAAATGAAGGTAAACCTTTTCAAGATTCCATTAAGTATGGCAGCTATAATTTATATAGTTATGGTAAAATGCGTTATCGACCAAAAGCCTTGGTTAATGCAATATTCATAGCCAAAGACAGCCTTTTTAAAGATATTGATCGAACTAGGACTTATAGGTATCTAAATGAACTAAGAACTTTTAAATATCCAGATATTAATTACGATGAAAATGAGAAGGACACAACATTAACTGCCAATATTTATTTAGCGCCAAGAAAAAAATATGGTCTTGGTTTTGATGCCAATGTATCGCAAAGCAATATACAATCCATAGGACTATCTTTTAGTACTTCATTACTAATCAGAAATATATTTAGAGGCGCTGAAACTCTTGAAATATCTGCAATTGGTTCAATTGGTGCTTCAAAAGATGGTGCGTCGAGCGATAATCAATTTTTTGATATTAATGAATTAGGCGCAGATGTTAAACTTACAATACCTAGATTCTTTTTTCCTTTTAATACCGAAAAGATTATACCAAAATACATGTCTCCTAGTACTAGAATTAGTTTAGGATTTACCAGTCAGACCAATATTGGATTAGACAAACAAACTGTAAATGGTATTTATAATTACAGGTGGAATCCTTCACCGACTGTAACCAATAGTGTCGATTTGTTCAATACCCAGTATGTACGTAATCTAAATCCCAGCAATTACTTTGGAGTATATCAAAACTCTTTCAACAGCCTTGAAAACATAGCATTAAACACCTATAATACACCACCTGAATTTATTTCGACTGATGGAAATGGCGCGAACAGTCTTATTGAAGCAAAATCCGATGATTTTATCAATCTAGTATTACAAGATTTCAGTTTTCAAGGTTCAAATCCTAATGAATACCAAACTGTAAATAATATTAAAGAACGAAAAGACAGACTTACTGAAGACAACCTTATTTTTTCATCCAATTTTAGTTATGTCAAAGACAAACGTGAAAGTTTGGTGGATGAGAATTTTTCTATTTTTAGATTTAAACTGGAATCTGCAGGTAACATGCTAACTACGGCTTCAAAGCTGGTGGGTCTAAAAAAGAATAGCGATAATAAATATGAATTATTTGGGGTAACCTATTCTCAATATGTTAAAACTGAATTTGATTATATAAAACACTGGAGTATCGGTAGAAATAATGTAATTGCCATTAGAAGTTTCTTTGGTATAGCTATTCCATATGGTAATTCTGATAACATACCTTTTTCTAAGAGTTTCTTCGCCGGTGGAGCAAATGATAACCGTGCATGGACTGCTTACAATTTAGGTCCTGGGAGTTCAGATAGCAATAATGAATTTAATGAAGCTAACATGAAACTTGCATTTAGCATAGAACATCGTTTTAATTTGTTTGGAAATTTAAACGGTGCACTGTTTGTTGATGCTGGTAATATTTGGAATGTTTTAGACAATGAAGATAATCCAAATGCCACTTTTGATGGTTTCAACTCATTAAAAGATATTGCCATTGGTTCAGGGTTTGGCTTAAGGTACGATTTTGGTTTCTTTGTACTTCGTGGAGATATTGGTTTTAAAACTTATGATCCTTCTTATAAGGATAACAATAGATGGTTAAATGATTATAACTTTAGCCAAGCCGTGTATAACATAGGTATTAACTATCCTTTCTAGGATTTTATATTGGGATATCATCTATAACGTTTGCGTAATTTTTTCTTTTTTTCAACACTTCTTTTCAATACTAATTGTTTAAAAAATATTACTTTTGAATATTGATTAGTATCCATTAAAATCTGAAAAATGTCACACAATATTAAAGCTGGAGTAGCAACGGGAAACGAAGTACAAGAAATTTTTAAACTTGCAAAATCTAAAGGGTTTGCCTTGCCTGCTGTAAATGTAATAGGTTCCAACACTATAAACGGTGTTTTAGAAACAGCAAGGGACTTAAATGCTCCGGTCATCATTCAGTTTTCTAATGGAGGCGCTCAATTCAACGCAGGAAAAGGACTTTCAAACGACGGACAAAAAGCAGCCATCGCTGGAGCAGTTGCTGGCGCCAAACATGTGCATCATTTAGCCTTAGAGTATGGCGTGCCTGTGATTTTACATACAGACCATTGTGCTAAAAAATTATTGCCTTGGATTGATGGTCTTTTGGATGCTAGCGAAAAACATTTTGCAGAAACAGGCAAACCACTTTATAGTTCTCATATGATTGACCTTTCGGAAGAACCGCTTGAAGAGAATATTGAAATATGCAAACAATATCTTGAGCGTATGAGTAATATGGGGATGACTTTAGAAATTGAATTGGGAATTACCGGTGGTGAAGAAGATGGCGTTGATAATACTGATGTAGATGATTCTAAATTATATACCCAACCCGAAGAGGTTGCTTATGCTTATGAAGAGCTAAGCAAAGTGAGCAATCAGTTTACAATTGCAGCTGCATTTGGGAACGTTCATGGTGTTTATAAACCTGGAAACGTAAAATTAACACCGAAGATTCTTAAAAACTCACAGGATTATGTTTCTGAAAAATACAATGTGGGGCACAATCATATTGATTTTGTGTTTCATGGTGGATCTGGTTCAACTGTAGAAGAAATTAGAGAAGGCATAAGTTATGGCGTTATTAAAATGAACATTGATACTGATATGCAATATGCTTTTATGAGCGGCATTCGTGATTATTTTAAAGCTAACGAAGCCTTTTTGCAATCGCAAATTGGTAATCCTGAAGGAGATGACGTTCCAAATAAAAAATATTACGATCCAAGAGTTTGGATGCGTAAAGCAGAAAATTCTTTTGTTGAACGTTTAAAGAAAGCCTTTCAAGACTTAAATAATGTAAATACATTATAAAATTTACGTAATTTTGCAGTCTAACTAATTTTAATTTAGATAAGCAAAATGGCTTGGTTTAAACGAAAAGACAAGGGAATACAAACGCCTACAGAGGCAAAAAAAGATACTCCTAAGGGATTGTGGTACAAGTCCCCAACCGGGAAAGTAATTGATACTGAGGAATTAGAAAAGAACTACTACGTAAGCCCCGAAGATGGCTATCATGTTCGCATAGGGAGCCACGAATATTTTGAAATTCTTTTTGATGATGATTTTAAAGAATTAGATGCTAATCTAACCTCAAAAGACCCATTGAAATTTGTGGATACTAAAAAATATCCTGATCGCTTAAAAGCAGCACAAGAAAAAACCAAACTAAAAGATGCTGTAAGGACTGCTGTTGGAAAGTCTAAAGGAAAAGACCTTGTGGTTGCATGTATGGATTTTGCTTTTATCGGTGGATCTATGGGGAGTGTTGTAGGCGAAAAAATTGCCCGTGCTGCAGACTATTCATTAAAGAACAATATTCCATTAATGGTGATTTCTAAATCGGGAGGTGCACGTATGATGGAAGCAGCCTTATCATTAATGCAATTGGCAAAAACCTCAGTAAAATTAGCGCAACTTGCAGAGGCTAAAATCCCTTATATTTCATTATGTACAGATCCAACAACTGGAGGAACAACTGCTTCTTTTGCAATGCTCGGCGATATTAACATTAGTGAACCAGGGGCATTAATAGGGTTTGCCGGACCACGTGTTGTTAGAGACACTACAGGAAAAGAATTGCCAGAAGGATTCCAAACTGCTGAGTTTCTTCTAGAACATGGATTTCTAGATTTTATTTCGCATAGAAAAGACTTGAAAAATAAAATTAATCAATATATTGACTTAATTCAAAATCAACCCTTAAGAGCATAAAAAAGGCGAACCAAATGGTTCGCCTTTTTTATCAATCAAATTTATTCTCAATTAAGAATTATTTCTCTAACTGTCCCATCGTCAAAAGTAAATGTGGCTTCATTATCGCAGTCACCAACACCATAATCAAATATACCTGAAAAATTTGTGCGTTGTGCATCTATGGTTCCACTAACAAAATAACGACAAATTACTACTCTTCGCAGAGGGATTACAACCTCGTAGGAATGTGTATTACCATTTCTAAATATAGATGTCCAGTTACCTGTAATTTCAAATACATTATCACTCCAAACACCACTTCCATGACCTTCTACCCATTCCCTATCTTTAACACCTGTACGTGATGCTTCTGTTCCATCTTCCCAAATAACGGTTAAATCAACGGTTCTGGTAAACTGTGGGTTTTCGTTCTGATTAGAGCGTTGTCTTAAGATAGTTTTTCCTCCGAGAATATTCTTATCGTCAAAATAGAAATCCTCTAAAGTTTTAGTAATCAATACTTGCTGAGCATCTTGGTCTCTGGTATAAGACAAAAGTATTTTACCCTTTAAAACATGGCCATGAACTTCGCATCCTTCTGTACCAAAATCAATTGTAATATCTCTTGAGTTTTGTTCTGCTACCAATGTTACGGTAACACAATCAGGAAGAGGAAAAAATCCACCAGACAATTTACCAGTTTCACTTTCACTTGCTTCTTGAGCTTCATAAACATCAAGGGAGATATCATCCATTGTTTCTGAAGCTTTGTCAATTTCGGATGACAATACAACTTCATCATAATCTAATTCTTGTGTTTCAATTTCAACAGATTCATTGTCATTACATGCTGTAAAGACTAAAGTTAAAATTGCTACCATCATAATCATTTGTTTTGTTACATTTAATTTTCTCATCATTGCTATATTTAAGTTTATAGTGTTAAGACTTTCTTAAAATCAAATGGTTTAATTTGGTCTTTTAGATTGTTAAAAAGAAAATCGAAAAAACTTAAAAATGGTTAATTTTTACTATCTTTGCCGCTTGAATACGAAAAGCGTATCAATACATAAAAATCATTTAAATAAATATTGGAATGTATTTAACAAAAGAAGCTAAAGAGAAACTCTTTAAAAAACACGGTAAAGATGCAAAGAACACTGGTTCTGCAGAAGGACAGATTGCATTATTTACTCACCGAATTAATCACTTAACTGAGCACTTAAAAAATAATCGTAAAGATTTTAACACTGAGCGTTCATTAGTAAAACTAGTAGGAAAGCGTCGTGCTTTACTAGATTACTTAACTAAGAAAGATGTCTTAAGATATCGTGCCATAGTTAAAGAATTAGGATTAAGAAAATAATTATTAAGACCGCGCCTAAAAGCGTGGTCTTTTGTTTTAACTATATTAAGTTACATTGTCATTACGAGGAACGTAACAACTTGGTAATCTCTCAAAAAGAAGCCGATTACCATAGCAAATTAAAAATTTGCTTCGCAATGACGTAAAATAAAAGAAGCTAATTACAGTTTTTCATTGGTCTCACAGCAACTACACAACACAACGACCATTGTTTAATTAGAATTAAAAAAATTTATGATTCCAAAAGTTTTTAGAGAGGTCATAGACCTAGGTGACGGTAGAGAAATTTCTATCGAAACCGGAAAATTAGCAAAACAAGCTCATGGTAGTGTTGTTGTGCAATCAGGAAAATGTATGTTGTTATGTACAGTTGTTTCCAATTACGAACAGAAAGACCTTGATTTTCTTCCGTTAACGGTAGATTATCGTGAAAAATTTGCTGCTGCAGGACGTTATCCTGGTGGTTTCTTCAAAAGAGAAGCAAGACCAAGTGATGGTGAAGTATTAACTATGCGTTTAGTGGATCGTGTTTTACGCCCATTATTCCCAAAAGATTATCATTCTGAAACTCAAGTGATGATTCAGTTAATGTCTCATGACGATGATGTAATGCCAGAAGCAATGGCTGGATTGGCGGCTTCAGCTGCAATTCAATTATCAGATTTCCCATTTGAATGCCCAATATCTGAAGTAAGAGTTGGTCGTGTTAATGGTGAATTTGTTATTAACCCCACACGTGCTCAATTAGAAGAATCTGATTTAGAGATGATGATTGGTGCTTCTGCTGATTCAGTAATGATGGTAGAAGGTGAAATGGATGAAATTTCTGAAGAAGATATGGCCGATGCAATTAAGTTTGCTCACGAGGCTATTAAAGTACAATGTGCTGCTCAAGTAAGGTTAGCTGAAGCCTTCGGAAAGAAAGAAGTACGTGAATATCCTGAAGAAAGATCGGACGAAGATTTGGCAAAGAAAATACATGATATGGCCTATGATAAAGTATATGCCATTGCTAAAGCTGGTTCTGCTAAGCATGAAAGAAGTGCTGCGTTTTCAGAAATAAAAGAAGAAATTAAAGCAACTTTTTCTGAAGAAGAATTAGAAGACTTTGGTGATTTAGTTTCTAAATATTATCGTCAAGCTGAAAAAGCTGCAATTCGTGATTTAACCTTAAATGAAGGTTTACGATTAGATGGTCGTAAAACAGATGAGATTAGGCCAATTTGGTGTGAAATTGATTATTTACCATCTACACATGGTTCAGCAATCTTTACTAGAGGTGAAACTCAAGCTTTAGCCACGGTAACTTTAGGAACATCTAGAGATGCAAACCAAATAGATATGCCATCTCAAGAAGGTGAAGAGCGTTTCTATTTACACTATAACTTCCCTCCATTTTGTACTGGAGAAGCAAGACCTATTAGAGGCACTTCACGTAGAGAAGTAGGACATGGTAATTTAGCACAACGTGCTTTAAAAGGCATGATTCCTGAGGATTGTCCTTATACAGTTCGTGTTGTTTCCGAAGTATTAGAATCTAATGGTTCTTCTTCTATGGCAACTGTATGTTCTGGTACAATGGCTCTTATGGATGCTGGAGTGCAAATGAAAAAACCAGTTTCTGGTATTGCCATGGGATTAATCTCTGATGCTGATTCTGGGAAATATGCTGTATTATCTGATATTTTAGGCGATGAAGATCACTTAGGTGATATGGACTTTAAAGTAACTGGTACTGCAGATGGTATTACGGCTTGCCAAATGGATATTAAAGTAAAAGGATTGTCTTATGAGATTTTGGTGAATGCATTAAAGCAAGCTCGTGATGGTCGTTTACATATTTTAGAGAAATTGACAGATACTATTGCTGCTCCTGAAGCAGATGTGAAGCCACATTCTCCAAAAATGATTACCAGACGTATTCCAAACGAATTTATTGGAGCCTTAATTGGTCCTGGTGGAAAAGTAATCCAAGAGATGCAAAAAGAAACTGGAACTACTATTGTGATTAATGAGGATCCTGTAACTGAAGAAGGTATCGTAGAAATTTTAGGAGTTGGACAAGAAGGTATTGATGCTGTTTTAGCAAAAATAGATTCTATATTGTTTAAGCCTGAAGTTGGTAGCGTTTACGAAGTAAAAGTTATTAAGATGCTTGATTTTGGTGCCGTTGTAGAATATATGGATGCTCCAGGAAACGAAGTGTTATTGCACGTAAGTGAATTGGCTTGGGAACGCACAGAAAATGTTTCTGATGTTGTAAACATGGGCGATGTTTTTGATGTAAAATACTTTGGTGTCGACTCAAGAACTCGTAAAGAGAAAGTATCTCGTAAAGCTATCTTGCCAAAACCGGAAGGTTATGTAGCAAGACCGCCTAGAGATAATAACAGGGATAACCGTGGAAGAGACAATCGTAGTCGTGATAATCGTGGTCGTGATAATCGTGGTCGTGATAATCGAACAGACGATAGAAAACCTGAAGCAAGTAAAGAAGATTAACCCTGCTATCTGCTATAACATTAAAAGCCTCTCAATTTATTTTGAGAGGTTTTTTATTTTAGTTTAAAAGCCAAAAAACAGGAAACCACCTTTTATTACCGCAATTCATATCCATTAAAAACATTGGTACTAAAGAAAAAATACTATTAACATTCCTAAACTTAATACTGATTTTGTTTACATATTATTTTTTTATGAATTACTCCATATAAAATGTTAATAATCTTTTTAAAAACTTACTTCCAAACAATCCTCAACCACCTCTCTTATATAACCATTAAAAGTTATTCCAGCACAAATATTACTATCAATAAAAATACAAGGTTCACTAGATGCCTCTAAAACACTTTTTAGGCACGAAAAAATTTCTTTATTAATTATTTGATACGTTTCACAGGAACTGTCATCAATTTCACAAGAGCATTCATCGTATGTATATAAATAATACCAATTAGGACAGTTATCTCCATCTTTATTATTAGAACAAGAAAATACAATCAATACAATGATGATTTTTAAAAATAACTTCATAATATTCAAGTTTAAATTAATAAAATAAATTGCATTTAATTAAGTTAAAAGGCATTCAAGAGTGATTTAGTGAAATTCCACAATGACTTAATTTTCAAATAATTATCTGAAATTAACAAAATTGTATCAATATTTATTCCATCCATGGGATTATTTCTTAAATGAAAAACTAAAACCTCTGAAATCTAAATGGATATTTTTGACAACCTTAATTAATTTAAAATCACATAGATGTAAATTAATTACTAAACACGGTCACTAGAAGTTTACTCAAGACATATTGGAAGATATTAACGTAACATACAGATTGTTAATAAAATTTTTTAGTGTGACTTTTATTAGTAAATTGTGTCTTAAAAATATATCCTAAATTAAAATGTTTACTTTTTCTGTAACATTTACAACAAATTGTACGTATAACTATATGACGATAATAATAATCCCTAAAAATACAAGAGAACTTTAGATGAGACAACTAAAAATTACGAAGCAGGTAACCAATAGGGAAACTGCATCACTAGATAAATATCTTCAAGAAATTGGTAAAGTAGACTTAATTACGGCAGACGAAGAAGTAGAGTTAGCACAACGTATTAAGGCTGGTGATCAATTGGCTTTAGAAAAATTGACAAAAGCTAATTTACGTTTCGTGGTGTCAGTTGCAAAACAATACCAAAATCAGGGATTAACTTTACCTGATTTAATTAACGAAGGTAATTTAGGATTAATTAAAGCTGCTCAACGATTTGATGAAACTCGTGGTTTTAAATTCATTTCGTATGCTGTATGGTGGATTCGTCAATCCATTCTTCAAGCATTGGCAGAACAATCTCGTATTGTACGTTTACCATTAAATAAAATTGGATCAATAAATAAAATTAATAAAACATATGCTTTTCTTGAGCAATCTCATGAGCGCCCACCAAGTGCTGAAGAAATTGCAAAAGAGTTAGACATGACTATAAATGATGTAAAAGAATCCATGAAAAATTCTGGACGTCACGTATCCATGGATGCACCTTTGGTTGAAGGTGAAGATTCTAACCTCTATGATGTTTTACGTAGTGGAGAATCTCCAAACCCAGATAAAGATTTATTACACGAGTCGTTGCGAACAGAAATTGAGCGCGCTTTAGAGACATTAACACCTCGTGAAGCTGATGTTATTCGTTTGTATTTTGGTTTAGGAAATCAACATCCAATGACTTTGGAAGAAATTGGAGAAACGTTCGACTTAACTAGAGAACGTGTTCGTCAAATTAAAGAAAAAGCCATACGTCGATTAAAACATACATCTCGTAGTAAAATATTAAAAACATATTTAGGTTAGTAATTTTTTTACGACCTTATTAAGATTACAAACAGTTACATAACTGTTCGTTTTTTGATTGATGAAAGAACCCTCGGCTGATTACCGAGGGTTCGTTTTTTTGCACTATTTTTGCAGCATAATTTAATATAATAACTATGGGTAAAGTTCGTATTGCTCCTTCAATTTTGGCAGCAGATTTTGCTAATTTACAGCGTGATATAGAAATGGTTAACCAAAGTGAAGCCGATTGGTTTCATATAGATATTATGGATGGTGTTTTTGTGCCAAACATTTCTTTTGGTATGCCTGTTTTAAAAGCGATAAGCAAACATGCTAACAAAACTATAGATGTGCATTTAATGATCGTTGACCCAGATCGCTACATTAATACCTTTGCTACTTTGGGCAGTAACATACTTACTGTACATTATGAAGCTTGCACTCATCTACATCGTACATTACAAGCAATAAAAGCAGAAGGTATGAAAGCTGGAGTAGCACTGAACCCTCATACCAATATTAATGTATTGGAAGACACTATTAACGATATAGATTTAGTTTGTGTTATGAGCGTCAATCCTGGATTTGGCGGACAAAGCTTTATCGAAAACACTTATGACAAAGTAAAGAAGCTAAAGGAACTCATCACTTGGAAAAAGGCTTCAACCTTAATTGAAATCGATGGTGGAGTGACCAACAAAAATGCTAAAATTCTTTCGGAAGCAGGTGCAGATGTTTTAGTTGCAGGTAGTTATGTTTTTAAAAGTGACAACCAAATAGAGACCATTAAAGATTTGAGTTCTCTAGTAAATTCATAAAAATACCATTTAATTAAATTGTTCTAGCAAATAATTTATTAAATCGGTTGTTGTCACAATCCCAACAAGCTTATTGTCATCAACAACTGGAATGGCGTGAAACTCTTTTTTAGACAATATTTCAGCAACTTCCTTAATTGTAGTCGTAGAACTGACACTTATTAAATTTTTTGCCATGACCTGCTCTATAGTAAACATATTATATACTATAGCATCAATATATTCTTCACCTTCATCTGCTGCATCAGCAAAACTAATGCGTAATAAATCAGTATAACTCAACATACCAATTATAACATCACCTTTAACCACTGGAATATGTCTAATATGGTTTGATTTAAATAACTTTTCAGCAGTTTCTAGACTATCCGCCTTATTTAAAGTTATAACCTTTTTGGTCATTATTGCTGATATCGGCGTTTTTTTGTTCATCATTAATACTTTAAAATCACTCTTAAAGATAAATAACAAATCCATGTGAAATCATGATAAAAGTCAGTTTGTATGTTGTTTAATAACCGGCATATTCAAAATTCAACATTTGTTTTACTTTTTCATATATTTTGGGAAACTGATTTTTAAACTCCATTGGTGATTCAAAGAAGTACTCAATCAACACAGCCAAAAATTCAAATTGATTGGTATACGCATAATCCCTGAAATATCTTGAAGCTACTAGTCGTTGTCTTAACGGTTCATCATTTGAAAGTAATTGTGTGAGTTCCTTAAATGCATCTTTAAATACCGTTGCACTTACGTCACGTTCTTTAATACTGTTTAGATGTATAGCATGTGCAAACTCATGTATGCCCAAATTGAGATTATCATTATCAATATCGTAACCGTGTTTAAAGTCATCCCAAGAAAGCACTAATGCTTTTAATTTAGGATTAAATTCGCCTTTGTGATGTTCTTTATTAATATTTGAATAAAAGGCGTCGGGATAAACAAATATTTTGTCAATTAGTCCAATATAGAAGTCTCGAAAACCAAAAGTCAACATTACGGCAGTTGCAGAAATTAAAACCTGTACTTTGTCATCTATTTTTAAACCATTCCTTCCAATAAATGTTTTATCTTTTATGAAAGATGCTACTCTATGCTCAAAAAACCCTTTGTGTTTCATTGGCAACTTGCCATAAAAAGAAAATTGTTCCTGCAAAATTGATAAATGTGTGGTGGCTAGTTTTTTTTGCTTAAGATAAAAGTGCACAAAAAGGGGTCTTTTATTTCGCATAACATAAGCCATTTCAATCATTCTATACGCGTAATAAAAAAACATGCTGGCTAAGGCTATAAAGAAAATCCCTAGGATTACTTTACTGCCAATAGTGTATTGCTCAATAAAAAAGAAGCTTAACATTAAGTGTAAAACGATTTACAATATAGTTAAATTGTAAAATACGACAATCAAATTAAATTTAACAACAAAAAAAACGGGCATGAATTATGCTCGTTTTTTTATTGTTTAGTGACCACGGAGGGATATATTTATAATCAGTTTTAAACCTAAAACTGAGCAAATTCGACACTTTTTCACATTTTTTCACAACAAACTTTAACTAAAAATGGTCAGAAATGGACATATGTGGTCAAACATGTGGTCAAATAATTTTTCCATTTTTAGAGACTGTTATAACTTTTATAAACTGAAAAAGGTGAATAAATGAGAACAAATTTTAAACTAAGAAAAGGAGGGAAAGTAAACACAATATTAATTGATTTACGACATGGAAGAAACATTAGAGTTAGATTTACGACCTCCTTAACTATTAAAAAAGGATCGGAAAAATATTGGAATAATAAAAACGCAAGGATCAAGCATCCCAACGATATTTTTGATGCGGATGAAATAAACAAAAAGTTGAGGAATTATGAAATTGAATTTGAGGAAGCAATCCAAGAATTAGAAAAAAATGGATGCCTAACACAAACAAGCTGTGACAATGCAATCAAAAAGATATTAAACATTAATACAAATGAAAAAATAGAAATTGACAATATTAAATCAAACAACGTTATTGTTTATTTTGAATGGTATACAACTTTTTATTCGGAAAGGATTTCTCCCAACTCGAAAAAACCCTTAACCGCCGGAACATTAAAAACATATAAAAACTGTAAATCCTATTTCGAAAAATATTTAAAGTCAAGAAAAATTGATAAATTCTATTTTGAAGATTTTAATAAAACCTTCTATTATGATTTCATTGATTATGGCTATGAATCAGGGTACACAAGAAATTATATTGGTTCGATGATACAAAAGCTTAAAACCATTATTACATCTGCTTATGACAATGGGAATCATAAAAATACTGAATTTAAACAAAAGTATTTCTCAAAACTTACTGAAGAAATAAATCATCCTTATCTTAACAAGTCAGAGTTAGATAAAATATATAATGTCAAATTAAATGATGATTATCTTAATGATGTGAGAGATATCTTTTTGATTGCGTGTAATACTGGGTTACGCGTAGGGGATTTAACTACATTTCTAAAAAATCCATTCTTGACAAAATTGGAAAATAGAGATTGTATTCATTTAAAGCAACAGAAAACAGACAAAGAAGTATACATTCCTTTAACCGTAATGGCTCAAAACATCTTAAAAAAGCGTAATAATGGCTTCCCTCCTTACCTCCATCCAAATAAACTTAACAAAGACATAAAACGTGTTTTAAAGCGTGCTAAAATAAATGAAAGCTTTACAAGATATCGAACGGTTAGAGGACAAAAAAACGCGGATACAAGGCCAAAATATAAATTCGTGAGCATGCATACGGCAAGAAGAAGTTTTTGTACTAATGCATACAATGATGGGATGCTTCCCCATCGCATTATGACAATCTCAGGTCATAAATCAGAAAAAGTCTTTATGAATTACATAAAAGCTACTGTCAGAGAAAAAGCTATACAGGTATTTGACCATAGTTTTTTTAACTAATTCCTTTTTAAACAAACATTAATTACAAAAAGAAAAAGAAATATGATTTCATAAATCATTAATACAACTTAGTATATCTCTATACACAAAGTAACTATTCTTTATTTATAGGTATTCAAACCTAAAAGGTACAATTATTATACTAGTAAATAAAGTAAATCAAGATTTCCACCTCATATATTTACAATCCAAAAAAACTTTTTAGATTTGACTTCCGTTTTCTGTACAATAGGACCTTAAATCTTTTAGGTTAAAGATTTTTTTCTAAGCATTGATTAATCAAATATTACTTTTCTACCTCGAAAAGTAATTGAAAATAATTTTTTAAAAGCTTCAATTGTCTTGCGGTAAGACTTGGGTCATTTAGAGATTTTGAAACTACGAATGAACCTTCAAAAACAACTGTAAAAAGATCAGACAAAGAGACTAAATCAACATTAATCTTCTTCTCGCATTCTTTCATAACATTTCCAAGCAGATATTCAAATGTCTTTCTCCATGATAGAATGGAATCTGAAACAGATGTCAAAATTTCTTCGCTAAAATAATTTGGTTCATTTACATATGATGCATATAGGCAACTAGGTGGCTCTGTAATATCTGACATCATATCAATAAATTCTTGAATAAACTGTAAAAGCCTATGTAAGGGATCCCCCATTAGCGATTCAGTTTTTTCCAAAACATAATTCATGTGATTCATGTCTTCGTTGGCATACTCTTCAATTAGTGCCTTTGCCAAAGCATTCTTAGTTTTAAAATGATAAAAAAAAGCTCCTTTTGTTATCCCTGTTTTTTCAAGTATTTGATCTATACTAGTACCCGAAAACCCATTTTTAAATACCAAAGATTTCGACTCGCTCAAAATCTTATTTTTTGTTTTTGTTCCGTCTCTTCCCATATTACAAATATATTAAATTTTTCTTAAAATTAAACAGACTAGTTGGTATAAATAAAATAATTTGTATTTTTGTACCGTCTAGTCTGTTTAATAAATGTAAAAACTAAAAAAATCAAATTAAATATTATTATCATGCAAAATCTATTATCTGAATTACCAACTCCTATTGAATTATTATTAGACCCATTATCATTATATGTATTAGGCTCTTATGCGTTTTTAATATTATGGGAAGAAATATTCGCAGCAAGAAAACTCCCTAAAGTAAAGTTTTGGAGAATAAAAGGGCTGCTCTTTTTCTTTTCTTTTTTTTATGTAGCATCCTATTTACCAATATTTATAGATCCTTTCCTAGCAAAATTTCAATTGATGGATTTAACTCATTTGGGGCTTATAACCAGCTTATTAATTGGATTAGTTGTTTTTGAATTAGTCATATATGCATATCACTTTACCATGCATAAATACAATTTCTTGTGGCGTACGTTTCATCAAGTTCATCACAGTGCAGAACGAATGGATGCATATGGAGCTTTATTTCATAGCCCATTAGATATTATTGGTTTTACCCTTGTGGGAAGTGTTAGTTTCGCTTTACTAATAGGTTTGTCCCCTCAATCAATAACGGTTCTATTATTCGTTATAAACTTTTTAAGTTTTTTTCAACATGCAAACATAAAAACACCACGTTGGATAGGCTTCTTTATTCAGCGTCCAGAAAGTCATTCTGTTCATCATGGAAGAGGCATTCACAAATACAATTATGCCGATTTACCCTTAATTGATATGATTTTTGGGACTTTCAAAAACCCTAAAAACTATGAAAAAGAAACGGGTTTTTACGATGGCGCATCAATCAGGATTAAAGATATGTTTTTGTTTAGAGATGTTTCTAAACCTAAAAAAAAAATGATAAATATAAACAGAACCAACAAATTAATTGTAAAAAACCTAATAAAGAATGGTCTTTATAAGAAAAATATTAGTTATAAAATTTAGTGCATTCATTTTTGCATTTATGCTTACGCTTATCTCTTGTAATAACGATGATATCAATGCAGCACCAGAGTTGTCAAAACGGTATTTTAGATTCAATGGTTGCCGTGAAAGTAATCATAGTAATTGGCAAGATACATCATTTGTTTCGGCAACATTAAATCCTATTGTTATCAAGCAATGTTTAGAGCAATTAAAACTGCCTTTAGAATCCAGAACGCTTTTTCCGTTAGGTAAAATTGACAAAGGTAATGCTGGATATAATAAAAATGGGACACATTCATTTAACTGGCATTATGTTGAAGATTCTTGGGAAATGGTTGAATTAGGTATAGAAATTTATGATGGATGTGCCTACTCTGATGTTGAATTAGCTAATTATGTTGAAACCCTAGGAAGTTATGGCGGATGGGGTAATAGAGTTGTTGAAGAAATTGTAGGAGAGAAATAGAATTAATATAAATTATAGAATGATGAAAAAAGCTTTGTTGTTTTTTATTGGTATGTGCGTTTTTGTTACTTCCTTTTCCCAAACCGTAAATGCGCCTTTAGACTATAAAAATCTTGATAAAGGGTATTTTAAATTAGAGTATGAATTTGGATACAAGTACAATCCTGAACTTCCAACAGTTTTGGTGATTGCTGATGCACAACAGTTTTATGTTAGAAGAGGTAGAATAAAGAGAATTCAAGATGAATTATTTGGTGATCAGGTAAATGTCCTTGGATTAATGCCAAGAGGTAG
>Ga0316189_10003190_pt1 | contig 15950 bp, 14 predicted proteins | sample LowCovwburrow_MG_FD_204930 | JGI IMG/M metagenome (GOLD analysis project Ga0316189, IMG submission 204930) | Coastal sediment microbial communities from Maine, United States - Lowes Cove worm burrow | ecosystem: Environmental > Aquatic > Marine > Coastal > Sediment | place: USA: Maine... | reverse complement strand
AGGACAGTTGATGCGTCGCACTCCGTGCCAGGAATTACCGCGGCGGCCGAAAATCAAGCTGCGGTTGTCCCTGGTATCTGCCGGATATTCCGCCTCAAAGTCCTCGAAGGCAGGCGCATTGTTGGCCTCTATCTGCCCCTTATCATCCAGAATGACCGTCTCTCCACCCCAGTCCCACTGCCAATCTTCGGGGGTGTTGAGGTAAAAGATCTGGGAGCCGATTTTGCCTTTGGAGTCACAATGTGGAGAGACTTCGCCACCGTTTGGGGTGAAATGCCAGTGAAAGCGAAAGCGCACGCTGGACACGTCGAGCAGTGAGCACACGAAATCCCGGTAGCGGTCGCTGCGCAATTCGTCAACGAAAGTGCGCCAGGGCGCGGACAACTCCATGCCATCCTCGTAGTCCAGCACATAGCGGTCGTGGCTGGATTGGCCATGCTTGCGCTGCTTGCCGAAAAAGGCGCGAAACTGCGCAATATCCGGCATAGCAGCCAGCAGTTCGGGAAAGCCTTGCTCACAGATAAAGTGTTGCGGATTGACCCACGGATAGGGTGATTGAGCGCGAAATGCCGCCGGGTCGATACCGTCCAGTACGGCGGGATTCAAAAACTGCGTTGCAGGGCTGCTCATAATCTCATCGTCGTCAAAAGTCGGAAGTATAAGGCCCCGCAAGGGGCATGGACAGCATCAATTTTGTGGATAAATCGATGTAAAATATCCCCTCTCCACCCGCCGACAGATCCACTGTGGCAAACGACGGCAAAAGCAGCAGCTAGTGGCAGGCTTATAAGCTATAGTTCGCGATGTGGCAAGGGAGTATAGCGTCGTGAAACTGTCTAAATTCGGGAACAAGTTTGCCGGCACATCCGGTATCGTCGAACTGATGGACGACCTGGGGTCAGCGCTGAACGAGAACCCCGACATGATTTTCATGGGTGGCGGCAATCCGGGTCACCTCACCGAAGTGGAGGCCATTTTCCAGCAAAGACTGGAGCAAATCATGGCCAATCCCAGGCAGCGTCACAGCCTGTTCGGCATCTACCAATCACCCCAGGGGGACAAGGAATTTCGCGAAGAGGTCGCGGCCTTTCTCAACAGGCAATTCGGCTGGCACCTGTGCGGCAACAATGTCGCAGTGAGCAATGGCAGCCAATCCGCATTCTTCGTGCTGTACAACATGTTTGCGGGGTCAATGCCAGACGGTACGCATAAATCCATCCACCTGCCGCTGGCCCCCGAATATATCGGCTACGGTGACGTGGGCCTGTGCGAAAACTTTTTCACCGCCACCAGGCCCACCATCGAGCTGCTCGACGAGCACCTGTTCAAATATCACGTGGATTTTTCCCATCTTGCCCCCGGCGAGGAGACCGGGGCGCTGTGCGTCTCCCGCCCCACCAACCCGACAGGCAACGTGCTCACGGATGAGGAAGTGGCACATCTCGATGAAATAGCCCGCAGCTGCGACATTCCGCTGATTATCGATGGAGCTTACGGGCTACCCTTCCCGGGAATCCTGTTCACCGATGCAAAGCCCCACTGGAACGACAACACCATCCTGACCCTGAGCCTGTCCAAATTGGGACTGCCGGGCGCACGCACCGGAATCATTGTGGCCAGACAGGAGATTATTCAAGCCTATACCAACGCCAACACCATCGTCAGCCTGGCCTGCGGCAACCTCGGCCCGGCGCTGGCCAGGGCACTGTTTGACGGCGACGAAATACTGTCCATCACCAGGGACCACGTGACGCCCTTCTACCGGGAACGCTCGCGACAAACACTGGCCTGGTTCCGCGAGCAACTGGGTAAACTGCCCTATCGCATACACAAGCCGGAGGGCGCTATTTTTCTCTGGCTCTGGTTCGAGGGCTTGCCTATCACCAGCCAGCAGCTGTATGAGCGGCTCAAGCAGCGCGGCGTACTTGTGGTACCCGGCCACAACTTTTTTGTCGGCATAGAAAAGGACTGGCCGCATCGCGACGAGTGTATTCGGGTGTCTTATGCCAGTGATGCAGAGTCGGTGCGGCGGGGTGTCGAAATTATTGCCCAGGAGGCCGCTCGCGCTTACGGGGAAACCTGAATGGCTGGGCGAATAGCGCGCGAGATATTTTCTTCCCGCTGCCTTATCATGCGCAGTGAAGTTACCCGACCAACCACCTCAACAAACGACAGGGAAGCATCATGCCCAGGCTGATATTGATACCTCTGGCCACCGTCCTCATTTTACTGGTGGCGGCAGTCATCCTGATACCGCTGATACTGGATGAAGACAGAGTACTGGAGCTGGCGGCCACCACCCTGCGCGAAGAGACCGGGGCTACCCTGACGGTGGCAGGCCAGAGCAGCATATCGATCTTTCCCTCGGTCAATGTATCCCTGGCAGACGCAGCGATCACCATGCCCGGCAAGAGCGAGCCCGACCTGAAGGTGCGCTCATTGCAAATTGGGGTAGCGCTGTTACCGCTGTTTTCAGGCAGCGTGGAGATCGACCGTATCCACCTGGACGGCGTGACCACGAGATTGGAATCGAGCGAGGAACAGGCCAGCGCTGACGGCGCTGCAATGAGCGACGAGGAACTCGATGCGTTCTACGCGGCCCGGCGCAAGGCCATGGCGGATGCGGGGAAGAGCGCGGGGGCGGAAGCCGTCGTCGCCGTGCCCCTGGCACTCAAGGTGGCACACCTGATTATGACCGACTCGCGGCTGGAGATAGTGGACCCCGCGACCGGGGATTCCACCGTTGTCGAAATCGTCCGACTGGAGACGACCGACCTCAACCTGGAGGGCAAACCCCTGCCGGCATCCCTGACATTGAGAGTGGTTGCCGAGCAGCCCATCGAAGTGACGCTGGACGGCATCGTGCGCATAGACCAGAAAGTACAAACGGTGCTTCTGGATGAAATCAAGGTGGTGGTCAGTGGGGCAACTGCGCAACCCATCATGCTGCAAAGCGGGGGCACTATCGACCTGTCCCGGCAGGTGGCCGACCTGCAATTAGCACTGGCAACGGGCGAGACGGCGGGTAGTGGCACCCTGCGCTACGCCAGTTTCGAAAGCCCGCAGATCGACACGCGCCTGCAGCTGAACCTGTTTGATCCCGCCCTGCTGGCGCTGGCTGGACCGGAAGCTGCAAGCGCGGCAGATTCACCAGACGATAGCACCAGTGGTGATGAACCCTTGCCACTGGATGCCATTCGGCTGATCGACACCCGCGCCCACCTGACCATTGAGCAGGCCGTATTTGGCGCACATGCCATAAACAATATGGTGGTAAACATACGAGCCGTGGAGGGCATTGTCCGGGTGAACGCCCTGAGCGGAGAGCTGCACGGCGGAAAGCTCGACCTGAAAGGTGTTTTTAACGGCAAGCACAATACCGCATCACTCAACACCAGCGGCAGTCTCACAGACATGGACATCACTGCGGCGCTAACGGCCACGGGCTCTGAACAGACCGTGTCTGGCAACGCGACCATGAACTGGCGGCTGAGCAGTAAAGGGCGCTCGATGAATGAGCTGATCGGGTCACTACAGGGCCCGATCAAATTGCAGACTCGCGAGGTAACACTACAGGAGATGAGTGTCGAGCACATGCTGTGCCAGGCCGTGGCGCTGACCAACAAGGAAACCCTCACCGCCCAATTTCCCGACAGCACCCGTTTCCAGTCACTCACCGCAGATGTTCAACTGGCGCAAGGCAAAGCGCAGTTGCGACCGCTACGCGCCGAGCTGCCACATATTGCGCTCAAGGGTACCGGCGCCTTCGACCTGCTCAGCCAGGACTTCAATGCAACAGTAAAGGCCAGCTTGTCACCTGAGCTGGAGCAGCTGGATCGCGCCTGCCGGGTCAGCAAACGCCTGACGGCCATAGACTGGCCGGTAAACTGCAAGGGTAACGTCGCTACAGACCCGGCGCAGTGGTGCGGCGTGGATACCGAGGAAATTATCGAGGACCTGGCGAAATATGAAGGGAAACGCCGAATCGAGAAGGAAGCAGGCAAGCTATTGGACAAACTGTTCAAGTAAGCAGTCCATAACCGCTTTAGACACAAGCCAGGGCCTGTTCACACTATCTGAGTCTGCCCTGGCTAGTTGAGGACGCGATAACCACGGCCCCGGAGGCAGCGCTTGACCACCTGTACTTCAGTGCGCTCTCCCTCGCTAACACCCTTGGCACCACCGGTTACTGCACCGACACCCGCGCCGCGCTGAGCGTCTCGACTGTTGCCCGCCGCAGCGCCGACCAGGCCACCCACTACGGCCCCGGAAACCGCCCCTCTGGCCGCCTTCTCCCCGGTTTGCACCCCGCTGGAATACTGTCGGCACTCCGCAAGATCCTGTGCATACTGGGTCATGTTAACGCCCTTCTCATCGATGATAATCTCATCGGTCGTGGTACAAGCGACAAGCAGCACCGCTAAGGACACTTTCGCGATAGCAGTTTTCATATCCCCCCTTTGTGTGCACGGCAATCTATTCATGGTAGCCGCTCAAGGCTAACACGCCAGATCCCGCGTGTGTCGCGCTCCGACGGTAAAGAAGTGTTAAGGCACCGCGCCGGTTCAGGTATTGCCTGGCGGGCAGGCGGCGTCCGCTGTTGCCCAGCCGCTGGCGGCATCAGCGCACCGGCACTAAGGGGACGAAATATTTTCCTGCCCCGCGCTTTCCACCGGGCCCAAGCTGGTATCCTTTACGCTCATTTGTCAGGGAAATGCCGTGGCGCATACACTGAAAAAGCTCATCCTGGCCATGATGGCCAGCCTGCGCGACCTGCTGCCGATAGTGCTGGTTATCGTCTTCTTTCAATTCTTCGTGCTGCAGCAGCCCCTGCCCAATGTTGGCCAAATCCTGCTCGGGGTGCTGTTTGTGGTGCTGGGCCTGACCTTTTTTATCCACGGCCTGGAACAGGGCCTGTTTCCAATCGGCGAATCCATGGCCACCGCTTTCGCGCGCAAGGGTAGTCTTTTCTGGCTGATCGCCTTCGCTTTCTCCCTGGGTTTCGGCACCACGGTGGCGGAACCAGCGCTGATTGCGGTCGCCAGGGAAGCCGCTGAGGTCGCGGCCAATGGCGCTATGATTGGCGCCAGTGAGGACGCAAAGCGCCAGTACGCCAGCGGCTTGCGTTACACCGTGGCGCTGTCGGTCGGACTGGCCATCGTGGTCGGCGTCATCCGCATCCTCAAAGGCTGGCCAGTGCAATGGTTTATCATCGGCGGCTACGTGCTGGTGGTCGGCATGACCACGGTCGCCCCCAAGGAGATTATCGGCATCGCCTATGACTCCGGTGGTGTCACCACATCAACCATTACCGTGCCACTGGTTACAGCCCTGGGTGTCGGCCTGGCCGCCTCCATTCGCGGCCGCAACCCGATGATCGATGGCTTCGGCCTGATTGCACTGGCCTCGTTGACACCCATGATTTTCGTTATGGCCTACGGCATGCTGATATGATGGAAATACTGACCGCCATATTCGCCGTCACAATGGGCACGGTCAGTGATGTGCTGCCCATCGCGGCTATCATTTTCGGCTTCCAATTTGCCGTGCTGCGCCAGAAACCGGTTAATCTGCGCGGAATTTTGATGGGTTTCCTGTGGGTGCTGATGGGCCTGTCGCTGTTTCTGCTCGGTCTTGAATGGTGCCTGTTTCCGCTGGGCAGGCTGATGGCGGAGCAGTTGACCGACCCCGCTTTTATCCAAACGGCGTTGGCGGCAGGCGAAACAGCGAAAGACATCAACTGGACGCACTACTACTGGGTCTATATTTTTGCTTTCCTGATCGGCTTCAGCACGACAATCGCAGAACCTTCACTGATCGCGGTGGCGATCAAGGCCAACGAGGTATCCGCTGGCGCCATCGGTATCCTGGGCCTGCGCATATCCGTAGCGCTGGGTGTTGCCGTGGGCATCGCCCTGGGATGTTACCGGATCGTGGTCGGCGACCCCATCCACTGGTATATCATTAGTGGTTACATCATTGTGGTGCTGCAGACTGCCGTAGCGCCGAAGATGATCATCCCGCTGGCTTATGACTCCGGGGGCGTTACCACATCAACCGTCACCGTGCCACTGGTCGCGGCTCTGGGCCTCGGCCTGTCGGAGACAGTCCCGGGGCGAAACCCGCTGATAGACGGCTTCGGCCTGATTGCCTTTGCCAGTCTATTTCCTATCCTGTCGGTGATGGCCTACGCGCAGCTCTCCGAATTCAAAGCCAAACTGGGACGCCGGCGGGCCGGGAGTGAAGAAAATTGAGTGAAAGCCTAAGGAGAATGTCATGCATTTCAAAATGATCATAGTCTTTGTCGAGGACAAGAAGACCGACGCGGTCATGGACGCCGCGCGCGAGGCCGGTGCAACGGGTGCCACGGTCGTCCACAATGCCAGGGGCGAGGGGCTCGAGGTCAGCAAGACCTTCTTCGGCCTGTCACTCGAAACCCAGCGCGATGTCATACTGTTCCTGGTCGAGGAGCACCTGTGCCGACAAATTCTCGAAGAAATCAATGCCGCGGGGCAGCTTGACGCCGAACCAGGGACCGGCATTGCTTTCCAGGTAGATGTCGAGGACGCTGTCGGCATCGCCCATCAGGCCAGACAAATTTCCCAAGATGTCGAGGAGCTACTGTAATGCACAAGAAGGTAATCAAGGTCAGCAGCGTGATGCATAAAGAGCACCTGGAGCTGGATGGCATGGCCACCGTCAAGGAAGCGCTAGATAGGATGAAAACGGAGAACGCCAGCGTTGTCATCGTCAAAAAGCGTCATGAGCACGATGCTTTCGGTATCGTGCTGCTGTCTGATATCGCGAAAAAAGTGCTGGCGAAGGATCGGGCTCCCGAGCGGGTTAACGTCTATGAGATTATGTCCAAACCGGTGATATCAATCGATCCCGACCTGGACGTGCGCTACTGTGCTCGCCTGTTCGATCGGTTCGGACTGTCCAACGTACCCGTAATCGATAACGAGCAAGTTATCGGCATCGTCAGCTACAGTGAACTGGTCTTCAATGGCCTCGTTGAACTGATCGAGTAGTCCGGTTCGATGGCGATTAACATTCTGGGCATATCTGCCTACTATCACGACAGTGCAGCGTCGCTACTCGTCGATGGACGCATTGTGGCAGCGGCACAGGAAGAGCGCTTCACAAGAAAGAAGCAGGACGCCGGCTTCCCCGCTCGCGCCATTGCGTACTGTTTAAGCGAAGCTGGCGTCAACCTGGCAGATATCGACCAGGTAGTTTTCTATGACAAACCACTGGTCAAGTTCGAACGCCTGCTGGAAACCTACCTGTCCTATGCACCCAAAGGTTTCAAATCGTTCCTGGCTTCCATGCCAATCTGGTTGAAAGACAAGCTGTTCCTGAAAACCACGCTCAAGCGTGAACTCGGTGCGCTGGCAGGAAGCGAAAAGAACCTGCCCCCACTGCTATTTACCGAGCACCACAAGTCTCACGCGGCGTCCGCATTTTTTCCCAGCCCGTTTGAAAGAGCGGCTGTACTTTGCCTTGATGGCGTGGGGGAGTGGGCTACCAGCTCAGTGTGGATCGGTGATGGTAATACCCTGGCGGCCCAGTGGGAGATTGATTTTCCCCACTCTCTGGGGTTGTTGTATTCCGCGTTTACCTACTACACCGGTTTCAAGGTGAACTCCGGGGAGTATAAACTGATGGGGCTGGCTCCCTACGGCGAGCCCAGGTATGTCGACCTGATCCTCGAAAACCTGCTGGACCTCAAGGAAGACGGAAGTTTTCGTCTCGATATGCGCTATTTCAACTACGCGACCGGCCTGACCATGACGAACAGCCGCTTTGATGCCCTGTTCGGCGGGTCGCCGCGCACAGCGGAATCTGAAATCACCCAGCGGGAAATGGATATAGCCCGCTCCATCCAGGTTGTCACCGAGGAGGTCGTGCTGAAGATCGCACGCAGTGTGCACCGAGAGTTGGGTATCGATTACCTGTGCCTGGCTGGCGGCGTGGCGCTCAACTGTGTCGCCAATGGCAGGCTGTTGCGTGAGGGGCCTTTTCGAGACATCTGGATACAGCCGGCCGCCGGCGATGCCGGCGGCTCACTGGGTGCCGCATTGTCGGTGTGGCATGAATACCTGGAGAAGCCGCGCGCAATACATCCCGGCGACAGCATGCGGGGCGCTTACCTGGGACCACGTGCCGATACCTCATCGATCAGGGCCTACCTGGATAGCGTCGGAGCGCACTACGAGGAACTTGATGACGATATACTGATGCCCAGACTGGCTCAGCTTCTCTGTTCGGAAAATGTCATCGGCTGGTCGCAGGGCCGCATGGAATTCGGACCGCGCTCGCTGGGGGCAAGAAGCATCATTGGCGACCCCCGCAGCAAGAAAATGCAATCGGTGATGAACCTCAAAATCAAGTACCGGGAATCTTTCCGGCCATTCGCGCCAGCGGTCAAGGCCGAGTGCGTCTCGGACTGGTTTGAGCTCGACAGGCACAGCCCCTACATGCTGCTGGTTGCGCCCATCAGGCAGGAGAAGCGCCTGAAAGTGAGCGAGCATCAAAGCGGGCTGTTCGGTATCGATAAGCTCAACATTCCGCGCTCTGAGGTGCCGGCCGTTACCCATGTCGATTTTTCTGCGCGGGTGCAAACGGTCCACGCGCAGACCAACCCGCGTTTTCACCAACTGCTGGAGGCTTTTGAAGCGACCAGTGGCTGCCCTGTGCTGGTCAATACCTCCTTCAACGTGCGCGGTGAGCCGATAGTCTGCACCCCGCAAGACGCCTATCGCTGCTTTATGCGAACAGAAATGGACTACCTGGTATTGGAGGGTTTTTTGCTTGCCAAGGACAATCAGCCACAATGGCAGGAGGCTGCAGACTGGCGCAACGAGTATGAGCTGGATTGAACATGATGCATTCGATTGAAACACTGGACAGCGCCGGCTACCGCAGGTTCGGGCTGGTTTCCGGTGCTATGGTGCTGTTCCTGTTTGGCATGGCGATTCCCTGGCTGTTTTCGTTTGAGTACCCGCGGTGGCCGTGGATCTTCGCCGGCATACTGGCAACCTGGGCACTGCTGCTGCCGGCAACACTTAAACCGCTGTACATCGGCTGGATGAAATTCGGGAATGTCATGAACTGGATAAATACCCGCATTATTCTGGGTATTATCTTTTACGGATTGATAGTACCGTTCGGGCTGGTGATGCGACTGTTCGGCAAAGACCCGATGCAGCGCAAGCTGGACAGTGCTGTCAAAACCTATCGGGTTGACAGCCAGAACCCGCCCAGAGGCAACATGGAAAACCCTTATTAATGCTCGATCTCATCAAAGACCTCTGGGGCTTTATGCGCTCCAGGAAGAAATTTTGGCTGGCGCCAATAATTTTCACCATGGTGCTACTGGGTGCGTTGCTCGTACTGACGCAGGGCTCCGCTATTGCGCCGTTTATCTACACCTTGTTCTAGAACGCCACCGCAGGAGCAGGTATATCGACGCTCGGCGGGTGCAGTGAGGCGCAGGCGACATCGCCCCGACGAACGCGCAAAATAGCTGTCTGGCCATTGGCTATTGCGTGTGCAGCAAGGCCACGCCCATAGCCTGCTCGCCCGCGCCCACGTAGTACAGGTACAACCGACCATCCAGATCGCGCAGGATGTAGGGGTCCCTGAGTTCATGGCCGGGTAGCTCGAGCTCCCCGCGCAGGGACGACATGACAGGCAGTGCGCTGCCCTCCCAGTCTCGCTCAGGTCGCAACAGCTCTGCGCCTTGCGTGGCACGCCAGTTGTTCCAGTCCGGGTCAGAAAGATCAACCCTGGAGTAGAGCAATCGCTCCGGCGCATCGCCAACGCGGCTCCACAGGACGTGCAGGATATTTCCATCCAGCCAGACACCGGCATGACGCATACTGGGGTCAAACAACAGCCGGTCACGCGGTTTGAAGTCGCCGTCCGGATCGCGGGCACGACAGATTACGCCGGGCATGCCCAGCAGATAATGCTCACCCTTGTAGTCCCAGCCACGCAGGTAGGTCGAAAACACCGACGAGTCCAGCAGCTCAAAATTTATCCCATCCGCAGATTGCGCAATACGACTGCTCTGATAATCGCTGCGCCCCAGGCCATGGAAGTAAATATGCGCCGCAGGCTGTCACCTGGGTGACAGCCTGCGGCGCCGTTTTCTGGCTATATTTGCCATTGCTCACCAGGGCTCCATATTGTCGAACTCAATCTAACGATAGAAGAGAACCGTAATGACGAATCCCAGCACCAGCAGAAACCTTCTGGCCGCTTCACTGGCCTCATTAATCAGCCTGCCGGCAACGGCCCAGAACGTACTGGAAGAAGTTATCGTTACGGCCCAGAAGCGTGAGGAAAGCCTGCAGGATACGGCCATCGCGATTACCGCTATCGGCGGCGCTATGATGGACGAGCTGAACATCCGCAGCAGTTCCGATTTCGAGGCCATCGTGCCCTCCCTGTCGGTCAGGGACAACCCGTCCAGACTGTTCCTGCGCGGCGTCGGCCGGGTCACCAACAGCCTCGGCACCGAGCCGGGTGTCGCGGTCTACCTGGACCAGGCCTACACCGAAAACTTTACCGTGCTGAGCCGCGCCACTTCCCTGACCACCGAGCGGATCGAAGTATTGCGAGGCCCCCAGGGCACACTGTTCGGCCGCAACGCGACCGGCGGCGCGGTCAACGTCACCTCGCTCAAGCCCACTGACGAATTTGAACACCATGTGCGGGCCACTGCCGGTGACTACGGGCAGTTCGACATGGGCGCCTCGTCTTCCGGACCAATCACCGACGATTTACGCTACCGGGTCTACGGCTACCAGCAAACCCGCGACGGCTACATCGACAACAAGGGCGGCGCTGACGTGTGGGACAAGGACCGTTGGGGCCTGGGAGCACAACTGAGCTGGGATATGTCCGACACTGTCAACCTGTGGCTGAGCTACGCCACGGACATCCGGGACAACGAGAGAAACCTGGGCATACTGGGTGGCGGCTACCTGATCACCCCCTACCTTCCCGATGTGCGCAGCCAGGACGGCTTCCTCTTGAGCGAGGCCTACCAGTGGGACAAGGAGAACCCTGCGGTAAAAGACAGTTACAAGGTCGACTCCAATGACGTGGGCAAAAGCAAGGATGACAGCAACAACAAGTGGATCGCCCACCTGACCTGGGACCTGGACAATGTGACCCTGAAATACATCGGCAGCTACTTCGACGGCAATTACACCAACAGTAACGGCGACCTGGGCTATACCTCGAACCCGGACAACCAGGTGGTGGAATCGGTCGAGCAGGACAGCGAGGCCTACAGCCACGAGATCCAGTTCCTGTCCGAGACGGAAGGCCCCCTGCAATGGGTGGGTGGCCTGTACTTCTACCACGACGAAAAAGAGCAGCCATACACCATTCAAAGCCGCCTGGCAGAATATCTCGACTATGTCGTTCCTGGTGACGAGATTGCGAGTTTTGACCCCTCCACCGCGCAACCAAACCCCGGGCGCGTGCAATACTTTCAAAAAGGGGACCTGGACAGGGACTCCTATGCGGCTTACTTCGACGCCAACTACAGCTTCAATGAAAGCTGGAAGCTGACTGCTGGCCTGCGCTATTCCTACGACGAAAAAGACGGCTACGAGGAGCAATACATCGTAGCCGATTTAAATGCCGTTGAGACGATCGCGCCCGGGACGGGGCTGTCGGATTACGATATCTTGAAGCCTATCTGGAACGCCACGGGTTTTCCCGACAATTGCTGCGGCGGCGACTTTTCGGAGGAGGTAAGCAGCCGCAAACTCGATGACGACTGGGACAACGTCTCAGGCCGGCTGGTGCTGGACTACATGTACAGTGATGACGCCATGATGTACGCCAGCATTGCCAGCGGCTACAAGTCCGGCGGCTTTCGTCTGGGCGACCTGCAACCCGATCCTGTTTTCGATGAAGAAGAGCTGATCGCCTACGAAATTGGTTACAAGGGCACCATTAACGGCACCCTGCAGGTGAACGCCGCAGCCTACTACTACGATTATTCGGATATGCAGGTGCTGGTATCGCGCCTGACCGATGAAAACCTGCCCGTTTCGGAAGTGGTCAACGCCGACTCAGCCGAGGTCAAGGGCGTTGAATTAGAGACCATCTGGCTGGCCACCGAGAATCTCATGCTGATGGCTAACTACAGCTATATCGACGGTGAATACGACGACTTCTGCTGCGCCGTGGACACCATCGGCGCTCCAGAGTTGGGCGAACAGGATCTTTCCGGCAACCCGCTGACGCAGGCACCTGAAAACAAGGTCTTTTTTAACGCCAGCTATTCCATCCGGACCAGTTCCTGGGGCGAGTTCGTTCCCTCCGCCAGCTATTCCTGGGTGGACGAGCGGCAGTACGACGTGTTCGATACCGATGCTACCCGGGCCGACGACTACTACCGCGTTGACGCCATGCTGACTTGGTACAGCCCCTCAGAAAACCTGCGGGTCATTGCCAGCGGTAGAAACCTGACCGACGAGGAGACCTGGGTCACCCTGGAACGCCTGAATACGTTTGGCGCCCTGACCGGGCAGGCAAACGAACCGCGCAACTGGTCCATAGAAGTCCAGTACGACTTCTAGGTTCCAGGGCCGCCGCGCAAAGCGGCAGCCGGCGGCCAGCCATGCTTTCCGTCGAAGCGGCCAGTTCGGCCGCTTGCCCGCGCCTTGCAAATCTGCTCGACCCGGCGTTTAATTGAGTGGACCCCAACGGCGCAGGGTAGTGATGCCAGATGCCGGCTGCTATGACCGGGGCTGCAGTACCGCTTCCAGGAATGACTGGCAGCCGCGATCTGCCAAGGAGACCACTGAATGAGCTTGAGACCCCCCAATATGGTCCTGGCCCTCACCGATGGACCGCGGGCGTTCGCTGATGCCGCCTGTCTGAACCTGGCCTCCCCCTTGTTGCGCAAATTGCCCCGCACCAGCAAAGCGCACAGCGTCATGGTCATCCCCGGCTTTTTAGGCGACGACAGGGGCAATGGCCCGCTCATTCGCTACTTGCGCCACCTGGGCTATACCGCCGACGGCTGGGGGCAGGGACGCAATCTCGGACCCAGCAGTTTCAGCGAAGATGGGCTGCGCGGCGCCCTGGAACCGTTGCTGGAGGCGGGCAATGGCAAGGCATCCCTGGTCGGGCACTCCCTGGGCGGACTTTACGCCCGGGAAATCGCCCGCATGCAGCCAGACAACTTCCATCAGGTCATTACCCTGGGCAGCCCCTTCGGTAAGGGTCACCAGGACGCATCCCATGCCAGTCGACTTTACCAGCGACTCAACCCGGAGCCCGATGCCCGGGGCGACAACGATGCGCTCAACCAACCACCACCGGTTCCAACGACAGCTATCTATACCAAGGCTGATGGTGTGGTGAACTGGCGCACATCCCTGCAGCAAGGCGATGACCACAACGTACACAACATCCGCGTACCGGGCAGCCATATCGGCCTGAATATCAATGCCGCAGTCTGGTTCTGGATTGCCAGAAAGCTGGCCGAGATCGATACCCGGCTCGTCTAGGGCTCGCGGCTCCTGGCCAGGTCGCCGGGCAGGTGGCGTGCAGCAAGCCAGAATAGAATGATGGCCGGTGAGCTGATTATGCCCACGGTCAACATGGCATAGCGCAGGCTGTCACTGCCGAAGTATCCCGCGTAGAAATCACTCAACAACCCCGCCGTGAGCGGCCCCAGACCCAGGCCAATCAGGTTCAGTACGAAAAACAGTATGGCTGAGGTCAACGCGCGCATGGCCGGAGGAACCAGGGTGTGAGAAATGGCCAGGCAGGGTCCCAGGTAAGTGTTCAGGCAGATGGTAACCAGGAACATGAAGACGATAACCAGTGTCGTGTTGTCCAGCAACAGATAGGGGAACCCCAGCGGCAGGGCGAGCACACCCGCCAATGCGGGTAGCCAGAGGTACCAGCGTTTATCGCTCACCCCCAGGCGATCTGCCAGGTAACCCCCGAGAAACGTACCCAGAAGCCCACCGCCACCGCCAAAAATAGCCAGAACAATACCCACCTCACTCATTTCCAGGCCGTGATTACGGACCATGTAGGACGGCGCGAAATTACCGCTACCGTAACCGGCAAAAGCAGTGAGACCGGTCGCTGCAGCCAGGTACCAGAAAGAGCGATAGGAACGCAATACCTGAATGGTCTCGCGCAGGGTAGGCTTGTAACTGGCCGCCGCCGAAGACTCCCAATGACCGCGGATGGGCTCCCGAACGGTCAGGAAAAAAACCGCGGCAAACATTACGCCCGGCAATCCCACCGCCATGAAAGCCATACGCCAACCGTAAATCTGGCTGATGAAGCCTCCTATGATAAAGCCGAGCAATATTCCCAGGTGCACGCCGGTGGAGTAAATGGCCAGTGCAGTTCCGCGCCTCTCCGGTGGATAGTAGTCACTGATCATGGAGTGGGCGGGCGGGCTGCCACCCGCCTCACCGATACCAACGCCAACGCGCGCCAGCAGTAACTGGGTATAGTTCTGGGCCAGACCAGACAAGGCGGTCATGCCGCTCCAGATGGTCAGAGCGCCAGCAATGATATTGCGCCGGTTGGTGCGATCGGCCCAGTAGGCGATCGGTATACCCGCGGTGATGTACACCAGGGCAAAGGAAAACCCGCTCAACAAACCCAGTTGCGCGTCGCTGAGCCCCATGTCGTTCTTGATGGGCTCTTGCAGGATAACCAGGATTTGCCGGTCGACGAAATTAAAGGCGTATACGATGGTCAGCATGAACAGGCCGAAGCCGGCCGCACGCGGCGTAATTGCAGTCTGTTTACCCGGGGCCTCAGCGCGCCTTGCCAATCTTTTATCCTCTGCGTTATCGTTATCCGCCACGCCTGGCGGGATAGGGTGTCACGCGCGTCGCCCCACTATACACCGCCACTGGAAGAATACATGCGCAATACGCGGGCAGATCAGGCCGCACCTGCATGCATGATGGCACGGACTGCTCTGTACCGGCGATCTACCGTGGGAAGCGGTGCCCCCCGGCAACGTGCGATAATTGCGTTACCGCTGCAACTCTTTTGCCACTGGAGACAACATGTCCTACAACACCTTACGCTACGAAGTCGCCGACAATATTCTGACGCTGACGCTGAACCGCCCGGAGCACCTCAATGCCTTCACGGTAGAGATGGCCAACGAGCTGATCGAGGCGTTCAATCGCGCCAGTGATGACGATGACGTGCGCGCGGTGGTTGTCACCGGCCAGGGCAAGGCATTTTGTGCCGGAATGGACCTCTCGGTAGGGGGCAATGTATTCGGGCTCAATGAGGAACTACAGCCGACCATGGCGGATTTGAACGAGCGCCTGGACGACCCCGAGATCATCGCCGGAGTCCGCGACACCGGGGGTCGGGTAACGCTGGCGATCTATGACTGCAACAAGCCGGTTATCGCAGCCATTAACGGCGCGGCGGTCGGCATCGGCGCGACCATGACCTGCGCAATGGATATTCGACTGGCCTCGGAACATGCGCGCATTGGATTTGTATTCAACAAGATCGGGATTACGCCCGAGGCCTGCTCCACCTGGTTCCTGCCACGCATCGTCGGTATTTCCCAGGCCCTGGAGTGGGTCTACAGCGGCGATATCCTGAAAGCCGATGCAGCGCACAACGGAGGCTTCGTGAAAACGGTGTTACCCGCCGATCAGCTGCTGGCGGAGGCCTACCGCATTGCCGGTCGAATCGCGGAGCACAGCCCTGTGGCGATCGCCCTGACCCGGCAGATGATGTACCGCAACGCGTCGCAGCCACACCCGCTGGAAGCTCACAAAGTGGATTCACTGGCCATGTTCTATACCAGTATCGGCAGCGGCAAGGAGGGCGTGCAGTCCTTCCTGGAGAAGCGCAAGGCCAACTTCAGTGAACACACATCGACCGACATGCCCCCCTTCTACCCCGGGTGG
>Ga0316189_10003189_pt1 | contig 15950 bp, 9 predicted proteins | sample LowCovwburrow_MG_FD_204930 | JGI IMG/M metagenome (GOLD analysis project Ga0316189, IMG submission 204930) | Coastal sediment microbial communities from Maine, United States - Lowes Cove worm burrow | ecosystem: Environmental > Aquatic > Marine > Coastal > Sediment | place: USA: Maine... | reverse complement strand
GGATCGAATGCCGGAACCCTTATACCTGGCAGATGTGGATACCGCCCCGCAGCAGGCAAAGACCCTGCTGGAGGTGCTCGAATGGCATGTCCAGGCCCATCCCGAACGCCCCCATATCTATCTCTATGGTGAAAGCGGTGAAGCCGGTGAAATTAGCTACCTTGAATTGCTGCAGGGTGCGCAGCGGGTGGCAGCGGGGTTGCGCTCACATGATCTGCAGCCCGGCCAATCGGTTGCGCTCATGCTCCCTACCGGTCGGGACTATTTTTACAGCTTCTTCGGTGTATTGCTGGCGGGCGGCATCCCGGTACCCATCTATCCACCGGCGCGGCTTTCTCAGATCGAGGATCACCTGCAACGGCACGTCCGGATCCTCAACAATGCCATGATCTCCATATTGATCACGGTGCCGGAGGCCCGGGTAGTCGCCCGATTAATGCGCTCACAGGTCGTGAGTCTGCACCACATCCTCGACCCACAGACCCTGCAACAGAACAGCACCGGGATTGGAATGCCCCCGTTGCGCTCATCGGACATTGCCTTTCTGCAGTACACCTCCGGCAGCACCGGCAACCCTAAAGGGGTGGAGCTGAGTCATGACAATCTGCTGGCCAATGTGCGGGCGATGGGGGTCGCGGTTCAGGCGGATTCCCGTGACGTCTTCGTCAGCTGGCTGCCCCTCTATCACGACATGGGGCTGATTGGCGCCTGGTTCGGGAGTCTCTATTTTGCCAGCCCGCTGGTGATTATGTCGCCGCTGGCCTTCCTGGCCCGCCCCCACCGTTGGCTGTGGGCGATCGACCGTTTCAAGGGTACCCTCTCCGCGGCCCCGAACTTTGGTTACGAGCTCTGCATCAACAAGGTGTCCGACGAGGACATCAATGACCTGGACCTGAGCAGCTGGCGGCTTGCCTTCAATGGGGCCGAAGCGGTCAGTCCCCAGACCATACGCCGCTTCAGTGAACGCTTTCGGCCCTATGGTTTCCAGCCCCACGCGATGACTCCGGTGTATGGGCTGGCCGAAAGCTCGGTGGGTCTGGCCTTTCCTCCGCTGGGGCGCGAGCCGCTCATCGACCGGGTGCAGCGTGATGCCCTGACCCTATCCGGAAGGGCAGAGCAGGCTGCAGATGCTGACGCGGGGGCCCTGGAGTTCGCGGCCTGCGGCCGGCCTCTGGCCGGGCATGAGATCCGTATCGTGGATTCGATAGGTGGTGAGCTGCCGGAACGCAGAGAGGGCCGGCTTCTGTTCCGGGGGCCTTCCTCCACCAGCGGTTATTTCCGTAACCCGGAGGCGAGTCGCGAGCTGTTTCGGGGCGACTGGTTGGATTCCGGGGACCTGGCCTATATGGCGGAGGGTGATCTCTATCTCACCGGTCGGGCCAAGGACGTTATTATCCGCGCCGGTCGCAACATCTATCCCCAGGAGGTGGAGCAGGCGGTGGGCGAGATCCCGGGTGTGCGCAAGGGTTGTGTCGCTGTGTTCGGGAGTCTGGATCCTTCCACTGGAACCGAGCGCATGGTAGTACTGGCGGAAACCCGGGAAACCGAACCCGAGAAACGGCAGCAACTGCGCAAGCAGATTCTGGCGATAGTGACTGATCTGCTGGAGACACCGCCGGACGATCTGGTGCTGGCGCCTCCCCAGACGGTGCTCAAGACCTCCAGTGGTAAGATTCGCCGGGCTGCCAGCCGGACGCTCTATGAGCAGGGCGGCGCTGGTCGGGGAAGACGCCGGGTCTGGTGGCAGTTTGTCCGCCTGGGGGTCTCAGGGCTGCTGCCCCAGCTGCGCAGGGCAGGACGATCGATCATCGATCTGAGTTACGCAGGTTACGTCTGGATTCTGTTTTTTCTCCTGGCAGTGCCGGTTTGGCTGCTGGTGGCCTTATTGCCCAGGATGGACTGGCGCTGGGTCGTGATGGGGCGAGCCGCCCGTTTGCTGGCAAGTGTCACGGGCGTTCCCCTGTTGCGACAGGGGATGGAGCATCTGCCCCGCTCCGGTAGCTTCGTACTGGTCTCCAATCATGCCAGTTATCTCGACGGTATCCTGTTGGTGGCGACCCTGCCGCTGCGTTTTTCTTTCGTAGCGAAGGAGGAGCTGAAGGAAAAGTGGATCTCCCGTATTTTTCTGCAGCGCATCGGTGCCCAGTTTGTGGCGCGCTTCGACCCTGAGCAGGGGGTCGCCGACAGCCTTCGTTTAACAGAAATGGCCGGTGGCGGTCAGGCGTTGATGTTTTTCCCGGAGGGGACTTTCCATCGTATGCCGGGTCTGCTGCCGTTTCGCATGGGGGCCTTTGCCGTGTCCGCCCGGGCCGGGGTGCCGGTGGTGCCTGTGGCCCTGCGCGGCACCCGCTCCCTGCTGCGCGCCGATTCCTGGTTTCCTCGCCGTGGCGCTGTTCATATCCTGGCGGCCCCGCCGATCCTGCCGGAGGATCAATCCTGGTCTGCCGCCGTAAAGCTCAGGGATCAGGCCAGGCAGGAGATTCTGAAGCTCTCGGGGGAGCCGGATATGGCCCCTCAGAGCAGGGGGCGGGCGGTGGATTGAAGCGGACGATGGTGGGGCACAAAAGTTGAGTGCGACGATGCGCTTCAGCCGGAAGTAGCCGGCTCTTTCTCCTCCGGGTCAGATCCAAAACGCTCGTACTCGGCGATTACCTGGGCACCGAACAGCAGGATCATACCGGCCACCTCCAGGCTGAGCAGGGCGACGATAGCCGTCGCCAGGGAGCCATAGACCACGCTGACAAAGGAGAGGGTGGAGAAATACCAGACCAGCAGATGCCGCATCAGCTCCCAAAGTATGCCGGCTGTCAGCCCGCCAACCAGGGCATGGCGCACCGACAGCTGCCCCACCGGCATGACCAGGTAGAATGAGGTGAGGATCAGGATCTGCCCGCTCAGCCCGAGCAGATAGAGAAAACCGACCGACAGTCCCTGCACTGACCAGCTTTTGCCCAACAACGTCAGTTGCTCCCCTTCGAAGGTGTGGAGTGCCCCCGAGATCAGGGTCATGAGCAGAAATCCGACACCCAGCGCCAGGATGTAGATATAGGGGAGGATGGCTGAAACCAGAAAATGCCGACGGCGGATGGCGACCCGGTGGAAAAAGATGATCGACATGGCGTTTTCCAGCATGGTGAAGGCCATGGAGCTGAAAAACAGCAGGACACCCACCAGCAGCCAGCCCACCAGATTTCGATGGGCCAGAAACAGGGCCATCTGCTCCACGATGATCTCGGCATGGGCTGGCACCACCACCTCGATGTGTTCTTTCAGGGTCTCCAGTAGTAACTGTTCGTCCACTACATGGGAGAGGACCATCAGGATAAGGGATAGCAAGGGGATGATCGAGAGCAGGGCATAGTAGGCGACCGCGCCGGAGAGCAGCAGCCCCTGATTGTCACGAAAGCCCGTGACTACTTGCCAGAGAAATCGAAGCGGGTGTTTCAAGACTCGCTGATAAGAGTGGCTCGGCGGTTGCATAGGCGTGAATCCGCGGGAAACCCTTTCTTGTTCCGATTGGGTTGACTGTCATGGGATTGGTTGACGATATAATATGCCGAACAGGTCGCCAAGTGCGATATTCTGGAAGAGAGGTTTTTTATGTCCTGGGTCGGGTGGGTGCTTCTGCTGTTGACTGGAACCTTTGTTCTGTTCCAACTCTACATTTACCTGCAGTCGAAACGGCTGGTGGGCAAGGCCGCGCCTGCCCTGGAATCGGGTGACAAGGGCGGACTGCAGGGGAGCGGTCAAACGCTGCTCTATTTCTACAGCCCCAACTGCGGCCCCTGCCGCAAGATGACGCCGTTGATTGATGAGCTGGCCTCTCGGCATGACAACGTGGTCAGCGTGGATGTCAGTCGGGAGCTGGAAACGGCCCGGACATACCGGGTACGCGCCGTCCCGACGACTGTTCTGGTCAGGGATGGCAGGATCCGCAAGGTACTGCTCGGGTTTCAGTCTGTAAAAAAGCTCAAAGGCCTGCTGTCAGTCGACACCTGAGAAACCATCCCTGGCAGCGGCGTATCACTCGGGAAGACCGCACATGCCGCCGGGACAGCAGGCGCCGGTGGCGCAGGCGGGGGCCGGTTCACTGCGGCTCGAACTGCTGATAATGGCTGCTCCCGTGATCAGGCGTTTTACCGGGCTGTCGCTCGGGGTATCACCTGGCTCGATCCCAGCCCGCCCGCAGAGTTCGCCCCAGGAGTTGATGTTCTCGCTCATCTTGTGGCTCACTTCCAGCTTGCGGCCGTTGGCTTCACACATATAGTCATAGGTTGGCATGGGTACTGCTCCGTAAGTTTATCAACCGGGAAGAGATAAGGTCGGTTTCCGGGTTTCTCAAGTCGTTTACTCGTACTCTTTTGGTACCGCGCACAGGAAGACCAGTGGGCGGTCTCCTGTGTTGCGGTACTGGTGTCGCTCGTTGGGTTTGACCAGGATGAAGTCGCCCTGACGGATGGCCCGGGGCGCATCGTCGTCCATCAGCTCGCCGTCCCCCTCCAGGATATAGTTCAGGTGTTCGGACTCATGGCTGTGGTGAGGGGTGTGGCCACCCGGTTCCAGGGTGAAGACACGAAAGGAAAAATTCGGTGCCCCGTCATTCCCGCCGATGGGGACCTGTTTGCTGGCGCCGGCTATACCCTCCATCAGGATGGGTACGGTCTCGCATGTTTCCAGACGGGTGATCTTCATAGTCGGGTTCTCCGGGGTCGTCTTTATTGATGTCGACAGCGCTGGTCCTATAGACTGCGGATTCGCTCCAGTTGCTCCACCAGCTTCGTCAGTGCCGATCGCTGATCTTCCAGTTTGGTCCGCTCTTTGAGAACCACCGGTTCCGGTGCCTTCTCAATAAAGTTCGGATTGGACAGCTTGGCTTCGATGCGTTCCGTATCCTTTCGGATCTTACCAATCTCCTTCTCCAGCCGGGCCTGCTCCGCTTCCTTGTCGATCAGTCCGGCCATCGGGATAAGCAGTTTCATCTCCCCGACCAGGGCGGTGGCCGATTCCGGGGGCTGCTGCTCATCAGCTAACAGGGTGACTGAGTCCAGTCGGGCCAGGAAATCCAGGTAGCGGCGGTTTGTCTGCAGCCAGCCCCTGTCTGTCTCCGAGGCCTGCTGCAGCAGTATCGGCAGCGATTTGCCGGGGGCGATATTCATCTCTCCCTTGATTCGCCGCACGCCGAGGATGAACTGCATCACCCACTCCATCTCCGCCACCGCGGCCTCGTCCAGCGCCGACTCGTCGGCGATGGGGAAGGGCTGGGTCATAATGGTATCCCCCGATACGGCGGCCAGCGGTGCCACCCGCTGCCAGATCTCCTCAGTAATGAAGGGCATGATGGGATGGGCCAGTCGCAGCAGGGTCTCCAGTACGCGCACCAGGGTCCGGCGTGTGCCCCGCAGCGCGTCGTCACTGGATCCCCGGTCGTTCAAAACCGGCTTGCACAGTTCCAGGTACCAGTCGCAGTATTCGTTCCAGGTGAACTCGTAGATGGCCTTGGCCGCCTGGTCGAAGCGGTAGTTTTCGACCGCATCGGTGACGATCGAGGTGGTGGACTGAAGCCGCGACAGGATCCAGCGGTCGGCTACGCTCAGGTCCACCGAACCACCCCGCTGGCCGTTGTCCTGCTCCTCTGTATTCATCAGCACATAGCGGGCCGCGTTCCAGAGTTTATTGCAGAAGTTGCGGTAGCCCTCGATTCGGCCCAGGTCGAACTTGATGTCCCGGCCGGTGGTGGCCAGAGCGGCAAAGGTGAAGCGCAGGGCGTCGGTGCCGAAGGAGGGGATGCCATCCGGGAAGTCCTTGCGGGTCATGCTGGCGATCTTCTCCGCCAGGTGCGGCTGCATCATGCCGCCGGTCCGCTTCTCCACCAGGGGTTCCAACTCGATGCCGTCGATCAGGTCGATGGGATCGAGCACGTTGCCCTTGGACTTGGACATCTTGTCACCATGTGCATCCCGCACCAGGCCGTGGATATAGATTTCGCGGAAAGGGACGTCATCCATGAACTTGAGCCCCATCATGATCATCCGGGCCACCCAGAAGAAGATGATGTCGAAGCCGGTGACCAGCACGCTGGTGGGGTAGAAAGTCTTGACCCGCTCGTTCTGTTCCGGCCAGCCCAGGGTGGAGAAAGGCCAGAGGGCGGAGCTGAACCAGGTGTCCAGGACATCTTCGTCCTGCTTCAATACGTAATCGGGTGGCAGATCGTGGCGCTCGCGCACCTCCTGTTCCGAGCGCCCGACGTAGACATTGCCCTCGGCGTCGTACCAGGCAGGGATGCGATGACCCCACCAGATCTGCCGACTGATGCACCAGTCCTCGATGTTGCGCATCCATTCGAAGTAGGTATTCTTCCAGTTGTCGGGAACGAACCGGATGCTGCCGTTTTCCACCGCTTCGATCGCGGGTTTGGCCAGTGGCTCGACCTTGACGTACCACTGATCGGTCAGAAAGGGTTCGATCATCGCACCGGAGCGGTCCCCGCGGGGGGCCATCAGCCGGTGGTCTTCTATCTTCTCCAACAGATCCTGCGCCTCCAGGTCGGCGATGATCCGTTTGCGGGCCTCGAATCGATCCAGGCCGATATAAGCGGTCGGAAGCAGATCATCCTCCTCCGCTTCGTTGTCGCGAATGGCGGCGTCGATAGTGAACACATTGATCAGGCCAGCGTGGGGTTGCGCGGCGATGGCGTTCTCATCCCGATGCCTTATCCATACCTGGTAGTCATTGAAGTCGTGGGCCGGTGTAATCTTTACGCAGCCGGTACCGAATTCCGGGTCCACGTAATCATCGGCAATGATGGGTATCCGGCGGCCGGTCAGCGGCAGTTCGACGAATTCGCCGAGCAGATGCCGGTAGCGTTCGTCGCCGGAATGGACCGCTACCGCGCAGTCACCCAGCATAGTCTCTGGCCGGGTAGTGGCCACCACCAGGCTGCCCTGGCCATTGGTCAGTGGGTAACGCATGTGCCAGAGACTGCCGGCTTCCTCTTCAGACAGCACCTCCAGGTCTGAAACGGCGGTGTGCAGCACCGGGTCCCAGTTGACCAGCCTTTTACCGCGGTAGATCAGCCCTTCTTCGTAGAGCCGGATGAACACCTCTTTCACCGCCTCGGACAGTCCCTGGTCCATGGTGAAGCGTTCGTGGGTCCAGTCGAGGGAAGATCCCATGCGACGCAACTGTTGGGTGATGGTGCCTCCGGAGTGCGCCTTCCACTCCCACACCTTGTCGATGAATGCCTCCCGCCCGAGATCGTGACGGGTTTTATTCTCCCTTTCCAGTAGTCGTTCCACGACCATCTGGGTGGCAATACCGGCGTGATCAGTACCCGCCTGCCAGAGGGTTTTGTCCCCCTTCATTCGATGGTAACGGATCAACGCATCCATGATGGTGTCCTGGAAGGCGTGCCCCATGTGTAGGATGCCAGTCACATTGGGTGGCGGGATCATGATGCAATAGCTATCTTCCGACGTCCTGTCTCCCGCGGCACTGGCACCTCCCTGTGCGTCGGGGGTGAAATAACCATGCTCTTCCCAGGTTTTATACCAGCGCTGTTCTAATTTGTGAGGGTCGTACGTTTTTTCCATCGCTCGCTACTGCAATCTTGAGGTAACATATACGGTTTAGTATGCAACAAACAAACCATTATACCGAATTCATGCGGGAGCGCTTGCCTGCAGGTTAGTGGCGTGTCTTTCATCAACTCTCAAAAAATCATGGAGCAGCACTGCATTATGTCCACAGAATCCTCTTCTGAAACCAAATGGGTCTTTAACTTTACCGAAGGCGACGGCAAGAATAAAAAACTGCTGGGGGGCAAGGGTGCAAACCTTTGCGAAATGACCCAGATCGGGCTTAACGTCCCGCCCGGCTTCGTCATTACCACCGAGGCTTGCCTGGAGTATCTGGACTCCGACGGCGATGACCTGGCGCCGGGTATCATGGACCAGGTCAGGACCCAGATGCAGGCTGTAGAAAAGGCCACGGGCAAGGGCTTTGGCGATAAGGCCAACCCGCTGCTGGTCTCCGTGCGCAGCGGTTCCGCCCTCTCCATGCCCGGTATGATGGATACTATCCTCAACCTGGGCCTGAACTCCGAAACCCTGGATGGCGAGATCGAGCAGACCGGAGATTCGCGCTTCGGCTACGACGCCTATCGCCGTTTTATCCAGCTGTTTGGAAAGGTGGCCCTTGGTATCTCTGACGAGTTGTTCGACGAACAGTTTGAAGCAGTCAAGCAGCGGGCCCATGTCACTGAGGACGTAGGGCTGTCGGCAGCCGATTTGAAGGACATCAGTGAGCGCTTCCTGAAAGTGGTGGAAGATCAGACCGGTCGTCCCTTTCCGGAAGATCCCTATCGGCAGTTGGAGATCGCGATCAAGGCGGTGTTCAACTCCTGGATGGGCAAACGGGCGGTGGATTATCGCCGTGAGTTCAATATCACGCCCGACCTGGCGAATGGAACCGCGGTCAATGTCTGCACCATGGTGTTCGGCAACCGCGGTGACGACTCCGCCACCGGTGTGGCCTTCACCCGCAACCCCGGCACCGGTGAGAACAAGCTGTTCGGGGAATACCTGGTCAATGCCCAGGGCGAGGATGTGGTGGCGGGTATCCGCACCCCGAAACAGATCGATCGCATGGACCACGAAATGCCGGAGATGGCAAGGCAGCTGGGTGAACTGCATAAGAAGCTGGAGAGTCACTACTGCGAGGTCCAGGACTTCGAATTCACCATCGAGCGGGGCACCCTTTACTGCCTGCAGACCCGCAACGGTAAGATGAATGCGGTTGCCATGGTGCGCACCTCGGTGGAGATGGAGAAAGAGGGTTTGATCAGCAAGGAACAGGCCCTGCTGCGGATCGATCCCATTCTCCTGGAGCAGATGCTCTATCCGCGCCTGGATCCCAACTTCCGGAGCAAGCCGCTGGCCCAGGGCCTGCCGGCCTCACCGGGGGCCGCCTGCGGTCACGCGGTGTTCGACGCCGACCGGGCGGAAGAGTTGGGCAAGAGCGGTGGTCAGAAGGTGATCCTGCTGCGGGAGGAGACCAAGCCGGAGGACATCCACGGCTTCTTCGCCTCCGAGGGCATCCTGACCAGCCGCGGCGGCAAGACCTCTCACGCAGCGGTGGTGGCCCGCGGCATGGGTAAGCCCTGCGTGGCGGGGGCCGAAGGGATCGCGGTGGACGTCAGGCGCCGCGAGGCCTATGTGGGCGACTCCATCATCAAAGAGGGGGACCTGATCACCATCGATGGCAGCAGCGGTAACGTCTATCTGGGTGAAATCCCCACGGTCGAACCGGAGTTCACCTCGGAGTTGAACACCCTGCTGAGCTGGGCTGATGAAGTGGCCACCCTGCAGGTGCTGGCCAATGCCGACACCGCGCCGGATGCCGCCCGCGCGGTCAAGTACGGGGCCCAGGGGATCGGGCTCTGCCGCACCGAGCGCATGTTCAACGATGTGGATCGGCTGCCGGTGGTGATCGAGATGATCGTGGCGGAGGACGACGCCCAACGCCAGGCCGCGCTGGACAAGCTGCTGCCGATGCAGCGGGCCGATTTCAAGGGGCTGTTCGAGACCATGGCGCCGCGGCCGGTGACCATCCGTCTGCTCGACCCGCCGATCCACGAGTTCCTGCCGGCGGAACAGCAGTTGCAGGATGAACTGGAAAAGCTGCACCATCTGCGGCGCTCGGCCCGGGGCATGGAGGTGCTGGCCAGCACCATGATGCTTCTGCACGAACCGGGTCAGGCCAAGGCGGAGGCCGCTTCCATGCGCCACCTGGTGGATGCCCACCTGGTGGAAGAGGCGATCGCCAAGAAGGAGACCATGCTGCGTAAGGTGCGCGCCCTGTATGAAACCAACCCGATGCTGGGTCATCGTGGCGTTCGCCTGGGGATCACCTTTCCGGAGATCTACGCCATGCAGATCCGGGCCGTGCTAGAGGCGGCGGCGGAGTGTGCGGTCAAGGGCCTGGAGGTACACCCGCACATCATGGTGCCCCAGGTCTGCACCGCGGAGGAGCTGAAACACGTCAAGAAGGTTGTGGACAAGATTCGTGCGGAGGTGGAGGCTGGCTGCGGCCACAAACTCAATTTCCAATTCGGCACCATGATCGAGGTGGTGCGCGCCTGTATGCGAGCGGACTCGCTGGCGGAGCAGGCCGATTTCTTTTCCTTCGGCACCAACGACCTGACCCAGGCGACCTTTTCCTTTTCCCGGGAAGACGCGGAAAACAAGTTTCTTCCCATGTACAACGAGAACGGCATCCTGCAGGACAACCCGTTCGAGGTACTCGACGTTAAAGGTGTCGGCAAGTTGATGAAACTGGCGGTCGCTTGGGGCAGGGAGAAACGTCCCGATCTGAGCGTAGGGATCTGCGGCGAGCACGGCGGCCACCCGGCCTCCATCCGCTTCTGTCACCAGGCCGGCCTGAATTACGTCTCCTGTTCCGCGCCGCGGGTACCGGTGGCGCGACTGGCGGCCGCCCACGCAAAGCTGCTCGACTGACCGCGAGGCCCCACAACCTCCGGTCGTTATGGGGGATACCGCCCTGGAAAAGCCAGCCATGGCTTTTCCAGGGCCCCCTGAAACCAAACCGCCAACCAAGCGGTCTTTTCCCGAAAGCACTATAAAGAGGTTGGCACATGAATCTTCACAGGGGCCTGTTGCTCGCTGTCGTTTTGGCGCTGGTCGGCGCCTTCTTTCTATTCGATATCGGTAGTTACCTAAGCCTTGAAAACCTGAGGGCCCGGCAGGCGGATCTCCAGGTCTGGCGGGAGACCAACCCCTGGCAGAGCGGACTGGTCTTCTTCGTGGTTTATGTGGCGGTGACTGCCTTGTCCCTGCCGGGCGCCACGATCATGACACTCGCCGTAGGCGCCATATTCGGCCTGGTCAACGGTACTATCCTGGTCTCCTTCGCCTCCACCCTGGGGGCGACCCTGGCCTTCGTCATCGCCCGCTTCCTGCTGCGGGACGGGGTGCAGGACCGGTTCGGTGACAAGCTGCGGTTGATCAATGCAGGGATCGAGAAAGACGGGGCCTTCTATCTGTTCGGCCTGCGCCTGGTGCCGCTTTTCCCGTTTTTTGTGATCAACCTGGTAATGGGCCTGACACCCATCCGTACCTGGACCTTTGCCTGGGTCAGCCAGGTGGGGATGCTGGCCGGTACCCTGGTGTATGTAAATGCCGGCACCCAGCTGGCGAAGATCGATTCCCTCTCCGGCATACTCTCTCCCGGGCTGCTGCTTTCCTTTGTCCTTCTGGGCGTATTTCCGTTGATCGCAAAAAAGATTCTGGCATTTATCAAGGCGCGCAAGGTGCTGGCGGGTTATCCCAGACCGACCCGCTTCGATCGTAACCTGGTGGTGATCGGCGCCGGCTCCGGCGGCTTGGTGGCGGCCTATATTGCGGCCGCGGTGAAGGCCAGGGTTACCCTGATCGAAAAACACCAGATGGGCGGAGACTGTCTGAATACCGGTTGTGTCCCCTCCAAGGCACTGATCCGCTCGGCCCGTTTCCTGGCCCAGACCCGGCGGGCGGAGGAGTTCGGGTTCAAGTCGGTCACCACCGAATTTGATTTTGCGGAGGTGATGGAGCGGGTTCAGCGCGTGGTGGCAAAGGTCGAGCCCCATGATTCGGTGGAGCGGTACCGCAGCCTTGGGGTCGACGTCATCCAGGGAGAGGCCCACATTCGTTCGCCCTATCAGGTGGAGGTGAACGGCCAGACCCTGACCACCTGCAACATCGTCGTCGCCACCGGGGCCCGCCCCCTGGTGCCGCCGATCAAAGGCATAGATCAAATCGACTATTTCACCTCCGACAACCTGTGGGGGATCCGCCAGCTCCCTGACCGGCTGCTGGTGCTGGGAGGAGGCCCAATCGGCTGCGAACTGGCCCAATGCTTCGCCCGCTTTGGTTCCCGTGTGACCATGGTCGAAATGGCGCCTATGCTGATGATCCGCGAGGATCCCGATGTCTCCGCCCTGGTCACCGAGCGTTTTGCGGAGGAGGGGATCGAGGTACTGGTCGGGCACACCGCCAAGGAGTTTCAGCAGACCGATGGCGGGTACCGGCTGATCGCCCAGACCGATGGCGGCGAAGTCAGTATCGAGTTCGACCAGTTGCTGGTGGCCGTGGGGCGGGCGGCCAACACCAGTGGCTTTGGGCTGGAGGAGTTAGGGGTGCGCCTGACCGGGCGTGGTACGGTGGAGACCAATGAGTTCCTGCAGACCAATTTCCCCAACATCTATGCCTGCGGTGACGTGACAGGTCCCTACCAGTTCACTCATGCCGCTGCCCACCAGGCCTGGTACGTCTCGGCGAATGCCCTGTTCGGTCTGTTCCGGCGCTTCCGGGTGGATTATTCCGTGATTCCTTTTGCGACTTTTACCGATCCGGAAGTGGCCCGGGTCGGCCTCAACGAACAGGAGGCCAGCGCTCAAGGTGTGCCATACGAGGCAACCGTCTACCACCTCGATGATCTGGACCGGGCGATTGCCGATGGCGAGGACTTCGGTTTTATCAAGCTGCTGACGGTTCCGGGCAAGGATAAGATACTCGGTGCCACCATCGTGGGTGAACATGCCGGCGACCTTATCGCCGAGTTTGTAGCCGCCATGCGTCATGGATTAGGATTGAATAAGATTCTCGGTACTATCCACATCTATCCCACCTGGGCCGAGGGCAACAAGTACGTTGCCGGAAACTGGAAAAAGGACCATGCACCGGAGAAACTCCTGCGCTGGGTCGAGCGTTTTCACGCCTGGCGGCGTGGCGGGGGATAAGTGGCGATTGGTTTGGCAGTTTTCCGTAGTACAATCTTCGCAGGGCTTAAGTTTTCTCTCTCGATTGTTGTTTCCTCTCGGACGACCATAAGATGTCGGAAAAAACGGTTTCGCTGGTACTCGGCAGTGGCGGCGCCCGCGGTCTGGCCCACATCGGCATCATTGAGTGGCTTGATCAGCACGGTTTTGAGATCCAGTCCATTGCCGGTGCCTCGATGGGTGCGCTGGTGGGCGGCATCTACGCGGCGGGGGAACTGGAGACCTATACCCGCTGGGTGACCGCCCTGGAGCAGATCGATGTGCTTCGCCTGCTGGATTTCTCATTCCGCAGTGGTGGTCTGATCAAGGGTGACCGCATCATCGAGACGCTGAGGGGGCTTATCGGTGACTGGAATATCGAGGAGCTCCCGATCTCCTTTACTGCGGTTGCCGCCAGCGTGGAGGATCACAAAGAGGTCTGGCTCAACCGGGGATCGCTGTTCGATGCGATCCATGCCTCGATCGCCATTCCCACCATTTTTACCCCGGTACGATTCAAAGGCCGGGTCCTGGTGGACGGTGGATTGGTCAATCCCATACCGATCGCCCCAACCCTCAGCGACAAGACAGACATCACCATTGCGGTCAATCTCAGCGCCAAGCCGGACCCTCGTTACCGTCGCAGCCCATCCCATCGCACCGGCTCCGATGGGAAAAACAGCTACAGTGCCCGTATAGCGCAGTTCGTGGACAGTCTGCAGCAGAAACTGGGTAGTCGGGAGGAAGAGGAGCTGGGTTTTTTTGATGTTGTGTCCAACTCGATGGAGACGATGCAGAATACCATTGCCCGTTTCAAGCTGGCAGCCTATTCCCCCGACGTGATCATCGATGTGCCCAGCAACAGTTGTGCCTTCTATGAGTTTTATCGCGCAACGGAGATGATCGCACTCGGCAGGGCGCAGGCGGCACAGGATCTGCAGGCCTATCTTTGACCCGGATAGCGAGGACGGTATGATCCAGAAAATCGTTTCCGGCGGGCAGACGGGGGTAGACCGGGCCGCGCTGGATATCGCCCTGAAGCGTGGTATCCCCTGCGGAGGCTGGTGTCCGCTGGGTCGCCGGGCGGAAGATGGTCGGCTGGCCGACAGCTATCCAGTGACGGAAACCGAGAGCGAAGACTATCGTCAGCGCACCGAATGGAATGTACGCGATTCCGATGCCACCCTGATTCTCAACCAAGGCCCTTTGCAGGGCGGGACCGCATTGACGCAAAACTGTGCGGAACGGTACCGTCGGCCTTGTATGGTGCTGGCGCTGGATGAGCAGGACGCCTGCGACAGGGCGAGGGGCTGGCTGACCGAAAATGGGGTGCAGGTGCTGAATATTGCGGGGCCAAGGGAGTCAAAACAGCCCGGTATCTACCGGCGTACCCTGTTCTTTCTCGACCGGTTGCTACAGAGCAAATAATTTTCCGGTAGGGAAGGAATCAGCCGTAGGTACTGCCGGATTCTAAGATCTTTTGCAGTGGTAAGGGCTTGCCGACGCCGTAACCCTGGGCGAAATCCACGTTCAATTCCCGCAAAGCCACTATGATTGCTTCGTTCTCTACATATTCCGCAATTACCTTTTTATCCATGTAATGAGCGATCTCGGTAATGGATTTGACCATGGCGTAGCTGGACTTCTCCTCCAGGATGTCTTTGACGAAGATACCGTCAATCTTGATGACGTCCACCGGCAGGTCTTTCAGATAGGAATAGGAGGCGTAGCCGGACCCGAAGTCGTCCAGATAGAACTTGCACCCCCGCTGCCGGATATCCTCGATCAGTAGATTGGCCCGTGTCATATTGGTAACCATCGAGGTTTCGGTGATCTCGAACCCGATCTTATTGGCAGGAAAGGGTGTGTCGGTGAGATGCTGTTTCAGAAAACTCCGGAATCCCTCGTCGTTCATCGATTGGCCGGAGACATTAATAGTGAATCCGCCGATATCATCGAGCCGGTCGCTGTTCTGTTTGGCCCAGGAAAAAAAGGTGTTGATCACCCAGCGGTCGACAGCGCGCATTCGGTCATAGCGCTCCGCCGCCAGGATGAACTCCTCCGGATTTCCTGTCTGGCCGTCTTCTCCGAGGGGGCGCAGCAGGATTTCATAGTGATCGTCCTCTTCACCCACAAACAGTGGTGATATGAGCTGGCCGAATAACAGGATACGGTTGTTTTCCAGGGCCTGCTCGATAATAGGGACGGACTTGATCAGCCGTTGCCTCCGTTCAAACTCCTGGCCTGAGGATTGATACACTCGCGAGCAGTTGCGCCCCGCCTCTTTCGCCAGGTTGCAGGCGGAGGAGACGGCCCTCAGCAGTTCGGCCGGCTTGCCGCCCAATGGCTCGATCGCCAGGATACCGACGCTGACAGAGACCTCGATCGACATCCCCTGCCAGTTGAATTGAAGGTTCTCCAGGGCGCGCCGCTCTGTTTCGGCGATCTGATATCCCTGGTTGATACTGCTGTTAGCCACCAGTATTCCGAACTCGTCATCACCGGTACGGGCCAGTTTGGCCTCTGCACTGGCGTAACTGTTGAGGATGTTGGTAATGTTCTGCAGTAGCAGGTCCCCACCTTCGAAACCGCAGACGTCATTGATCATCTTGAATCGATCGATGTCGAGCAGGATGAGAATATGACTGCTTTTCTCCTTGCTATGCTTGGTCAGAGCGGCGATCTCTCGCTCGAACGCCTTGCGGTTCAACAGGCCGGTCAACTCATCGGTACCGCTCTCCGCTTTCACCTGGCTGAAGCCGGTTTCCATTACCCGCTGGACCGCCCGCTCGACCAGCGGCAGTTCCCGGTTTTCGAGCAGCGAGTACTCCCCTGATTCGAATAATCTGGCGAGCGGGTTGATCTCTGTTTCCAGCGCCTTCTGGCCGTCGCCATCGACAAATACATACTGTGTGGAGGGTGGATTCTTCCAGGCCAGATGAAGCAGCCTGACCTGACCCATTTGGCGCTTCTCCACGATCCAGTCACCGACATTGATATCCTTGACCCGCTCCAGCCAGGAGGGGTCGGCGCTGCCCTGTTCAGGCGTCTCTCCAACGGTGGGAATCTGCTCCTGAAACAGTCGCTGGAGATAGGCCTCGTCGACCTCCACTCGTTCCTCGATCAGGTCCTGGTAGGC
>Ga0316189_10003188_pt1 | contig 15951 bp, 4 predicted proteins | sample LowCovwburrow_MG_FD_204930 | JGI IMG/M metagenome (GOLD analysis project Ga0316189, IMG submission 204930) | Coastal sediment microbial communities from Maine, United States - Lowes Cove worm burrow | ecosystem: Environmental > Aquatic > Marine > Coastal > Sediment | place: USA: Maine... | reverse complement strand
ACTGTGACGACCGGCTACTCAGCGTCCGGCGCACCACGGTCAGGCGGGTCGGCCCACGATGCCCTCACCGTCATCGCGGCCGGGATCGGCAGCCTCCGGACTCTGGCGGCCCACGACTGGCGGCGGTTCGTGGAGCGCGCCAGCGCGGTGGAGCGCATCCTGCGAGGGGATCCGTCCCGGGCATATGCGCACATGGACTTCGAGACCCGGGACCGCTATCGGCGCGCCGTCGAGGAGTTGGCCCGCGGCTGCGGGAAGGCAGAGGATGCAGTGGCGCGCGAGGTCGTGAGGCAGGCCAGGTCCGTCCGGGCCGCGCATGACTCCGTGGAAAGGCACGTCGGCTACTGGCTGGTCGGCGAGGGCCGGTTTTCCCTCGAGAGAGTCCTCCGCTACCGCGCGCCGGCCCGCCGTCGCGCACAGCACTTCATCCTGCACCACATCGGTCTCGTGTACGGCAGCTGCGGGGCCGCCTTCACTTTCCTTCTGCTTCTGCTACTGGCCGGTGCGGCGATCCGCGCTGGTGCGCCCGGCGCCGTGATCGCGCTGGTGCTGCTGTGCGGTATCGTTCCGGCCTCGTCCGTCGCGCTCAGCATCACGAACTGGCTGGCCACCGCCCTGGTTCCGCCGCGGGTGCTGGCGAAGCTCGACCTGTCGGACGGGATCCCGGGAGACGCTCGCACGGTCGTCGCGATTCCCGTCCTCGTGAGCGACGAGCAGGAGGTGGACTCCCTGCTGACGAGCCTCGAGGTGCGATATCAGGGAAACGCCGACCCGAACGTGTGGTGGGCTCTGCTCACCGATTGGACCGACGCTCCCGCAGAGGTCACGCCGACGGACGGAGCGGTACTCGAGCGGGCGGCGCAGGGCGTGGCCCGACTGAACGCCGTCCACGGACGGAACGGGCAGGTCCCGTTCCTCCTCCTGCACCGGTCCCGGGAGTGGAATCCGGCCGAGCGGTGCTGGATGGGCTGGGAGCGCAAGCGAGGCAAGCTGCAGGAGCTCAACCGCCTGCTTCTCGGCGCGGACGACACACGTCTGCGGGCGGTGGAAGGCGACCTCCGGCAGCTCATCGGAATCCGCTACGTGATCACGCTCGATGCCGACACTCACTTGCCCCCGGGCGCCGCGGCGCGGCTGGTCGCGACGCTGGCCCACCCCCTGAACCGGGCCCGGTACGACGGACACGGACGGGCACGCGCCGGCTACACGGTCCTCCAGCCCGGGCTCGAGACGGCCACCGGCTGGGGAGATGCGACGGTCTTCTCGAGCATCATGGAAGCGGACACGGGACTCGATCTCTACTCGCACGCCGTGTCCGACGTGTACCAGGACCTGTTCGGAGAGGGGATCTACGCGGGTAAGGGAATCCTGGACGTCGCCGCGTTCGAGCGCTGCCTCGCGAACCGGGTGCCGGACAACGCGCTTCTGAGCCACGACCTGTTCGAGGGGATCCACGGCCGGGCTGGACTCGTGTCGGACGTGCACCTGTTCGAGGAATCGCCGGGGGACGTGGTGACGTACGCCCGCAGACTGCACCGGTGGATCCGTGGAGACTGGCAGTTGCTCCCGTGGCTGTGGATCACGGTGCCGACGCAGGATGGGGGACGGATCCGAAACGACCTCTCCATCCTCGACCGGTGGAAGATCCTGGACAATCTGCGCCGCAGCCTCCTGGCTCCATCGCTGCTGGCCCTGCCGCTGGTCGGGTGGCTGATGAGATTGGGATCGCCGTGGCTGTGGACGGCCGTCCCGCTCGTCGTCCTGGCGGTGCCGAGCTTTCTGGGCGCCGCCTCGGCCACGCGTCGGGCGCTCGGGATCCGTCGGGCGCGTCGCTGGGAACCGTTTCGCGAGAGGGCCCGCTTCTGGACTGCGTTTCCCCTCGCGCTCACCGGTGCCGGTCGGGCCTTCCTCACCCTCGTCTTTCTGCCCTACCTGGCTCTCGTGAGCCTCGACGCGATCGGCCGCACGCTGGTCCGCCTCGCGATCACCCGCGGCCGACTGCTCGAGTGGACCACTGCCGCGCATTCCGCACGGAGCGCCGGCGGGTGGAGGGCGCGCTCCGGGGCCTGGCGGGTGCTGGCCTCAGGCCCGCTCATCGCGGGAGGAACCCTGGCGGCGGTTCTCGCCCGGGAACCTGTGGCGCTCGGCGCCGTGGCGGTGCTCGCCGTGCCATGGCTCGCGGCGCCCGAGCTTGCCCGCCTGACCGGGTCTCCGCGCCAGGCGGACCTCGGTCGGGAGCTCGCGGAGGACGACCGAAGGCTGCTGCGCGACGTGGCGCTCCGCACGTGGATCTTTTTCGAGAGGCTTCTCACATCGGAGGACCACTGGCTGCCACCCGACAACTACCAGGAGGGGAGGGCGCGAGCCGTGGCGCGGCGGACGTCTCCCACCAACATCGGGATGGCGCTTACCGCGATGATCTCCGCCTGGGATCTCGGATATATCGGCCCGCTCGAGCTCGATGCGCTCGTCCTGAACACGCTGGAGTCGATGCGTCGGCTGGAAAGACACCGCGGGCACCTGCTCAACTGGTACGGCACCGAGGACCTGCGTCCTCTGGAGCCGCGCTACGTGTCGACGGTGGACAGCGGCAACCTGGCGGCCGCCCTGATCGCGTTGCAGCATGGCCTCGCCGAGGTGGTCCGGACTCCCGTGTTTCGCCCCGCCCTCATGGAGGGTCTGGCCGACACGGTCCGCTCCGCGGAACAGATCCTCGCCTCACACGGCGAGCCGGAACTGAGGCGTCAGGCCCACTCCCTGCGGCGGAGCTTCGCGGAGCTGCAGACCGGGCGGGCGCAAGGGACGCGGAACCTGGTCGACTGCCACGACTTCCTGCGTGACCTGGAAGATCGACGTCTCGCCGAGATCGACGAGGTCGTCGGGGCGCTGGCGGACGAGTCGGGGACCCGGGACCGCCTGGGAGCGCTCCGAGATCTCCGTGTATGGACCCGCAAGCTGCACCAGCACGTCGGCCTTCTGCGCCGACTGTGCCACACGCTCCATCCGTGGCTCGCGGTGCTCTCGGAAGCTCCGCCGGCGCTGCGCGATGCGGTTCCCGGCACCCGGCGCGAGCGGGGGTGGTCCGAGCTTACGCGCCGGCTCGCGGAGCCGGTCTCGCTCGAGGACCTGCCGCGGCTCGCCGAGTGGGCCCGCCACCGATCCGGCGAGCTGCTCGCCGAAGCGGTCGCGGAACTGGACCAGTCGGAGGGAGAGGCGATCCGACAGTGGGGCGAACGGCTGGACGAAGCGCTGGAGGAGGCGAGCGGAGCAGGGCGACGGCTCGCCCGGAGCCTGGAGGGAGCGGCCCGCGAGGCCGGGCGACTGGAGGACGAGATGGACTTCGCCTTCCTGTTCGACCGCCGCCGCGGGCTGTTCCACATCGGGTTCAACGTGTCGGCCGAGGAGCTCGACGCGAATTACTACGACCTGCTGGCCTCTGAGGCCCGGCTGGCCAGCTACGTGGCGATCGCCCGGGGCGACGTCCCCCTCGATCACTGGCTGTCGCTCGGCCGGCCGTACGCCCGGCTCGGTGGCCGGCCGGTGCTTCTTTCCTGGGCCGCCACCATGTTCGAGTACCTTCTGCCGACGCTGTACCTGCGTGCGCCGCCGGAGACGCTGCTCGGCCGTACGTGCCGGCATGTCGTACGCCGGCAGATCCGGTTCACCCGGCGCCACCGGATCCCGTGGGGGATTTCCGAGTCGGGTTATTACCAGCTCGGCAGCGACGCCAGCTACCAGTACCGGGCTTTCGGCATTCCGGAGCTGGGACTGCGGCGTGACCCCGGTGAGCGACTCGTGATCGCGCCGTACGCCTCCCTGCTGGCATTGCCGCTCGCCGCTCCGCAGGTGATCGGGAACCTCCGCGACTTCGATCGCCTGGGCATGCTCGGCCCGATGGGCCTGTACGAAGCCATCGACTACGGGCCGTCGGCCCGGCTGCATCTCGCTCGTCCACGGCGCGTTCGCTCGTACATGGCGCACCACCAGGGTATGATCCTGGTCGCGATCGGCAACCAGCTCTCGAAGCGGTGCATGGCCGACCGGTTCCACGCCGATCCGCGCATGGCCGCCATCGAGTACCTGCTGCAGGAGCGGGTTCCGTGGCGTGTGCCGATCCGCGAGTCCTGGACCGCGGCCGTGCGAGTCTCGCCGCGCTCGCTCGCGCCGCCCAGCCCGGTGAAAGCGTGGAACGTGTCGCCGGCATCGCCATTGCCCGAGACCCACGTCCTGTCTAACGAGAGCTACAGCGTGCGTCTCACGGGGCGGGGCGGCGGGGCAAGTTACTGGACGGACACGGCGCTCACCCGGTGGAGCGCCGATCCCACGCTGGACGACTGCGGGACATGGACCTACGTGCGCGACCTCGACTCCGGTGACCTGTGGTCGGCCACGCCGGCCCCGGCGGGTCCGGATGACATGACCGTCGAGTTCGCGCCGCATTTCGCCGAGTTCCGGGGGCACCGGAACGGAATCGGCATGCGCACGCGGGTGACTGTTCCGCCGGATGACGACCTCGAGATCCGGGTCGTCACGCTCAGCAACGAGACGGGTGAGCGTCGCCGGCTCGCGCTCGCGAGCTACGCGGAAGTGGTGCTGGGCCCGGAGGCCGACTACATGCGCCACCCGGCGTACTCGAAGCTGTTCGTGCAGAGCCGCTGGCTGGCCAGTCACGACGCCCTGCTCCTGTGGCGCCGCCCGCAGGCGCCGGACGCGCAGCCCGTATACCTGGCGCACTCCGTCGTGTGCGCGGGTGGATCGGAGCCGCCTCACATCAGCTACGGGGCGAGCCGGGCGGCCTTCCTTGGGCGGGGTGGGACGGTACGTCGCCCGGCGGCCCTCAGCACCGGACTGGGCATGCTGTCGGACACGACGGGCACGCCCCTCGATCCGATCATGGCGTTGAGCTGCCGGTTCGAGCTCGCGCCGCACGAGGTCCGGCACTTCGCCTTCCTGACCGTGGCCGCTTCCACGAGCCGCGCGGTGCGGGACATCCTCGATTTCTATCGCTCGTTCCTTCACGTCGGGTCGGCCTTCGACCTGGCGCGGCAACGCATGCAGCTGACCCTGCACGACCTGGCGATCGAGCCGCACGAGATGGAGGACTTCCAGGCGCTGCTTTCACCGCTTCTCCGCCCGCACCCCGGCCTGCGGGCGGCGCCGGAGACGTTCCACCGGTGGTGCAGGTCGCAGTCGGCCCTGTGGAAGTACGGGATATCGGGCGATCATCCAATCCTGCTGTTGCGTCTCGCCGGCGTGGACGAAGTCGTGGCCGTCGAGAGCCTGCTTCGGGCGCACCGGTTCTGGCGCTCGCGAGGCCTCCGCATCGATCTCGTGATCCTCGATCTCGAGTCGGGAGGATATGCCCGGCCTCTGCGCGACCGGCTGGCAGCGGCCATCGAAGCGGGGGGAGGGACGGACTGGATCGGGCGTCCCGGCGGCATCCACGTTGTGGGGGCGGAGACCTGCGACTTCATGGACCGGACTCTGCTGGAGAGCGTCGCCGGAGTGGTGTTGGAAGGGACGAGCGAGAGCCTGCGGGACCGGGTACGCCAGGTCCGCCAGCCGCCGGCGCGGCTGCCGCCCTTCGTGCCCGTGGTCTCCAGCCCCCTCGGCCAGCGGGAGAACGTGGCCGTCCAGCTCTCGTCCGACCTCGTCCTGTTCAACGGGATCGGGGGGTTCACCCCCGACGGACGGGAGTACGTGATCCGGGTCCGCCGTGCCCGGCCGACCCCCTCCCCGTGGATCAACGTGCTCGCCAATCCGACCTTCGGGTGCATGGTGTCCGAGTCCGGACTCGGCTGTACCTGGTCCGGAAGCAGTTCGGAAAACCGGCTCACGCCCTGGCGCAACGATCCGGTCTCGGACCGCCCGGCCGAGGCGATATACCTGCGAGACGAAGAAACTGCGGACGTGTGGTCGCCCACCCCGCATCCGTGCGGTACCGCGCTGCCGTACGAGGTGCGGCATGGGGCCGGATACACGTCGTTCAAGCACCACAGCCACGGGCTCCGGCAGCGCCTGACCGTCTTCTGCCCGCCCGATGCGCCCGTGAAGATCGTCCGACTGAGATTGGAGAACGGCCGGCGCGTCCCGCGCCGCATCACCGCGACCTACTTCGCGGAGCTGGTGCTCGGTCGTGACCGTGATTCGAGCGCGCAATATGTTGTGCCAGAATATGATATATCGAATCAGGTGATGTTGTTTCGAAATCCATTCCCCGAGCCTTTCGCCGAGCAGGTGACGTTCCTGACGGCGAGTGGGCCCCCGCACGGGATCACGGCGAACCGGACGGAGTTCCTCGGGCAGAACGGGGATCCGGCGAGGCCTGCCGCCCTCGATCGTGTTGGGCTGTCCGGCACGGTCGAGCCCGGTGCGGACCCGTGTGCCGCGTGGATGCTGCACGTGGACCTGGCGCCCGGCGAAACGAAAGAAGTGCACTTCGTCCTCGGCCAGGAGGTCAGCCGGGACGCGGCGGTGAAGCGGGCCCTCGAGTACCGCGATCCGGCGGCCGCGTACGCAGCGCGGGACCGTCTGGGCGAGATGTGGGACCATACGCTGGGCGCGCTCACGGTCGAGACTCCCGACCCGGCCATGAACATCCTCCTCAACCGCTGGGCCCTCTACCAGTCTCTCGTCTGCCGCATGTGGGCGAGGACCGCCCTGTACCAGTCGAGCGGCGCTTTCGGATTCCGGGATCAGCTTCAGGACGTGCTGGCGCTGCTGCACGCCGAGCCCGGCGTGGCCCGGGCGCACATCCTCGAGGCGGCCCGCCGGCAGTTCGAGGAGGGGGATGTGCTCCACTGGTGGCTGCCGGGCACGACAACGGGGGTGCGCACGCGCTGCTCGGATGACCTGCTGTGGCTGCCCTACGTGACGGCCGCATACGTCCGCTGCACGGGTGACACCTCCATTCTCGACGAGCGCCTTCCCTACCTGCGGGGCCGGGCCCTCGAGCCGGGAGAGGCCGAGTGGTTCGACCGATACGAGCCAATGTCCTCGTCCGAGACTCTGTACGAGCACGCCGCGCGGGCTATCGAACGCGGTGCGACGTCCGGCCGGCACGATCTGCCTCTCATCGGAAGCGGCGACTGGAACGACGGCATGAACCGCCTCGGCCTCCAGGGTCAGGGCGAGAGCGTGTGGCTCGGGTGGTTCCTGACTGCGGTGGCGCGTGACTTCGCGCCGGTGGCCCGGGCGCACAGGGGCGTCTTGCGCGAGCGCTATTTTCTCGAGCTCGCCGAGCGGCTCCCGCGGCGCATCGACGAGTCGGCGTGGGACGGCGAGTGGTACCTGCGCGCGTTTCACGACGATGGAACGGCGATCGGTTCGGCTTCGAACCGGGAGGCGCGGATCGACGCGATCAGCCAGGCGTGGTCCGTGCTCGCCGGCGGCGGCGACCCGGGCCGGGCGCGCACCGCCATGCAATCCGTCGACCGGCTGCTGGTCCGGGACGACGACCGCCTCGTTCTTCTGCTGACGCCGCCGTTCGACGAAGCGGAACCGGATCCCGGCTACATCCGCGGCTATCCGCCGGGCATCCGGGAGAACGGCGGGCAGTACACGCACGCGGCGGTCTGGGTGGCGTGGGCGTTCGCGGCGCTCGGGGACGGTGAGCGGGCGGCGTGCCTGTTCGACTACCTGAACCCGATACGGTGCAGCGCGACGCTGGCCCGGGCGATCCAGTACTCGGTGGAGCCTTACGTGACGGCGGGTGACGTCTACGGTGTTCCGCCATTCACTGGCCGTGGCGGGTGGACGTGGTACACAGGATCCGCTGCCTGGCTGTACCGGCTCGGCGTCGAAGCGATCCTCGGCCTCGTGCGAGAGGGAGACACGCTCCGCATCCAGCCGTGCATTCCGGCCTCGTGGGACGGCTTCCGCGCGCGGCTCCGGTTCGGCTCGGCTACGTATGAGGTGCATGTCGAGAACACCGAGCCCGCGGGCCCTCAAGGCACCGGATCGAGATCCCGCGTGAGGAAGGCGACACTCGACGGAGCGGAGGTCCCGGCCGATCGGGTACCGCTCGCGGACGACGGCCTGACGCACAGGATCGTCATGCGCGTGTGAGCAGACGGCGGGCTGGCGGGAACCATTCCGCGCCAAACAGCTACAAAACTGAGGAACGCCAAGTCCTCGAATCGTGGACCCGGCTAACGTGGGCACTACATCGCAACACCGGCTCCTGAAGCTTCTCGGAGTTGTTCTCCTGGCCGGGTTTCTTCACGGAAGCCTGACGGTTCAGGTACTGCACGACGCATCTCACGCCCGTTCCTCGTCTTCGCCAGGGGATCCCGACCACGGGAGCCCCCGAGACGGAGCCGAGATTACCGAGTCCTGCGCGGTATGCGCGAGCGTTCCGGCTCGCGCGCTTCCGACTGAGCTCGCCGTCACCATCCCGACGTTCGGCATTCCCGTCACCAGCCAGACTCCGGCGGGAGAAAGCCGTTGGATCTCCACCTGTCTCGTCTGTTTCGAGGCGCGCGCCCCTCCCGCCCTCTCCTGACTCGACCGTAGCCCGGAGAGAACCTCGCGCGAGTCGCGAGTCTTCGGTCCTGTCCTGTGCAAGAGAGGCTGGGAGGCCTTCACAATGTTCGCGGTGTCACCACGCTTTCTTCGTCCCATGCGGGCGATGCTACTCTGGGCCGTGGTCTTCGGAGCGCCAGGTCCGGGGTCATTGAGAGCCCAGGAGGAGACGGGTCGGGCCAGCCTGAGGGGCCGGATAACCGACACGGATGGAGTGCCGCTCGCCTCGGTTCGGGTCTACATCAATTCCCTGGAGCGTTGCACGCTGAGCGGCATCGACGGAACCTATCTCCTGCAAGATCTTCCTTCTCGCACCCTCAACGTTTCATTCGAGAGACTCGGGTACGCGACGCTTGCTCTGTCCGTGAATCTGGCCGCGGATGCCAGGCCGTCGCTCCAGGTGCAGTTGGAGATCCGTCCTTTGGAATCCGCTGAGCTCGTGGTGACGGGATCGCCCACTGCCATAGATCCGCTACAATCGCCGTTGAACCTGGACCTGATCTCCGGCGAGCGTCTCCTCCAGGTTCGCAGCCCCTCCCTCGGAAACGTCATCCGGGATGCCGTTCCGGGAACGGCCTCTCTGTACACGGGTGCGCAGGTGGGAAAGCCCGTGTTGCGGGGCCTGACCGGAACTCGGGTCCGCATCCTTCAGAATGGCATCGGGCAGGAGTTCTTCGCCTACAGCGCACGGCACGGACCGCAGACGAACCTCACCGAGGCGCAGCGCATCGAGGTGGCCCGCGGGCCGGCAAGTGTGCTGTACGGGTCGAGCGCCATCGGGGGAGCCGTGAACGTGATCACTAAGCACCTACCGACCCGGGACGGAGGTCACCGCGGGCTGGAGGGACGAGTCGAGATGCAGGCGTACTCGAACAACGAGGAGGTGGCGCTCAAGGGTGAAGTGAGCGGCGCCGTCGGTGGGTTCGGCTACCGCGCCGGGCTCGAGCGGAGGACGGGAAGCGATTACCGTGCCCCCGATGGCCCCACGTGGTTCGAGACCGGCACGCCAGGCGATCCCAAGTACACGGGCCGGATCCCGCTGACCAACTTCGACCAATGGTCGGGTTTCGCTCTGGCGGGCGTCACCGGCGGTTTCGGCACCGCGGAGCTGCTCCTGACCCGATGGCAGAACGAGAACAACTTCCTGCTACCCGCGGGTGGACCGACGGACAGCAGCGAAGACCCGCCGGTCGGCATTGGGCTCAACCTCGCGCAGACGAACCTCTCCGCGAAGGGAAGCGTATTCAGCGGAGCCTGGGTCGTGCGTCCCACTCTCAGCTGGGCGCAAGCGCTACGCCAGGCACCGCCACCCGGGCAGCTGATCGAGGACGATTCCGGCTTCGCCGTCGATCTCCTGAAGGACGTATTCACGACGCGCGTGGAGGCCCTGCACCCCCAGGGCGCCCCACTGTCCGGGACCCTGAGCGGGACACTCGGCGTGGAGGTGCAGGTCCAGGACACAGACTCGCGGGGGCCGGTCAAACTCGAGCCCAGTTCCGAGATCGCGAACGCCGCCGTGTTCGTGTTCGAGGACTGGCGGAAGGATTCATGGACGCTCGCGATCGGCGGCCGATTCGACTACCGCAGCCAGAAGGCGGCGCCGAACGAGCGCACGACGGATCCGAGCCTGCTCGACAACGATTACGCGGTGCTGACGGGCTCGCTCGGGGCGAGCTACGAGCCAACGCCCGGAGTCGTGCTGGCCGCAAACATCGGCAGCGGATTCCGGGCCCCCGAAATCTTCGAGCTATATGCGAGCGGCGTGCATGGTGGCGTCGCCGCGATCCAGCTCGGGGAACCGACTCTCGATCCCGAGCGCTCGCTGAACATCGATCTGGGACTGCGTCTCCGCACCGGACTCCTGACGGGCGAGGTCACCGCGTACAGCAACCGAATCGACAACTATGTCTTCCTGCGCAACACAGGCGTAACGGGCGAGGAAGGCTTACCCGTGTTCGTCAACGACCAGACCGACGCCAGGCTGACCGGAATCGAAGGCTTCGTCCGGGTAGCGGTCCTCCCGTGGATGGACGTCGGAGCCGGCGGGGCGGCGCTGGACACGTCGGGCGACGACCTCGAGGATGCTGAGTCGGGAGCGGACGGGTCCTTGCCGCTCATTCCTGCGAACCAGATGGAGGCTTTGCTGCGCGTCCATCGACCGCAGTTGGGCTCTTTGATGGGGCCATTCGCGGAAGTTCGTTTTCGGCGAGTGTTCGACAAGAACTCGGCGGGCTGGTTCGAACCGTTCTCCCAGTACGACGTGATCCCGTTCGGGACGGCCTCTACGGACGCGTATTCCGTGGTCAACTTGAATGTCGGCGGTTCGCTGGAACTCGGTCGGACGGCGCTCGACCTGTATTTCGGTGTCGAGAACCTGCTCGATGAAACCTACAGGGACTTTCTGGACACATACAAGGGTTACGCACTCTCGCCGGGTCGAAATCTCATCGCGAGAGTGGGGGTCTCGTTCTAGTCTATTGTTTTGGGAAAGTGCGTCCAGGTCCAGAGTCACACAGACTTCATTAACAGGATGCGCCGACGATGGAAGCGCTTACACTGCATAGACTTCAGTTCGGATTTACGATCACGTATCACTACCTCTTCCCCCAGATCACAATGGGCCTCGCCCTGCTCATTTTCCTTCTCAAGAGCATGGCCCTGAGGGGGGTCCCTTTCGCGAACGAGGCCGTCCGGTTCTGGCTGAAGATCTTCGGGGTCACGTTCGTCATGGGGGTCGTGACCGGCATCCCCATGGAGTTTCAGTTCGGAACGAACTGGGCCCGCTTCTCCGAGGCTGCCGGTGGCGTGATCGGCCAAACGCTGGCGATGGAGGGAGTCTTCGCGTTCTTCCTGGAGTCGTCGTTCCTCTATCTGCTGCTGTTTGGAGAGCGGCGGATCGGCCAGCTCGGACACTGGATCGCCTCGCTGCTCCTCTTCGTCGGAACCTGGCTTTCGGGGTACTTCATCGTCTGCACGAACGCGTGGATGCAGCATCCGGTGGGCTACTTGGTGCTCGCCGACGGTTCGATACAGCTCGAGAGCCTGGCGGCCTTGCTCACGAATCCGTGGGCCTTCGCTGCGTGGACCCACACGATGACCGGGGCCGTGATCACGGGCAGTTTCGTGATGGCCGGTATCGGAGCGTATTACGTGCTCCGCGGCGAACACCTGGAAGTGGCTCGCAGGTGGACCTCGGTGGCAGTGGTCACGGGGTTCATTGCGAGCATGGCCGCCGCCGTTCCGACGGGTGACATCCAGGCGAAGCTGGTGCACGACAAGCAACCGGTCACCTTCGCGGCGATGGAGGGTCATTTCCATACCGAGGACAGCGCTCCGCTGATCTTGCTCGGACAGCCGGACATGGACCGGCTCGAACTGGACAATCCTTTGGTGTTGCCCGGAGTACTGTCGCTCCTCACGCACTACCGGTGGGATTCGACGGTGACGGGACTGAGCGACTACGAGCGCGATCTGTGGCCCGACAACGTCCCGCTGCTCTACTACTCGTATCACATCATGGCCGGGCTGGGGACGCTGTTCATCCTGATCATGGGGCTGGGGGCAATCTTCCTGTGGCGTAAACGCCTGTTCCGGCAGCGGTGGCTCATGTGGACCTTAATGCTGGCCCTGCCGTTTCCCTTCATCGCCAACACGGCGGGCTGGATGACCGCTGAACTGGGACGTCAGCCCTGGATTATCTACGGCCTGATGCCCACGGCTGAGGGTTCTTCCATCAACGTCTCGGCGGGGAACTCGCTCTTCACGCTGCTCGGGTTCATGGGACTGTACGCGCTGCTGTCGGTGCTCTACTTCTTCGTCACGACACGGATTATCGCACACGGGCCGGAGCCAGGACCTGACGCGGACAGTCAGGAAACGGCACCGACAACCGTCGTCGCATAGCGGAGGGTACGTTGGAGACGCTCTGGTTCGTACTGCTGGCGGGCATGCTCGCAACCTACGTGGTGCTGGATGGTCTCGACCTTGGGGCCGGTATCCTGCACCTGTTCGTCGCTCGGGACGACGCCGAGCGCAAGCAGGTGATCCGCTCGATCGGCCCCGTGTGGGACGGCAACGAGGTCTGGCTGCTGGCGGCCGGAGGCACGATGTTCTTCGCCTTCCCCAGCCTGCTGGCTACTTCGTTCAGCGGATTCTACCTCCCTCTCATGATCGTGCTCTGGCTGCTGGTCTTTCGTGCCCTGGCGATCGAGTTTCGCCACCAGTTGTCCGATCCGATATGGACCCAGTTCTGGGACGTAGCCTTCGGCGTGGCCAGCATCCTGCTGGCGGTCTTCTTCGGAGCGGCTCTGGGTAACGTGATCCGGGGAGTGCCCCTCGATGCCAGTGGCGTGTTTTTCGAACCGTTGTGGACCAATTTTGGAGTCGGAGAGGCGACCGGAATCCTGGACTGGTACACCGTTCTGATCGGTGTCATGGCACTGGCGACGCTGGCGCATCACGGAGCTCTCTGGCTGTTCGCCCGCACTGATGCGACCGTGCGGCAGCGAGCGGCTCGCGCCGCTGGCTACCTGTGGATCGCAGTGGCCGTCCTGGCCGTGCTGGGCACGGTCGCCACGTTCTCCGTACAGGCCAACGTCACCCGAAGTCTGACAGCTCGACCGTGGGGGCTGGTGCTTCCGCTGATCGCCGCTGCCGGCCTCGTGGTCTCGTTCGTCTCCCGCCGCCGGGGACATGGGAAAACGGCGTTTCGCGCTTCGGCCGTATTCCTGTATGGCATGCTGGGCAGCGCCGCCATCGGCCTGTATCCATACGTTCTTCCAGCACGAAACGAGGCCTTCGGGATGACCGTCACGGATGCGGCGAGCTCCCCGTACGGCCTCAGGGTAGCGCTGGTCTGGTGGATACCGGGAATGGTGATCGCGTGCGGTTACTTCGTCTTCCTCTACCGCACGCTGCCGGCGACTGTCTCAGTTTCCGACGTAGCGGACCACTGAGGCCGGTGGCCGACCACGGCCACTACCCTTCGCCGATCATCCTGAGCAGCACATCGGAGGCCAACGGCAACAGCTTGACGCCCCTCCGCCACACACCGCATCGTGCCCGGAACGAGCGATTCGGCCCCGACCTTTCAGGTTTGAAGTCTCACGTCCGCCAGTGGAGGCAGCCTTGGGCGCGCTGAGCAAGAGCCAGCCGCAGCCATCATCGAGCGGGGACCAGCGTGGCCATGGCTTCGGAACCGCGCCTGTCTTCCTGGCGAGCATCAGCACCATCCTCGGTGCGATCCTCTTCCTTCGCTTCGGCTACGCGGTGGCGCACACGGGCTTTCTGGGCACCCTGTGGATCATCGCGCTCGGTCACGCGGTCACGATTCCCACGGCGCTGGCGATCGCTGAGATCGCGACCAACCGGCGCGTGGAGGGCGGTGGCGAGTACTTCATCATTTCCCGCTCGTTCGGAACCACGATCGGCGGAGCCATCGGTATCGCCCTCTTCTTCTCGCAGGCGATCTCGGTGGCCTTCTACGTCATCGCCTTCGGGGAAGCCTTCAGGATATTGGGGCCCGCGTTCCAGAACCTGACCGGGTTCGCGCTCGACCTGCGCCTGATCACGGTCCCGGCGTTGATTCTCTTGCTGGCGCTGATCCTGACCCGCGGCGCGAACATCGGTGTGGCGGCCCTGTGGGTCGTGGTCAGCGTGCTTGCCGTGTCTCTGGTGCTCTTCTTCCTGGGAAGCCCCGTGGGAGACGCGGCGACGCAGGACGCGATCCTGAAAAGCGAGCTACTGGACGCCGACCCGCTGATCGTCGTGTTCGCCATCGTGTTCCCGGCATTCACCGGGATGACGGCGGGAGTCGGCCTCTCGGGAGACCTGGCCAATCCACGGCGTTCCATCCCCCTGGGGATCCTCTCGGCCACGCTGGTGGGAATGGGCGCCTACGTCCTGATAGCCTGGAAGCTCGCGAGCTCGGCGCCTACAGAGCTGCTGGCCGACACGAACCGCCTGGTCATGGCCGACATCGCTCTTTGGCCACCCATCATCCCGATCGGGCTGGCCGCGGCGACTCTCTCGTCGGCCATCGGCTCGATCCTCGTAGCGCCTCGGACTCTCCAGGCCCTCGCCGCGGACGGGATCGTGCCGGGAGCTGGCATCTCACGGCTCCTCTCCACCGGGGTCGGACAGGCCAACGATCCGCGCAACGCCACCCTGGTGACCGGGGCTATCGCTTTCTTCGTCGTGCTCGTCGGCAACGTGAACGTGGTCGCGGGGATCATCTCGATGTTCTTTATGGTCACCTACGGGTCGCTTTGCGCCATCAGCTTCCTGGAGCACTTCGCGGCGCGTCCGTCCTACCGGCCTTCGTTCAGGACCAAGTGGTACGTGAGCCTGGTCGGCGCGGTCATGTGTCTGCTGCTGATGTTCCAGATGAGTCCCGGCTATGCGGTGGCCGCGATCGTGATCATGGCCTCACTCTACAAGACGATTCAGCTGACCGGGGGCAACCCGGACGAGGGAATCGGCACGATCTTCCAGGGAGTGATGACGCAGGCCACAAGAAACATGCAGATCCACCTGCAGAAGACCCCTCCGCTGGAGTGGCGTCCCAGCATCATCACGATCACGGGCCGCACGTTCGATCGCTCGGCGCCCATCCGGATGCTGTCCTGGCTGTGCCACCGGTATGGCTTCGGCACGTACCTGCACTACATCAAAGGCCTCCTGAACGCCGAGACATACGCCGAAAGCCGGAAGGTGCTGGATCGATTGATCCGCTCAACCACCCGCCGACCCAGTGGTGTGTTCTTCGACACGATGGTGAGTCCGTCGATGCGGTCGGCTCTCGCGCAGACGCTGCAGGCTCCAGGGATCGCAGGGGTGGAGAACAACACGATGCTGTTCGAGTTCTCCGAGCACGACGACGAGGCGGTGGTGGACGAATGCCGGGCCGGGATCTTCCTGGCGGGCAGCGCCGACATGGACTCCCTGGTGCTCCGCCACGGCGACCACCATTTCGGCAACCTGGCCGACATTCACGTGTGGCTTACCTGGCACGATCACCGGAACGCCAACCTGATGATCCTCCTGACGTACATCCTTCTGGGTCATCCGGACTGGAGCGAGGCCGATCTCAAGATCTTCGCGGCCTACCCGAAGGCGCAGGCCACCGAGCGCACCGAGCAGCTGCACACCATGATCCGGGAGGGCCGTATCCCGGTATCTCCGCGCAAGGTGGAGATCATCGGCACCGACGACCGCATCGACTTCAGCAGTCTCGTGCAGGCCAAGTCGTCCGAGGCCGACCTGGTGGTCATGGGATTCACCGAGGAACGCCTGCGGCAGAAGGGCTCCGAGCTCCTGCTCAGACACCCCTCCCTCAACGAAGTGCTGTGGGTGGCCGCCCACGAGCGCATCTCGATGGAGTAAGACCACGTGAGCGATATGCCGACCACCGACGCCCATCCCGACGAC
>Ga0316189_10003187_pt1 | contig 15952 bp, 9 predicted proteins | sample LowCovwburrow_MG_FD_204930 | JGI IMG/M metagenome (GOLD analysis project Ga0316189, IMG submission 204930) | Coastal sediment microbial communities from Maine, United States - Lowes Cove worm burrow | ecosystem: Environmental > Aquatic > Marine > Coastal > Sediment | place: USA: Maine... | reverse complement strand
ATACAATTCACTCAAAAACCTTTTGTTACGAATTTGCCGATCCTCATTGGATATTAGTTGACTAAGCATACCAAAGGGTTTATAAAGCTTGAAATGAAGATGTGATTTTAGAGACATTTAAGTGCAAATGTAATAAAGGTTCAATTTTACTGACTTTTGCTGCTAAACTTCTGCATAAAATTTGGATAGCTGGCCTTTGATATTGTAAATTCACTAATTCAAACCAACCTATGCAACTAGCCTATAAGATCATTCATCTTAAAAAAAGATTCCCGCTGCGAATAAGTCGTGGACTTGTAACAGGATCTGACAACCTCTTTGTTTCAGTGACCAAGAACGGGGTTACCGGTTGGGGCGAAATGGCCCCATCATCCACCATGGGCGATGAATCCCCTGTAGTGGCAAAACAACAACTCGAGCGATTTTTTCAAACGGGTATAGCGGATTTATCAATTACTGAAATTTATGACAAGGGAAGGGATTTTGATATGCCTAGCTGTGTATTAGCTGCCTTGGATATAGCGTTGTGGGACCAATTGGCAAAAACGGCCAACCTACCCTTATATCAATTGTTCGGTTTTCCTTTGCCCAAAGTTGCTACTTCAGTGACCATAGGCATTAATCCACCAGAAGTGGTCAAGGAGCGCATTCCCCTACTTTTGGAAGGGACAGGCGTACGTTTTTTAAAAGTGAAGCTTGGGTCTAATGAGGGCATCGAAGCTGATAAGGCCATGTTTATGCAAGTTGTTGAAAGTGCTAAAAAATATAAGGTGGGACTACGAGTAGATGCCAATGGCGGATGGGATGTAAACGATGCCATTCATATGATGAAATGGTTGGCCGATTTGGGTGTTGATTATGTAGAACAACCGCTTGTACATGGCAGGGAAGCGGATTTACCCACCATTTTCAAAAACAGGCCACTACCCATATTCGTTGATGAATCCTGCTGTTTTTCTACAGACATACCCCAATGGGCAAATGCGGTAGATGGGGTAAACTTGAAACTGATGAAATGCGGTGGATTGACAGAGGCCCTTCGGATAATAGCGACTGCCAAAGCCTTTGGTCTAAAAACCATGATCGGTTGTATGGGCGAATCATCTTTGTCTATTTCTGCGGCCGCTTCCTTAACAGGATTATTGGACCATGTTGATTTGGATTCCCAACTTAATTTAGATCCCGATCCCTTTTCAGGGGCACAATTGATCAATGGAGTCATTATGCCGAACAAAAAGCCTGGGCATGGTGCCATTTTAAAAGAAGAAATCTAGCTTATGATCAAAAAGGAAAAGAAATTGGCCATTTATATGGAAGGTAATCTAGATTCCATGTTTGCTAAAATGGGTTACGGGGTTATGCGTTATTCGAAAAACCCGATTGTTTGTGTAATCGACTCCGATTTCGCTGGAAAAATGGTAGACGAAGTTTTAAATCATCAACCTTTTAAAATACCCATTGTTACCACAGTGGAAGATGCCCATAAAATGGGCGCGGAGGTCCTTGTTCTTGGATTGGCGCCATCGGGGGGGAAGTTGCCGGATAGTTGGCTCCCTGCTGTTGAAACCGCTTTAAAAATGGGAATGTCGCTTGTTAATGGCTTACACGACCTACTTAATGAGCGTTTTGCACATCTTTTAGACCCCAATATTCCAGATCAACTTATCTGGGATGTACGTAAGCCCAAAACCGATTATGCCATTGCAAGGGCCCGAGCGGCCAAGTTGAACAATAAACGGGTACTCATGGTCGGCACCGATATGGCGGTTGGTAAAATGACTGCGGGCTTGGAAGTTTATAAATGGTTGAAAAGCAAAGGTAAGGATGCCGATTTTCTACCGACCGGGCAGATTGGAATAACGGTAATGGGCAAAGGAATTCCTTTGGATGCCATTAAGGTAGACCAAGCCTGTGGCGCCGTTGAACATATGGTGTTGGAAGCCAAGGAAAAAGAAATTGTGTTTATTGAAGGCCAAGGTTCTTTATTGCATCCTGGCAGTACCGCCACCTTACCATTAATGCGGGGTAGTTGCCCTACCCATTTGATTTTATGTCATAGGGGAGAAATGAAAACCCTTCGCGATTGTAATGAAATTAAGATTCCGCCACTTTCCAGAGTAGTGAAACTCAATGAGTCCGTTGCCCATGCCTGCGGCGCTTTTCCAAAGGCAAAGACCATAGGTATTGCATTGAATACGAGCAAACTTACTGAAGGTGAAGCTTTGGAACTGATCGATAAACTGGAAAAGGAAACGAATTTGCCAGTGACCGATGTAGTGCGTTTTGGTGCAGAAAAACTTGGGAAAACCTTATTGTAACTTAACTATTTATGAAAAAAGAGGTCCTACTTGCCATTGTTATATTGACTACTGTGTTGACCACCTTTGCCCAACAGCAAAGGGCTAGGGGATATGGCATTGAAATTGGGGTATTGCAACCCGGGGAATACAATGCCATTACTGATGTAAAAGGGGTAAAGGTAGGCCATACAACATTGCATATTGGCGATAGTATTCGTACCGGAGTTACTGCTATTTTGCCCCATACAGGCAATATATTTCAAGAGAAAGTTCCAGCGGCTATTTATATCGGTAATGGTTTTGGAAAGTTGGCTGGGTATAGTCAAGTAAAGGAGTTGGGGAATTTGGAAACGCCCATAATCTTGACCAATACCTTAAGTGTACCCACAGCATCAGATGCATTGATTACCTATACCTTGGGCTTGACTGGTAATGAAGAGGTTCGTTCTGTCAATTCCATAGTGGGTGAAACCAATGATGGCTATTTGAATGATATACGTGGGAGACATGTTAATCAACAACATGTTATAGCCGCCATAACAACCGCCAAAACAGGCCCAGTAGCTGAAGGGAATATCGGTGCGGGAACAGGAACCATATGCTTCGGTTACAAGGGAGGTATAGGTACGGCTTCAAGGGTAGTGCCAAAAAGATTCGGAGATTATACCGTCGGGGTTCTTGTACAGACCAATTTTGGTGGCGTACTTGAAATCAACGGCGTTCCCATCGCCAAGGAATTGAACAATTATCCGAAATCCTTTCGATATGATGTTGATGGGTCTTGTATGATCGTTATTATGACAGATGCTCCATTGGATGCCCGAAACTTGGAACGTATGGCAAAAAGGGCCATGCTTGGCTTGGCCAAGACCGGAGGTATTGCCTCTAATGGCAGTGGGGATTATGTAATCGCAGTTTCCACTGCCGAACAGAATAAGATTCCCTATTCAACCAATTCTTTAGTAAGAAAGACCGAAATTTTGCGAAATGATGTGATTTCCCCTTTGTTTTTGGCTACTATCGAAGCTACCGAAGAAGCCATCATAAATTCATTATTCGCCGCAAAAACGACCCAAGGTCGGGATGGTCATCGTATTGAAGCCCTACCTGTGGAACAGGTTTTAAAAATCATTGAGGCGTATCAAGGCCATAAAAAATAGGAGTTAATTAGAATGAAATTCAGGAACAAACGCAGATGGGCCATTATAAAGAGTTATATCTTTGGATGGACCCTTGCCTTTTTGTTTCTATCAATTGTTCGTGGTATTGGTACAATTGAGTTAAGTTCGGTTCAGTTTGAATTTTGGGAGACCGTTATTGTATCCTGTATTTTTGGGCCTGTTTTCGGGAGTATTTCTGGATATGTACAGATCTTGACCGAAGAAAGATATTATAAACGGGTTTCGATATATAGATTAGTAGGTTTTAGGCTAATTTATGCCTCCCTCTTTGTGTTCGTACTTGTCTTATTGTCCTACTTAATGGTGACCCAATTTTTTGGAGAAACCAAAGGCTTTTTGGCTTTTGCTTTTGAACCAGGGAGCGGCCCGATCTATTTTTATATTGTTACGGTCGATGTTCTCATGCTCATTGTACGACAGGTGAACTTAATGTTGGGCGAGAACAACCTTTCGAAATTACTACGCGGTAAATTCTATTCACCTAGGGAAGAAGAACGCATTTTTATGTTTTTAGACCTACAGTCCTCAACCAAGCATGCCGAAAATTTGGGTCATATCGAGTACAGTAAAATGATCCAGGATTGTTTCAACGATTTAGGGGTTGTGGTTGAAGATGAGGCGGAAATTTATCAATATGTTGGCGATGAAGTGATACTGACCTGGCAATTGAAAGCCGGATTACGTAATCAGAACTGCTTGAATGCTTTCTTTAATTTCAAAAATCAGCTCCATCAAAAACAGGAATACTATCAAAAGAATTACAATTGCCTACCCTTTTTCAAAGCCGGAATCCATGCTGGCATTGTAACGGTTACAGAAGTAGGTAAATACAAAAAAGAAATAGCCTATCATGGTGATACCATCAATACGGCTGCGCGTATTCAGGGAAAATGCAATGAATTCAATCAGGAATTGTTGATTTCCAAACGATTAAAGGAACAGCTGACCACCTCAGGTTTCTCCTTTAAGGAAATAGGAAGTATGCCCTTAAAAGGTAGAGAAAAGGAAGTGTCTCTTTACGCTATCGAAATTGAAAAATAGAATTGTATTCAATTGGTTTTCTTGAACGGATACCATTTAAAAAAGGTGATACTCCGCCATAGCCATTCCAAAGGGCCGTACTGAAACTTGCTCAACCACCATTTGCTCAATAGCATTTGCACAACAATCACAAGGATCGCAATTAAGAAGGTGTAACCATTTCTTAATTCCACCAAATAGCCCAAGCCCCAACCAAAGAACAGGAAAGTACCCAACAAACTTTGGAAAAAATAATTGGTCAATGCCATACGACCGTAGGGTGCAAACTTTTGCAACAATTTTTGCCCTTTACTTTTTTGATAAAACATGGCAAACAGCATGATAAGAATAAGTGTCATTGCAATATTGTTCAGATCAAAGGCCGTTAATCCAAACATAGCGGTCCAATTATCAAAAGCAACACCCTCGCCTAACTGCATAAATATAACAGCGGTCAGCGCTATTGAAACCACAAAAAGAATGATGGAACCAATAAGTACCTTTTTGATCCCTTTTTTATACTCCTCGAGCTTTTTAAAGAATCCGATCCTACCAGCATAAAGACCCAATAAAAAGAAGCCAAAAGTAAGATAACCCCTGCCGAAGACCCCCAACTGAAATTCCAATTTATTCAAATGCCCTATGGTTGAATTGGAAACAAAGACCTCCGTTGGCGAGCCATTTTTTATGATATTAAAATAAGTCAAAGCCTCTGGGTCATCGGGCATAATACCACCAGGACTAAATAAATAATCACCATGGGCAAGTGCAAATACTAAAAAGCGGCCCATACCCAAAAATAAGACCAACGCCAGACCAAGAATCCACTTAGTATCCAATTTATAAAAAGGGATCAATAAAATGCCAAGCAAAGCATAAATGGTTAGAATGTCGCCACGATAGAACATATGGTGTATGCCGCCAATGATCAATAGAATAACCAAACGCCACAAAAATCGCGGCCCAAAATAGTTTCCCATTTTCTGGGCATTATCCATTTGAATGAAAAAACTCAATCCAAATAGAAAAGCGAATAGCGCGAAAAATTTTCCCCTAAGGAAAAGGCCAATAAAAGCATCCACGGCATAATCCATAGGGCCTACATGCAAGCCTTCCAATACGCTTTGGGGTACGGCCGAACCAATGAAATTTTCAACAAAATGTACGATGACTATGCCAGCCAATGAGAACCCCCGTAGCGCATCAACAATTTCAATTCTTGGCTTGGTTGGATTGGCGGTCATCTTTTAAACGTTTTTGGTTATAACTACTAGACTGTAATGCTAATAAAAAGTTACAGTTTTAGCCTTAATATGTGGTTTTCAGAGAATTCATTAAAAATACAACCACATTATTTTCTATTAAATATTAAAGGTGAGTCCCACACTTAAATTCGAGGAACGATCCTTGTCCGCATTTGGTGAAAAACTACTGTAAAAATAATTGAAAAGGGCAGACAGACTTACAACTTTGTTGATAGGAAGCTCTGCCTTATACTGTTGCAATATGCGGTGATTGCCAATCGCCTTGTATAAAGGTTGAAAATAGACCGTACCCGTGAGGTCTAGATTGGCTTTTTTCCAAGCATGGGAAACTGATAAATAACTGCTGTTCCTGTGGTTATAAAACTGCTGTCCTGTAGCATCGATCGTTTCTATTTCATACATATAGGCATTGCCAAAATAAACCTTGGTCGCCTCGCTTGATACCACTTTTAAGCGAATCCCAGCGCCAACCAGACTTCTGTTCGTAATTGTTAGTAGTTCATTGTTCTGTTGCTGAAGAAAGGCTTCTAAACGAAGCAATTCAGAAAGTTTTTGATTGTATCGCAAATGAATGAAGTATGAATTTCTTAAGTCTTGATCATTGCTTCGAACCAGTTTGTAGTTGCCCAATAGAAAGTAGATCCTTTTAAGATCTTTGGATTTAAATTGTGCGGTGACATTGGAGCCCAATTCAAAGAGGTAATCGCCATTGTTGTCGGAATAATTCAACAGCAGATCGCTTTTTAATCCAAAACGAATGGAATCTAGTTGCATGCGTTTTGATTCGATATTCACCAATTGGGCATTGATACTACCACAGAATAGGCTAATAAAAAGAATCAAAATCGGGATACGGAGAATGTGCATAGGTCAATACGATTAATACCCGCAAAACTATCCAAATATTTTCAAATATGGAGTTTTACGTAGACCATTGAACCATCAAATATCCCCAAAGTTGATTTTATGCTAGTACACAATAATGTATAGATGAGCTGTAGCCTTCTTTATAGATACAACGGACTATTAATACTTCTAAAACACCTTGAAAACGTATCCTAAAAGCCAATAGAGTATAATAAAGACAACAATAAAGCCAAAACAGCCGCATTTGCCACCACCAATTTTTTTGGCCCCTAGAAAAGCCAGAATACCTCTAATTAGATTTTTCATGTGTTCGTGATTTTTGATTGTACTTAAAAGTACAAAGATTTCTTTGGTTCAGCTCATTATAAGCCCTTTGTAATATGATCTACTTATAGAAGACCAAAGGAAATTGGTAAATAAAAAACCTTTAAAATATGATTTCAAGGATTTTTTCAGCACCAAAGGGTAGGGGCCGAATCCTTGCTTTGTTCGTGCAATTAAAATTATATGATATTCAGAAGGGAATACGTATCTTTAAGATAGCTATCGTAAAAAATATAAAAATGAGTTTGGCAGAGAATTTAAAGCGTTTTTTAAAGGACAAGGAAAAGGGTGATAAAACCACAGCTGCACCAGAAGGTGTATGCCCAAATTGTTGGGGGAGACAGGAATGGGGAGGTGAGTTTTATAAGCAGATTAAAGCGAGGAACATTACACCGGAATCACATACCTATACTAGTTTCATCAATGAAGTTGCATCTAAATTGGATGAAATAAAATTAAAAGAAGATACTTACGAATGTACCACCTGCCATGTAAAATATAAACACGATCACTAGACGAACTGGATCAGTCTAGAACATGGAATATTCAAAGTTGCTTTATCTTATGGTTGTATGGCAAAGTGTTGATGCCAAACCTACGAACCCTACAAAAGAAGCAGTTCAAAAATTATTGATACGTACTGATGGGATGAAGGCCAAATAGCAATCCATTTCTCGGTAATACTGATTTAAATGTACACGCTAATAACCACTATATGAAAACCAATATTTGCACCCTATTTGTTTGCCTTTGTATCACTACTGGGATATTTGCACAGAAAAAGAAAAGCACAACACCTGTCATCACAGAAAAACTGTATGAATCTATGAAGTATCGAAATATTGGTCCATTTCGAGGTGGCAGGTCTACCACAGTCACAGGTATCCCTGAAGATATTTTCACCTATTATATGGGTGCCACAGGCGGCGGTGTCTGGAAAACTGGCGATGGGGGCAATACCTGGAGCAATATTTCAGATGGATACTTTAATACTACCGGCATTGGTGATATCACCGTTTCGTTGTCCGATCCGAATATCATCTATGTAGGTACAGGAGAATCCCCGGTTCGTGGGGTGAAAACCTCTCATGGTGATGGACTCTATAAATCAATGGATGCAGGTAAAACTTGGCAACACTTGGGTCTAGAGAAAACAAGACATATCAGTGATGTTTATGTACATCCGACCAATCCTGATAAGGTATATGTTGCAGCACAAGGCAATCCATGGGGGCCTAATGAAGAAAGAGGTGTTTACCTATCTGAAGACGGCGGAGTGACTTGGAAAAAAATATTGTATGTGAATGAAAATTCTGGAATTGTTGATATGACCGTTGATCCCAACAATCCTAATTTTATGATGATCGCTTCATGGGATTTTCATCGTAAACCTTGGGTTGTGCAAAGTGGTGGCCCTGGTAGCCGTATTTACAAGACCACTGATGGCGGCAAGAATTGGAAAGAAATTACCAAAGGCTTACCACAATTGAAAGGTAAGATGGGAGTTTCTATTTCTCCCGCGAATCCTGATATCGTATATATTGCTATTGATGCCTTGGGAGAGAAAGCCGGGGTTTACCGATCTGAGGATGCTGGCGAGAGTTTTAAGCAGACAACAAATGACGCCACGACCTATGCCCGATCTTGGTACTACATGCATATCATCGCAGATCCAAATGATGAGGACGAACTTTGGGTCATGAATAGTTTTGCTATGAAATCAATTGATGGGGGTAAAACATTTAGTGGAATAAAAGGTAGTCATGTAGATCACCATGATCTATGGATTAATCCAAACAATAGTGATGTAATGGTCAATGCGAATGATGGCGGTGGCTCGGTTACCTACAATGGAGGAAAAACGTGGTCTACCATGATGAATCAGCCAACTGGGCAGTTTTACCGCTTGATAACTGATAACCAACATCCGTATCGCGTGTACTCAGGGCAACAAGATAACAGTACCATAGCCATTGATAGTAGAGTGGTCGATGATGGTATTGGGGAAATGCATTGGGATGTTATGCGAGCAGGGGAATCCTCTACTGTTGCTTTAGACCCAGACAATCCACGATTTGTGTATTCCACATATTTTGCAAGTAATTTTGTGGAGTGGGACAGGGATATCGACAATACACGCACGGTAATGCCATTTCCCACCAGGGTAACCGGGGAACAACCCAAAAATTTAAAGTATCGTGCAAATTGGAACGGGCCGGTTATTGTATCACCACACAAGCCGAATGTGATTTATTATGGTTCTCAATATGTAATGAAATCCATGGACCGAGGGGTTACTTGGGAAGTCCTCAGTGAAGACCTTACCCGTAATAATAAAGAACATCAAGGCAAAGGGGGCAAACCCATTAGTAATGAGCAAATTACGGCCGAGAGTTACAATAATCTATTTAACATTGAAGAATCCCCTATCAAAGAAGGTGTTATCTGGGTTGGCTCGGATGACGGTTTGGTGCATGTGACTCAGAATGGTGGTGAAAGTTGGAAAAATGTTACCCCAAAAGGACTAAAGGAAAGTATTATCAATGTGGTCGAACCATCCCCTCATGATCCAGGAACAGCTTATATCGCTGCAGCAGGCTATAAAATGAATGATTTTACACCCCACATATACAAGACGAAAAACTATGGTGATACTTGGGAGAAAATAGTCAATGGTCTACCTGGGGATACCTTTGCCAGAAGTGTACGCGAAGACCCTGACCGAAAGGGATTATTATATGCCGGTACTGAAACAGGTGTTTTTGTATCATTCGATGACGGAAAATTGTGGTTGTCGCTGCAAAATAATCTACCGGAAGTGCCCATTACTGATCTTCGAGTGAAACGAAAAGATTTAGTTGTTGCCACGCAGGGTAGGGCTTTATGGATCTTGGATGACCTATCACCACTTCATCAAATTTCCGAAGAAGTAACCAAAGCCGATTATTACCTGTATCAACCCAGAGATATTGATGCGGAACTTTCGGTGGCCTACAGTATCGATGGAGGATATGGTGAAAACCCACCTCAAGGGGCTCAAATCAATTATGTGATCAATAAAGAAATACCTGAAACTACACCTATCTCCATCGAAATTATGAATGAAAGCGGTAAGGTCATTCATTCAGAATTCTCCAACATGTCAAGGATCGGTTGCGATACATTGGTAAAGCCCCAGCTTAAGAAAATTGTTGGATCGCATCGTTATCAATGGAATATTAAAATTGGACGATTTGACTGTTTGACAGAATTATACACAACCAACCGTGATTTAACAGCTTATAATGCTGCTCCTGGAAAGTATAAAGTGCGTTTGAATGTAGGTGATTTCAACCAGACCGAGGATTTTAAAATTAATATTGATCCACGACTTGAGAATAGTATCGAGAATGTTGCTGCTGCATATATGGAGCGGGATAAAATATCGAAATCCATTTATGAAGGAGCCACAGAAATGGCGAAAGGAGTTCGAGATCTCCGTAAAATAAAACAACAATTGAATTTCGTATTGGATGTTACAACCGATGACAATATTAAAAAAGAAGGAAAGATCCTAAATCAAACCATCGATGATTGGATTGCCAAAATCCTTCAAAAAGAAATGCGAACCTATCAAAGCAACTATATGTTTGAAGCTCGTCTTTTAATAAAATTCAAGGATTTTCTCAATAGAATTGGAAAAGGAAATTTACCTGTTACCAAAGGTGTACGTGATGTCAAAAAAGACTATTTGCAACAGTGGAATACGCTGAAAGCCAGTTTACATAGTCTCCAAACCAATGATGTTTCAAAGTACAATACTATTTTGAAGAGTGCAGGCTTACCTGAATTGTATTGGCCATAAATGGGCACTCCAAACCAGTGACTTTAGTACACCGTTGGTCATTTGAAAGAAATTAAGGAAAAAGAGCCAGTTTAAAATAGTACAAATCCAAGGAGTTATGGTTATTTCTTAAACCTATCATCAACGCCTTTAAGGATATAGGGTAGGTAAGTGTTTCTATACGTTGTTAGGCTTAAAAATTCACTTTCATTCGAAATTACTTTCATATATTTGGTTAGCCATTTATCATAGGGCTAATTCCTTTAACCAATACATTCCAACATGTCAAAATCAACTATTCTTACTTGCCTTATTTTATGTATAGGGCTTCAATTTGTTTACACGCAAAAAAAGAAAAAAGAAGACAAACAACCACTAGATGAGATCTCAATATCCGGACTCAAATGGCGGGAAATTGGTCCATCACTAACCTCAGGCCGGATTTCCGATATTGCAGTAAACCCAAACAATCCTTTTGAGTATTATGTGGCCACATCCTCAGGTGGTGTATGGAAAACCGTTAATTCTGGAGTTTCCTATACTCCTTTATTTGATAGTGAAGGTTCTTATTCAATAGGCTGTGTAACCATGGACCCCAATAATCCAAACATTATCTGGATAGGCTCTGGCGAGAATAACAACCAACGTTCTGTGGCCTATGGTGACGGTGTCTACAAGTCGATTGATGGCGGCCTAACCTGGGAAAATATGGGGCTCAAAACCTCTGAGCATATCGGCAAGATCATTGTACACCCCGAGGATTCAAATATTGTTTATGTTGCGGCCATTGGTCCTCTATGGAGTAAAGGCGGTGAAAGAGGATTGTACCGCACAAAAGATGGTGGAAAATCTTGGGAAGCAGTTCTAACTGTAGATGAGCACACAGGGGTCAACGATGTGGTTATGGATCCAAGAAACCCTGAGGTGCTTTATGCATCTTCTCACCAGCGTAGAAGACATGTATTCACTTATGTTGGGGGCGGACCAGGTTCGGGAATGCACAAAAGTACAGATGGTGGAACTACATGGACAGAAATCAACAAGGGGCTTCCAGAAGTGGAATTGGGTAGAATCGGTTTGGCTATCTCGCCAGCAAACCCTGAGATTCTCTATGCTATTGTTGAGGCAGCTGATGGTAAAGGTGGATTTTATGCCACTACCAATAGGGGAGCGAGTTGGGAGAAACGAGGTGATCACAAGACCAGTGGTAATTATTACCAAGAAATAATCGCGGATCCCATTGATGAAAACACCATTTATTCCATGGATACTTGGATGACCGTTAGCCATGATGGGGGTGCAACCTTTCAAAAAGTAGGAGAGGACTATAAACATGTTGACAATCATTCAATGTGGATCAATCCGAATAACAATAAACATTGGTTGGTAGGTTGTGACGGAGGGATCTATGAAACCTTTGATGCTGCCAAGAACTGGGATTTCAAAGAAAACCTTCCCATAACACAGTTCTATAAAGTAGCCTTGGATAATGATACCCCTTTTTACAATGTTTATGGAGGTACTCAGGATAACTTTAGTCTAGGAGGACCTTCAAGGGTGCTTACCAATCATGGTATTACCAATAGTGATTGGTTTATTACCAATGGAGGCGACGGTTTTGAGTCCCAAGTAGATCCACATAATCCTGATATCGTCTATGCACAATCCCAGTACGGGTTCTTAGTACGTTACGACAGAAAAAGTGGCGAAAAAGTGGGCATACAACCTAAGGAACTAAAAGGAGAGGACGAATATCGTTTTAATTGGGATTCACCTTTGGCTGTTAGTAAGCATGCCCAAGGGAGATTATATTTTGCAGCGAATAAACTATTCCGTTCAGATGATTACGGAAATAGTTGGGAGGCAATAAGTGATGATCTGACACGGCAAATTGATCGAAACAAGCTTAAAGTATATGATAGGGTGGTTAGTATTGATGCCGTTGAAAAAAATGGTTCAACATCGCTATATGGAAGCATCGTGGCTTTGTCTGAATCGCCCTTGGATGAAAACCTTATTGCAATTGGGACTGATGACGGGTTGATACAAATTACCGAGAACGGTGGGGATACTTGGCAAAGAATCAATGGTGTCGAGAGTGCGCCAAAACAATCGTATGTAAATAATGTGTACATGTCAAGACATGATGCCAATGTGATTTATGTGGCCTATAACCATCATAAATTCGGGGATTTTAAGCCGTATCTTTTCAAATCATCAGACAAGGGTAAAACATGGAAAAGTATTGCATCAAACTTACCAAAAAGAGGTAGTGTATATGCTATTGAAGAAGACCATATTGATCCTGACTTATTATTTTGTGGTACTGAATTCGGGGTTTTCTTTTCTCCAAATAAAGGACAACGATGGAAGGAACTTGCTACAGGATTACCAACCATTGCCGTGCGTGATATCGCTATCCAGGAACGCGAGAACGATTTGGTTTTGGGAACCTTTGGTAGAGGTTTCTATGTGATGGATGATTATTCATCACTCAGAAAAATCAAAAATGAAAACCCAACAGAAACGGCCGTTGTTTATCCTATTCGTGATGCTTTATCTTGGGAAGAAAGTAGTCCTCTAGGATTACCCGGTAAGTCGTTTCAAGGTGATAATTTTTATAGCGCCCCTAATCTTGGTCCAGAGGCGATGATTACATATTATTACAATGAGGATTATAAAACCCTAAAAGAAAAGAGAACAAAAAAGGAAGGTGAACTAATCAAGGAAAATAAAGATGCAAACTATCCGGATTATGAGACCCTCAAGGCTGAGAAAGATGAAGAAGAAGCAATGCTTCTATTCACCATAAAAAATGCTGAAGGTACCATAGTGAAAAAGGAATTTATAAAACCTGCCAAGGGCATTCAACGCTTTCATTGGAACTTAAGGTTTACACCTCAAGACCCTATAGATTTTAGTGAATCAAGTTTTTATAATCCTTTTAGTGGAAAAGATGTGGGTACTTTAGTTACGCCCGGAAAATATACGGTTGACATGCAATTATTTAAAGATGGAACATTAACTTCTTTGACGAGCCCAGTTGAATTTAATGTAGTGGCCTTGAAGAATACGACCATGCCTGCAGCAGACAGAGCGGCCAAAGTTGCATTTCAGCGACAGGTTTCCAGTTTACAGGCTGATTATCAAATATGCCAGAACCTGATCAAGGAATCCGACCATAAGTTAAAATACATCAATGCCGCAATTAAAAGTTCAGAACAGCCATTTGGACTACTTTTAAAAACGGTAAAGGACATTGAAAGCAAATTAAAGGCCATAAATGTGGACCTCTACGGTGATCCTATTAAAAACAGGCTCGACATTAGTCAACCACAAACTCCTGCCAATAGAATCGGCATGATAAGCTATGAACAGAAGTACTCAACATCGGCTCCAACAAAAACACATAAGGAAACTTATGCTATCGCAAAGGCAGAATTGGAGGTTATTAAGAAAAAGGTAGAGGTTGTTTTCAATAACGAAATTAAACAGCTTGAAGAGCAACTGATAAAAGCAGGAGCGCCCTATACACCTGGTCGTGGTTATGAAAATGAAGATTAAGATGTTTTTAAGATAATACTGGTTTAAAATTTTAAAGGACAGGCCCAATTGGGCCTTTCTTTATTAATAAGCAAAAGAATCGTATAGATTAAACTAAATAACATTCAAGGGAAAACTCATATAAAAAAGAAGGTAAATCCCAGTTGAATTGTGTTCAAATATCAATAAATTTAAGGGTACAACTAAAATCTTCAAGTTATGGCCTTTGAAAAAAATAATTATGTTGATTTTCATTGTCATTCAGCAATGAAACCCTTCGGTAAAAGTTATAATTATGATGTCATAGGCAGAAATAATCCAAACCGGAGAAGAACCAATAGCATTTGGAGATACAACCGGCCCTCGTTATTGGACAAGTTTATTAATTATATTATCCATTTGACAAAATTTTCGCAAGCCAATTTCACAAGTTTGGCAAAAGGCGGAGTTTCTGTTGTATGTGTTTCCCTTTACCCCATAGAAAAGTGGTTTTTTGTAAATAAGATTAAAAATGAATTCATCAAGGATATTGCTTCCAACTTTGCAACTGGCGTAGGCAAGAAAAGGGTAGATGCCGTGCAGGCCATGAAAGATTATTTCAAGGATCTTGAAATGGAATATGATTTTTACAAACAACTCGATGGTTTGGTAAAACGGTTTCCAGAAGGAAAGTATAGATACAAACTTGTCCATAATTACAAGGAAATTGAGACCATTAGAGCTGAAGACCAAGATGGCCTTAATACTATATGTGTTGTATTGTCAATCGAGGGGATGCATGTATTGGATCAAAATATTGGAAAGGCACCGAATGAAAAGGAGTTTTTGGCAAACCTCCAAAAGATAAAAAATTGGGATACACCGCCATTTTTTGTTGCCATAGCACACCATTTCTGGAACCACCTATGTGGTCATGCCGAAAGCTTTACCAAACTGGTGAGAAAGAAGGTAGACCAAACGGAAGGAATCGATACTGGGTTTACTGATTTGGGAATCAAGGTGGTCAAAGAATTATTGAGTACCACTAATGGCAAACGCATTTTAATCGACCTGAAACATATGAGTGTGGCCTCGAGAGCGGATTTTTATGCCCTCGTAGATAGTACGGGCAAATATAAAAACCTGCCTATAATTGTAAGTCATGGAGCTGTCAATGGGATGAAATCTGTGGGCATGCCAAAGCAAACGGGATCCAAGGTCGCCAAGAAGTTTAATCCCGTGGATATTAATTTTTTTGATGAGGAAATCATAAGGATTGCAAAAAGTAAGGGCTTTTTTGGATTGCAATTGGATGAACGAAGAATAGCCAGTAAGAAAACGCTTAAAAACACCAAGCATTCCTCAAAGCGATCCAAAATAATGCACTACAGATCCGAGCTGTTATGGAATCAAATCCAACATATTTTGGAAGTGCTCGACAAGGAACGACTTTTTGCCTGGGATTGCATGGTCATCGGGTCCGATTTTGATGGTATCATTGACCCCTTAAATGCTTTTTGGACATCTGAAGAGTTGCCCTTTCTCGCTGATTTTTTGGAAAGACATGCCTACAATTATATGAAAAATGCCAGTTTTAAAGTGGCAGCAAACAATATTAAGGCCGATGAAATCATTGAAAGGATAATGACT
>Ga0316189_10003186_pt1 | contig 15955 bp, 14 predicted proteins | sample LowCovwburrow_MG_FD_204930 | JGI IMG/M metagenome (GOLD analysis project Ga0316189, IMG submission 204930) | Coastal sediment microbial communities from Maine, United States - Lowes Cove worm burrow | ecosystem: Environmental > Aquatic > Marine > Coastal > Sediment | place: USA: Maine... | reverse complement strand
CAAGGAGAGTGGTTTGTCATTCATCAGCTTACCATCGCTTTTCTGGTCAATACCAATCTGATCAAGGATGTTCCTCAATCCTGGGCAGACCTACTCAAACCCGAATACAAAAAGAGCATCGTTTATCTGGATCCTCGCTCCACGGGCCAGGGCCAGGTACTGTCCTTTGCAGCTAATTTTGCCGCCGGTGGAGACATGAACAATGTTCAACCGGGGATAGAGTTTCTGGCCAAGATGCATGAGGCGGGCAATGTGCTTCGCGTAGAAGGTACCACGCCTTACGCCAAGTTCGTCAAAGGTGAAATTCCCATCTGGATTGGCTATGAAAACGACGGGTTAAAAGCCAAGTATAAGGACGGGCTTGGAGACGCCATTGCAGTCGTCATTCCGCAAGAAGCCACTGTTGCGGCACCCTATGCCATCAGTTTAGTTAAAGGCGGGCCGAATCCCAACGCCGGTAAACTGTGGCTCAACTTCATCATGACCAACGAAGGCCAGACGACTTTCGCAGAAGGTTTTGTGCGCCCATCTGTCCCTGGTGTGGAACTACCGGCGGATATCAAATCCAGATTCCCTTCGACGCCGCAGTTGCGTCCCTTGGACTTACACCAGGCGGCCGCCCGCAAACCTGATATCAATGAAGGTTGGTCAAAGGCGATCCTTGGCCAGTAAACCACGAAATTATAAGAAAGGGGGGCTGGCCCTCATGGCGGCCCCCGGCATCGTTGTTGGGCTTCTTTTTTTCGTCCTGCCCTTGTTGGCGGTCCTCCGAGAGGCTTTCACCGGCGGCGGAGCAGAGTTCTCCAAAATCCTCAAAGAATACGTATTTTGGAAAGGCCTCGGAAACACTCTGATACTCGGCACCGTAACGCCCGCGGCTTCCCTGCTGGTCGGCTTTGCAGTGGCATGGCATCTTTCGGGTCTGTCTGAGCGAACCAGAACAGCCTTTTTGTTCTGGATATCTTTACCGCTGACTTTTTCCGGCCTGATTATCGCATACGCTTTCATTCTCTCATATGGCCGTTCCGGCTTTATGACCCTGCTGCTTGCCGGGGTAGGCGTGGATTCCGCAATGCTGTCCGGCATTTTGTACAGTCCGGCCGGACTCGGTTTTGCTTATTCGTATTATCTGATACCGCGGGTAGTGCTGATGACCTTGCCTGTGCTGGTAAATTTCGATAAGAACCAGCTCATCACTGCCGAATCCTTAGGTGCCGGCAGGATGCGAGCCGTTTTCGATATAATGATCCCCCAAGTCCTTCCCACCGCAGTAGCAGCCTACTGCCTCGTGGCAGCCGTAGCTATTGGCGCTTACGGCACAGCTTTGGCCCTGGTTGGATCGCAGCTAAACATCCTGCCGCTTCAGCTCTTCAGTCGGATTTCGGGAACCGGTACGGATTTCCCGGGAGCCGCGGCCCTTTCCGTATTGTTGATGTTTCTTTGCTCTTTGGTTCTGGGAATAGGAGAAATATATGCTGCCAGAAGGGAGGCCGAATATGGAGCTGCTTCTTGATCTGCCCTTCGGGAAAAAAAGAGATAAAACTGAAGGGTGGCGTCTTAAATACTAAAAGATGAGGTGAGACATGATAGCAAAATACAGCCACGGATTTTACATTACCTTGATGATTATTTTGTTGTAACCGCCGTCAATGGTTCCGATGAAAGCAATGTATCCGAGGAATTCTCACTCACCATCGGACAATGAGGTTCAGTTTGGTATATTTCTTCAGGCAATTGGTTCAATACAAGAAGGGTTGTTATGACTTGCTGAGTTGACCTGTTTTGAGACGGGGCAGCTTACCAGTTCCGTGAGGATCTCATTTTTTAAAATGTTCTTCAATCCATCCAAGTCATGGTTCTGCGGATCAAGCCAGGGTTCGTAGATTTCTGATTTGAGGATGACCGGCATGCGATGGTGAATTTCACTGAACGTTTCACTGGCTTGGGTGGTTATGATGGTACAGGACTTGTAAATGGACGCTGAATCAGACTTCTTATTCCAAGTTTCCCAAAGTCCTGCAAAGGCAAATGGTTTGCGGTCCGGCAGGGTAATGAACATTGGCTGCTTATGACCCTTTTCACCTTTCCATTCATAAAATCCATCTGCAAGTATCATGCATCTTCGTTTCTTGAATGCATTACGAAAACTCGGCTTTTCTGCAATTGTTTCTGAGCGGGCGTTTATCATTCTATTTCCGATGGAAATGTCCTTTGCCCAAAAAGGAACGAGACCCCAGTGGAATCTGTCGAGCCGGTTTTCACCGGCCATGTTGATAATCGCCAGGATCTCCTGTGAGGGGGCGACATTGAAATTGGCCGTCACCTCGCAGTCCGCCTTATCAATAGGAAAATTTTCTTTTAGCTCTTCCAAGCTGCGGAATCCTACAAATCTACCGCACATCTCCATCACCTCCCCTGAAAAAATTTCTGTTCTACTGTAATTTCCCAGAAGACCTAAATGTCACGATCGGTCTTTTCAGAACCCAATATCGATATCAGAATCAATTTAATTGGAAATTGAAATATTGTCTTTACCATTTATGATGGTGCCGTCTGATAGATTGCCTTTGAGAGTGGCATAGCTGCTATCTTTGTACAAAAATTGACTAATATCGTCAAACATAACTACCAAGTCAGGGTATTTATCATAGTTAACATGGACGATGGTGGAAAAATTCTGTGCGTTATCCTTCTTCCTCATGGCAAGATTTTCAATTCGTAGGCTTCCAATATCGATTGTGGTCACATCCAAATGGGCACTGCCGAATATAACCACCGGCGTAGTTCCTTGAAAATACTGTTTAGAATGTTGGGATTTGGTTTCCTGTACTATTTCAATTTCTACGATTTGAGTGCGTTTGCCTGGTGGGATGTGATATTCCTCGCCATCCATGAGAACAACCACATCCTTGTTATTGGTACCTGAGGCATTGATTGTGAATGATTCAGGTTCAAACTCAAAAGTATTCCCGGCCCATGATGCTAATGTAACAACTTCGCCGGCGTTGCCCGTAAAACTCAGGGCTACTCTTCCGGATGTTACGTTTACACGAATGCCGTTATGAATGTAAATTAGCTGTCCACCATTGCCAAGCATAGAAAAGGATCCATTTTCATGCCTGCGGAGCGTGGTTACCGAACCCAAATGTATGCCATCATATTCAATATTGTCAATTCTGAAGTCAAAGCTCTTTATGTGTGTACCGTTACCAATGATATGAAACTTGCTTAGATCACCAGGCAAAATGGCGCCATTGGCGCTATGGAAACTTACACATAGGAATATCGAAATAAACAATATAATCCGTTCGGCGCGCATGTTCATCCTGTTTCCCCCCTAATGACTATCCGGATTTCTAATAAATAGTTCCAAAACTACGATACATTCTCTTAACTATTCGCTATTTTCGCCAAGGCCGTTTTCTTTATCTTCACTGGAATCTTTACTTCAAATGATCTTCAATAACGGTAAAGAGCAGTAAGTATGCCAATTGATTTAAAAATTAATATTCATATAAATTATAAATAGTTAAGATTTTCAAGGACGCTTTTAGTTTGATATTATTAGGAAAGAATATGGCAAGAAATATGAACTATATTTCACAAAAAAAATCATGGATAAATTCTTTTGGCCATGACCCAAGTTGTGCTCATGATCATGGCCTTTACAATGATTTCAATTAGTGATATCGATCATCAATACCGCAAGAATCTGAAATAATCTCTTTCGACGCAGCTCATCATTTGTGCAGTGACCGGATTCTCCTGGCTAAAGGAGAAATTTTTATTATTCACGAGAAAACTATCATATCCACTATCCTTTTGTCCCTTATCGCACTGGGGTTCTTGGGGTGTTATCCAAAACGGGTGGGTCCCATGGATCCTAACGGTCAGCGTCTGACCTGGAAAGTGATGAGCATAGAGCAGCGTAAGTCACATATGCGTAAGGCGGTGCTGCCGCGCGCAACCGCCCATTTTCAGGCCTGGCGGCCCGAACGCTTCACCAAGGTGGACTGCACCCTGTGTCACGGCCAGGCAACAAAAACCGGTGACTTCAAGATGCCAACCGCCCACCTTCCTGAGCTCAGCGGGGAGTTGCTTCTGGGGCCCGAGTTTTCAGCTTATCCGGACACCACCCGGCTGAAGCTGGATCGCTTGGTTCCCATGATTTCCGAGGCCCTTGGGATGAGAAGCTTCAGCATCATCACCCGCACCGGGTTCGGCTGCTACTCCTGTCATCTGGGGCCGACTGGTCCCATGTTCGGAAACTAACGGATTATTTCCCCCAAAAAGCTTTGTTGCGAAAATCCAACTTAATTCTATTTAAACAATAAGACTGGTTCCGAATTTTGACCCAATATTCCATTCCCGGCAAGCGCTGATACAAGCGAGTTATCGGAAGATATTGCAATGCAATTGTTTGGCTCTGCTTTTTTCGGGCTAGGGTATGGTAATGCTATTCTCGCTGACCATATCTTTTTGCACTGGGAAATAATTCGATCGACTTCATCCTTGCTGTATTGTTTGGATGAAATTTCGTTCATATGAAACCTCCTGCACTTTTGCGGTAGTGTTCATGAACAGACTTGTTAAATAAAGTCTTCACCCGGACGCTGACCCTTGGTGATTAAGTTGTCGGCAATATCAATGCCTCCAACGTCATAAAACTCAACGCGAAATCGCACCTTTGCAGTTATTGATACATGGTGATATCGTTCCGGGAAAATGACAATCGGATGTTCCGGGTCGGCATCAAGAGCATTGTCCTTCTCATCCTCCCAGACAAATTGCAAAGATCCTTCTTCAACAACCAGGTAACCGAACTTGCCCCTGGGTGCGAGATGTTTTTTCAATATTCCTGGAACCACAGTTTTTTCGGTCATGGCCGGTGTGGATCCTACTTTTACGGCTCCTTCCGGAAGCGTTGCATTTTGATAATTCATTATTATTCTCCTTCTGTTACATAAAAGCCCAACTCGTCATTCTGCCAAGCGGATCAAGTTAACGCTCAATATAATTATCTGTCAAGCAAATAAGCGGTTTATCCATCTAACATTCTTGACAATTTAGTTGATATCTACGTACCGATTGTGACCTCCTGACTACTATCTCTTCCAATTGAGCCCCTCATTTCTATTGGTAAATTCAAAAACCGGCCTTAACTTAATTTTATATGTCCTGGGACGAACTGCCGGAAATTCAGAGCAGGCCAGACCCAACAACTAAACTCAAGCAAAAACTTAACTCCGCTTCGCTCCGCAATTGGAATGATGGAATCATGGGTTCTGGAATATTGGAATGGTGGGTTTAGAGAATCAAAACGAATATAAATGCTTGATGGAGACCAATAAGGAGGTAAATCTCATGACCTCAGAAGATAATAAAAAGGCGTTTGACGCCGACAAAGCCGAAACATTTTCAAAAAAGGCGGCGGTGTGCCGTATGACGATTTCCTGAGATTCCACGCCGTAATGGCAGAAGACAGCGGGCAGTCGGTACTTTCGTCACTCGAGTCCCATGTGCTTCCGCTCGTGTCCAGCCTTACCGACAGCCTCGCTGAAGGCATCAACGTTCTGGATATCGGTTGCGGTAGGGGACGAATACTCAACCGCCTGGCCGAACTGTATTCGAATAGCAGGTTCACGGGGATGGACTTTTCCGTCGAGGCCATCGGTATAGCGCGTGCCGATGCGTCCCAAAAGCGTTTGCAGAATGTTGAATTTGTCGTCCGCGACCTGAGCGATTTCGAAGAGACGGCCGAACCGGAGGCGTTTGATCTTATCACTACTTTCGACGCCATCCATGATCAGATCAAGCCGCTCAACGTTCTCAAAGGCATTCACCGTGCATTGAAATCCGACGGCGTTTACTTGATGCAGGACATTAAGGGATCGAGCCAGGTCTATAATAATGTCGACCACCCGATCGGAACCTTCCTCTACACCATCTCGACGATGCACTGCATGACGGTTTCTCTATCACAAGGTGGTGAGGGATTGGGTGCCATGTGGGGTGAAGAAAAAGCACGGGAATACCTCGAAAAGGCCGCTTTTAAATCGATCGAGACAAACCAACTGGCACACGACATCCAGAACAACTGGTACGTGGTCAGAAAATAAGTCGCTGACTCTTTATTAACCAAGCCGCATAAGATGTCTCTTCTCTTTTAAAGATCACAGCCTGAAGTTGTACGACTTCAAATTTGCATAAAATATAAAAAAGGTTATATATTGTGGCATCAACCAAACAATCGAAATTATTAACAATCATAGCTATCCGTCATCTGCTTGATTTTTCCTACAAAGTGTGCCATTGTTGCATAAATTTACAACAATTGAGTTCAACCTTTAGTCATAAGGGAGAGCATATGGATGGATCATAAAACCCTGTTTCCGGTACTTGAGATGGGGTTTTTATTTTTGGATAGCCGGTCAGTTTTAAATTTTCTTATTGTTCTGCAATAGATTTAGGTTTCCTAAAGACTTTGCCTAAAATTCAGGTCAAGATTCAATGGAGTTTCCCCTCAAACTATGCATACCTTGCTCCCGACAGGACGTCGCTGTCCTGGAAGGAGCCTTTCGACAATTAAAGGTTACAATGGATCTCACTCGAAAAAGAAAGTTCTCTTCATTATCATTTAAGCCTGAGAGGCCCCTCAAAGTGAAGAAAAGAGAGTGAAGATAAGAGGGGCGAATCAACCTCATGTCGTGAAAAGGAGGGAAACATGAAGAACCAGAAATTTTTTGAGTTGGCTTCTATGGTCGGGGTGATGGCCCTTGGCTTGGTGGTTATGACAGCCTTCGCGTTCGCCGGCGAGAGCATCCAGAAAGGAAAGGCCTATGGATGGCATGGGCATCGTAGTCAAAGCGTGCAGCTCGGCCCGCGACCGTACTTTCTCGTCGAAGACATGGAGGAGAGTAGGCTCAAGACCGAACTCCAGGAGTGCACCGATGGCCCATTCAAGAGGACCGACTTCTCGATCGGTCACCGTGGTGCTGCCTTGCAGTTCCCCGAACACACGAAAGAGTCCTACGAAGCGGCCGCTCGCATGGGTGCCGGCATCATTGAGTGTGACGTGACTTTCACTGCGGACAGGGAGTTGGTGTGCCGCCACTCCCAGTGCGACCTTCACACCACCACGGACGTCGTCGCCCGCGAAGACCTGCGTGGGATGTGCACCAGCCCACCAATGTTTTCCGAGACCGGCGAGCTGACTAACGCTGCTGACATCGAATGCTGCACCAGCGATTTCACACTGGCCGAGTTCAAGTCGCTCTGCGGCAAGATGGATGCGGCAAACCCCAACGCGACCACCATCGAGGAATACATGAACGCCACCGCGAACTGGCGCACCGATCTTTACGCCACCTGCGGCACCGTACTCAGTCACGCAGAAAGCATCGAGCTCTTCAAGAATTTGGGTGTCAAGATGACCCCTGAGCTCAAGGCCCCCAGCGTCGAAATGCCATATGAGGGCAACTACACTCAGGAAGACTATGCCCAACAGATGATCGACGAATACAAGGCAGCCCGTGTAAAGCCCTGGAAGGTGTTTGCGCAGTCTTTCAACCTCGACGATGTAACCTACTGGATCAAAAACGAGCCGTGGTTCGGCAGGCAGGCCGTGTTCCTCGACGGTCGCTACAACGATCCTAAGTTCGATCACACCGACCCCAGTACGTGGTCGCCAAACATGAAGGAGCTTGTCGCCGAGGGTGTCAACATCATCGCGCCGCCCATGTGGATGCTCTTGAGGCTCAACAAGAACGACAAGATTAAGCCCTCAAAATACGCCAGGCGTGCCAGGGCTGCCGGCCTCGACATCATCACATGGACCTTAGAGCGCTCCGGTCTTCTGAAGAACGGCGGCGGCTTTTACTACCAGACAGTGACCGAGGTCATCGACAATGACGGCGACGCCTATGTCGCGCTCGACGTGCTAGCTCAGAAGGTGGGTATCTTGGGTATCTTCTCCGACTGGCCCGCCACGGTGACCTACTACGCGAACTGCAAAGGCCTCAAATAATATAACCGGGACAGGCGGGCCGACATGAAACCCGCCTGTCCACCGCTTGTGGGGTTGATAAACAAACATAGGGATCACCCATTAAAGGGTTTGTCCCGCAAAAGGAGCAAGCAGGCACGTCGCTGATTCCAGCGCATTTGTTGCTTTTTTACTGCCCGTTTGCTTACCACCTCGTTGTCGCAGCCTGGATCATGATGCAAAAGCCTTTAAATTTGCCATTTAACGGATGAATATCAAGCCCTTGCAGACATATGTCCTGGGGCGATTGACTAGCGTCAAGCCTTGCCAATATCAACATTAACCCCAATTTTGCAACGTTAGTACCTATTTATTGAAATCACATCATGTTTGCACATGATTTATGCCATAGCCAGATTGAATATTTTAGGAATGCTATCGATTTTAATAGAAAAGACAGAGCAAAGCGATACCACAAATCTTCAATCGTCAATATTCAATATTCAATTCCGGCTTGTCCGGGTTGGGTTATTCCCGCCTGAGATCGATAATCTCCATCCGGTTGTTGCGATCCGGATGTCTGGTTGAAGGCCCCTCGGTCAGCACTACCAGATTTTCTTTGATTTCATGGGACTGAAGCCAGTTTTTCGTCCATGATCTCCAGTCTTCCGGGTGATCGGGTTCATGCATCGGCCAGACACCGTAGGAAAACATAAGATCCTGAATGGTCTTTTTCTGTGAGCTAACGGCCGTGATCCAGACGGGAAGCTTAAAACGGGTGATACTTCTTGCGGTGGCGCCGCTGTGGGTGGGGACGATCACAGTGGCCGGTGTAATGCGGTCCAGAGTGGTTTCGACACTCGATGCAATCAGATTCTCAATGTTAATTGGGTCGTCTTTACGACTTGTTTGCAGCACTTGCCGGCTGGCGTAGACCGCGCGATGCGGCTCAATGGCAGCGGCGATCCTGGCCAGCATGGCGACGGCTTCAATTGGATAGTCTCCCATGGCGGATTCACCTGACAGCATGACGCAATCCGTGCCGTCCAGAATGGCATTGGCCACATCGGTGGCTTCCGCCCGGGTCGGGCGGCGGTTGGTGGTCATGGATTCCAGCATCTGGGTGGCGGTGATCACCGGTTTACCCAGCAGATTGGCCCGACGCATGATATTTTTCTGCACCACGGCAATTTTTTCGATGGGGATTTCCACCCCCAGGTCACCGCGGGCGATCATGATGCCGTCGGCAGCGCGAAGAATGTCATCCAGATGATAGCGGGCCCCGGCACGCTCGAGTTTAGCGATAATAAACGGATTGTGCCCCAGGCGGGCAGCCGCTTCTCGAATCGCATCGATGTCGGCTCTGGTTTCGACAAAGGACTGACTGACGGCATCCACGCCGTTTTCCAGGGCAAATTTAAGACATTCGTGATCGTGATCCGTGAAGGCGCTGATACCCAGATCGATGCCCGGCAAGTTCAGCCCCTTACGGGAACGAAGTCTGCCGCCCACCAATACGTCACAGTGCACGTCGCTTCCGTCGATGCTTTTGACTTCCACTTCTACGTAACCATCGTTTATATATAGTTTGTCACCGGGTTTCACTGCTTTCGGCAGGAGCGCAAAGCTCACTGATACACGACCGGCATCACCGACAATCTCCTCGGTGGTCAGGGTAAATGAATCGCCGGGCGTTAACTCAATCGGCTCTTCGGCAATTTGACCGATTCGCATTTTGGGACCGGGAAGATCGGCCATTATGGCCACTTGTTTTCCGGTCGTCTGGGATGCCGCCCTGACTTTTTGGATGGTTGTCCGGTGACTGGAAAAATCGCCGTGGGAAAAGTTCAGACGCACCACATTCATTCCGGCTAACAGCATTTTCTCCAGGATTCGGGGTGAATCCGATGCCGGGCCGATGGTGCAGACTAGTTTGGTTTTGTTGGCAGGAAATGCCATGGGGTTTGCTCCTTGCTGTCGGAATTCAGATGACGGATAACAGATGACAGACTACGGATGACGAAAGACAGTGAACAGATGACCGAGGTCAGATGACAGATATCGGAAATCGGAAATAGGAATGATCGAACATAACATCGAGAGCACAATGCGAAGCGTTCAATAGTTAGCCCGGCCGATAGCTGCCGAAGCAGCCAGCCTATTCCAAAAAATAACTTTAGCAATGGTATCAATCTAACTGTTTGATAATGGCTCAAGACTAACACAGAAAAACACAGAAATTTGTCATCTATCCTCTGTTTTCTGTCCTCTGTTATCCGTCCTCTGTTTTTTGTCCTCTGTTTTCTGACTTCTGTCTACTGACCGATTACTTCAAATCCAAATATTCCAGGATACCGACGCTATACTTCTCCCTGAAGGCATTATCGACTTTTTCGACCGGATTGGCGCCTAAAAATAGCAGCAGCTTGTCCAACTCATTTTTTCTGGTGAGTGCATCAGAAATATTTTTCAGATTTACGATCTTATCTTCGATATCAAAATATTTCAGTTTGTCATCCAGCGGCAGCTGCCAAAACAGTAAAAATCCCCGGTCCGGAAAATCCACCTCCAACAGCTGATAACAATATTGCATAAATGTTTTCTCCAACTCCTGACGGATACCGGCGATTTTCGTTTTTTCGTCTGCCAGATTGTCCAAATTGCACGGTTTGCCGATCACCTCGAAATACATTTTTATCTTCGGCTCGGTGCCCGAAGGCCGTACCGTTAATTTTATACCGGCCGTCTGCGGCAGGTCGTCTATGTAATAAATCAGCATATTTCGGGCGGAAGTATCTGTTTTTGACAGATGGGGCTGAGGATCTCCCCGGCGGCGATCCAATCGTTCTTTTACATGAAAGTTATCAAATGATTCGATTTTTGTATCTCTCAAATGATCCATGATAAGGCTGATTTGTTCCATACCTTTGGCTCCCAGTAGCCGGATTTCGGTCAGATAATTGTGACAGTAGCCGTAAGTCGAGTAGATGTCGTTGAGATCATCCAGCAGGGTTTTCTGCTGCTTTTTTAACTCGGCTGCGTGTTCGCATAACCAGATAGCCGCACAGGCCGCATCTTTGTCCCGGGCGTAGTTGCCGGTCAGATAACCATGGCTTTCCTCGGCCCCGAAAATAAAATCGTCGATTTTACCCTCTTTTTCAATCTTGTTCATCTCGTCTGCGATGTATTTGAAACCGACCAAAAGATCACCGATGCATTGGACGCCGTTTTCCAGGGCGATTTTTTGCATCAGCGATGTCGTGACATCCGTTTTAACCACGACACTGTTGCGATTTAGACGGCCGTTGGATCTATATTTTGAAATTGCATAGTTGGTCAAGATGATCCCGATTTCGTTACCGGTCAAAAACTGCCACGAGCCGTTGTGATGTATCATGACACCGATTCGGTCGGCATCCGGATCCGTGCTGATTAAAATATCGGCACTCACTTTGCGGGCAAACGGCAACGAGTGGTCAAAGGACTCAATTACTTCGGGGTTCGGAATGTTAAAGGTGACATTCTCAAAGGCCCCACTCATATTCGATGTCTCCGGGTCAAGGGTGATATCAAAATCCAGTTTCCTTAAAATCGGATAAACCGACGTCAGGCCGGTTCCATGCAAAGGGGAATATACAATCTTTAATTGCCGTTCAGCCGATAAAGACATCCGGCTAGCCGCATCGTAATAAGCATCGTCCACCTGTTCATCGATAACGTCAATCAACCCATTTTCTTTGGCTTCATCGACGTCGATAACTTTTATCTCCGTAACATTTCCAGTAACCTCGTCGACCAGAAACTGATCGTCGGGGGGAATCAGTTGCCCGCCATATTGATCATATACTTTCTTGCCATTGTCGGTGGGCAGGTTGTGACTGGCGCTGAACATATCCCCGGAAACAGCGTTTAAGTGGCGAATCACATAGGAAAGCTCGGGTGTGCTTCTCTCCTCTTTGAACATATAAACCTTAATTTTATTGGCAGCGTAAACGGCGGCGGCGGCATCGGCCAGCCGGCGACCGTCAAGGTTCATAACAGGATTGGGCAGAGCTTCATCATAAATTCCTTTTTGGGTGTATTCCCGGACATCAAACGCCAGGACGACACCTCGCTTCCTGGCCTGCTCACCATATTGCCGAACCAGATACTGGGAGTGCCCCTGGGCCGATGCTTGTATGGTCCAGGTATTGATCCGGTTGGGACCGACGCCGACCAATCCCCGGCGACCACCGGTGCCGAAGGGGATGACCTGGTAAAATGAATCCAGCAGAAAAGCCCATTTTTCCGCTTCAATCAAATAGGCGATCTGGGGAACATAATCTTTGAAGGCATCGTCTGTTAACCAGGTTTCCAACCACTTCAAAGCCGAGTCGACATACTTTTTCGATACTTGCAGAGTATTCAAACCATTTTCTGTTTTGTTTAGCAGTGCCTTTGCGTTCGTCATTTAAATCCTCTCTCTTCGCAATTAGTTATGATTCGTCCGCCGTCAACCAAGCATACTGGTAAGGCTTCAGGGTAAATAAGTCCGTGTTGACGGTTTCACCGGTTATCAGATCCGTCATCCGGCCGGGGGTTTCTTTTTCCGACAAAGACAGTGAAATCTCAGCCGCGGAGATATTGGTAAGTGCATATACGGTTTGATCATCGGCATCTCGTTTAATCGCAAATATTCTGGGATCTAATTCGAGTATTTCAAAAGACGCATTGGGATGAAAGGCCTTTTGACCGCTTCGTACCTTGATCATCTTTAAATAGGGATAGAAAACCCGGGAGCGAAAGGATGCGGGGTCCTTTAATTCCGCCAGCAGGTTTTCGGCCTGAAGTTTTTCGCGATTGATGGTTCTGGCCCGGCCGGTTTGCTCGACGCCTTGGGTCCAGTTGCGTGATCCCAACAGACTGTGGATATATGTGGCGGGAACGCCCGGCAGCACATACTGGATAGCCTGGGATGCCAGGAATTTATCCGCCCGGGTGGCGTTTTTGTCTGCCAAAATGGCATCCACATAGGTTATGTTCAGTTCGTAGGGGCTTTCCGTGCCATCGGGATTCTGTTTATAGGAAACCCGTCCTCCGTTGGCCGTGACGATGTCAATCAGCGCCGTCAATTCCCCGGGCGGCAGGATCCCCTCCAGCGGGCGAACGCCGATGCCGTCATGGGAGGCCGTAAAGTTAAAAAAGGTATTGTGCTCAGATGCCAGATGAAGCCCCCGGGCCCACCGGGAAAGTATCGTGGTATCTTCTTTTACAAACGAATAAAAAAGCAGCGGCGGCAAGGTAAAATTATATACCATCTGGGCCTCATCCCGCCCGTCGCCGAAATAGCTGATGTTCTCGTCATGGGGGACATTGGTTTCGGTGATAATCGCCACCTCCGGTGCCACTGCATCCAATATACTTCTGAACAGTTTAACCATGTCGTGGACCTGGGGCAAATGAATGCAATTGGTGCCGATTTCCTTCCACAGATAGGCAACCGCATCCAGGCGCAGAATGGTTGCCCCCTGCTGCACGTAATACAAAAGCACTTCGATCATTTTTTCGAGCACATCCAGGCTTTTAAAATTAAAGTCGATTTGATCGGCACTGAAGGTGGTCCATAAATGAACGCTGGTGCCGTCTTTTTTCCTGTATTCGGATAAAAGGGGCAGGGACCTTGGGCGGGTCACCTGGGAAAGGTCCGTTGCCGGGTCGACTTCGATGGCAAATTCACGAAATCCCTCTTTACCCGCCAGGTAGGATTCGAACCATTTACTTTTAGAAGAAAAATGATTGAGGACATAATCAAACATCAGTTCGAAATCCTTGCCGATGGCGGTTACATCCTCCCAGGACCCGTGCGCCGGATCGATGGCGAAGAAGTCCATGACCGAAAACCCGTCATCGGAAGAATACGGGAAAAAAGGCAGGAAGTGGATACCGGAAATGGCGCCTTGCAAATAATCTAGGGCAAATTCATGCAGGCCGGCAACAGGGGCCTGTCCTTCCTTTTGAATCGAGTCGCCATAGGTGATCAAAATGACATCATCCTGGGAGAAGTATCCCTGCTTTTTTCTTTGCCGCGCAGAAAATCTTTCAATTAACGGGCTGATTCTCTCAAATGCCAGCCGCCCGGTAGTTTCTCCGTAGAGGCGGTTCAATAAATATTTTATTTTTTCGATGCCTTCCATTATTTCTCCATGAGATTCTAAGTGTTTTCAGAGCCCAGGTAAAAAAAAGTGGTCCTGAAGGGCAGCAAGCACGCTAATAATTTGTATTCAGAATAAAAGTTATCATCCTACAAGAAATATTTCATGCCGCTTCAGGAACAATTATTTTACATAACCTCCGCCGGTAACCAGCCTCTCTCTCTCATAAAGTTTCTAAGGCCCTGGTGAAGAACGGTATAGGAAAAGAATTTTTTCCCCAGTTCATAATTGTGATCCACCATTGCTTGACAAAGATCGGGATTATCCAATATCTGCTTCGCTTTCTCGACCGCCTGGGAGGTCACATAGCCGTCTATCTCGATGACGGAAAACCCTTTGGGTTTGATGTCTTTGGTATAAATTGAATAGGCATTGACAACGATGGGTTTACGAAAATAAATGGCTTCCAGAAAGGCGTTGCCGAATCCCTCAAAGGTGGAAGGATAGGTGACCAGGTCGGCGTAGGGATATATGTCTTCCAGGGTGTAGATTTTCCTTCCGCCTGCGGTAAGACCCCTTTGCTCGTTAATGATATCTGAAACAAAGACCGTGTCCACATTCATCAGCTTGGAATATTCTACCAACCGCTGCTCATAATCATGACCTTCATCACCGGATGCATGGGAAATGATCAATTTCGCTTTTCTTCCCAGCCGGTGTACCATCTCGATAGCATGCTCAATTCCTTTGCGTTGTACGACCCGGGTCGGTTGCAAAACGAAAAGCACATCATCTTCGATCCCAAGCGCCCGGCGGACATCCGAAGTATACTCGTCCGGCGGCGGCGGCGGATTTTCAAAATCCATCACATTGGGAGTGATTCGGGGGGAAACTCCCGTCCGCAGACTCAGCTGAGCATCGGCCACCGAGTTGATGACGACATGATGAATGGACTGCAAAACCGGCGGAAAGGCCATGTTCAGATAATCCTGCACGGCATTTACCATAAAACGGTCACGTTCCCAGTAAAAATCATGATGATGTGCGATAGTTTGAATGTTGGTTTCGGCAATAAATTCGGTGAGGGCGATTCCCAGGGGAATATTCAGCGGGATGGTCAGGGCATTTTCCGGAATGATAAGCTGGATATTAAATTTTTCGACAAATTCATATAAATGATCTTTCAGTTTGATAGCCAGTTGATAAATCTTCTTGGAAACCGCACGATCCCTGCCGGTAATATCGAAGGATTCCAGATAAACATCTTTGATGTCAGGATGCGTAAAATGGGCTTCGGGGACCAGGTAGCACCGTTCCGCCGGCCGATCCAGTTCGCCGGCAAAATAAAAGCAGGTGAATCCTTCTTTTTCAAAAATGTTGGCCCATTTTTCGATTTCCAGTGATACCCCGTCTGTTCCGGCGATTCGGGTGGAGATAAAGGCAACATTTTTTAAATCCGTCGTCGACTTGAAATCCTCCATTTTCGGCTCCTTTACCTTTTTATTAAAATCGCATCATATTTGCGAAGGATTTATCTAACAAAATATTTTCGCCACCAAGGCACCAAGACACGAAGTTAAATTATAATAAACTGTTATTTTTTGTGTCTTTATGCCTTTGTGCCTATTCTATCCGGTTTATCCGAGTTGGGGTTAGAGATACCATCCGGTGCTGAGATTATTGGCCAAGGCAAGTTGAAGATTTTCTTATCAAAGATTCCGAATTCGTCTACGCTCTGCCGGCGCTGCCCAAGACCTTCTCATTTTTGAGTTTGACCATTTTTATTAGTTCTTCCCGGGCCGGGCCGAGATACTTGCGGGGATCAAATTCAGTCGGATTT
>Ga0316189_10003183_pt1 | contig 15960 bp, 14 predicted proteins | sample LowCovwburrow_MG_FD_204930 | JGI IMG/M metagenome (GOLD analysis project Ga0316189, IMG submission 204930) | Coastal sediment microbial communities from Maine, United States - Lowes Cove worm burrow | ecosystem: Environmental > Aquatic > Marine > Coastal > Sediment | place: USA: Maine... | reverse complement strand
CTTTATGATTGATAAAGTGCGGGGATGCTCTGCAATCTCGCGCTCAACATATATCGTATCCATGCTTTTATTCTTCCAGTTCGTCCAATGGGCTGGACTTAGTTGGGCTGGACTTAGTTGGGCTGGACTTAGTTGGGCTGGAACTAGCACAGTCGGATACTTGCCCCCTGAGTTCAGGCGCAGTGTCCAATTGGATGGATTCCAGCTGCCTCAATACTTGTTTGATCGAGCTTAGGCCTTCAACTTCACGCGCAAGACTGTCATTATCAAAGCCGATCGATTGTAGTTTTCGACATAACTCTATCAACTGAAGCTCCTGGCTCTTGGTGCAGTGCAAACCTAGCACTGTGCGGGGTAATTTAAGCGGCGTGACAAGTGGCGGTAACAAACTAAGCAAAGCGCCCCCATATTCAAGAATTCTACTCACGTGAGGCTGGATTAATTGGCTAATCATGCTCGCATTCAAACGTTCTGCAGGCGATTCAGGATTGTCAGATACAACTTTTAGCGACTGCACTAACTCTAGGCTACAAAACTTAGCAGCCGTTGCAAAAAAGGCACTGGCCTCCATATCTACTGCCAAATTTTGCGGATAATCGTCGGTGGGTGCATTATAGCTAATAAGCTCAGTATTTTGCCCCCGCCACTTTGCGACTAGCGGCGGGTGGAAACGACGTTCGCTAATAGCATCCATACAGCCAACCACTCGCAGACAGTTGCCAACTTCAAACTTTTGATGCCCAGCTATTCCAACATTCAGCCAAACCGAATTAACTGCCGGTCGTTGCGCGGGTGTTAGTTGCTGAGGTGTTAGTTGCGCGCCCATCCAAGCGACTGCAGCAGCCATATTCAAGGCCCCAATGCCACTGACAACTAAATTCGTGACTGTATCAGTTCGCGCATCATCAGCATCGACATAGTGCGCAAAGACGGTATCTGAACGCTTTCGAAGACGCAGATAATCTACGATTGGCTTCGCTTCACAGGCCATTGCTACCACAATGGTCAAATGAGGCTTATGTAGTGATGGCTCGGTCATTAATACTCTTGCATAAGGTCTGCTCATCAAATATTCATCAGTGAATATCGAGCCAACTTTTGTTGGCAATCTGTGATCAACTCCTGATTTTGGCGCTTTATGGCCCCGGCATGCAAGATATTTAACTTTTCTATTAACATATTGAGCGCAGCCCTTTGCTGACTATCTTGCAATTCGCAAGCCAGTATATTCTCCAATGCCCGCACTCGAAACCTATCCATTCCCCAATACTGTCTCGAAAGTTGGTCTGCATGGCCACCATATTTATTAATGCAGGGTTCGGACACGTAGGCGACTTCATATGCGGCGGTTATACGCAGCCATAAATCATAGTCCTCGCACGCTGGTAGCTTAGGGTCAAAATTGCCGACGGCTTCAAACACCTTGTTACTAATTAATATCGAGGATGGCGACATTGCACACAAAGGTAGACATTGTTCGAAAATCCAGCCACCGGACTTTTGATGTTTGTGCTTCTGATTAACCCTAACACCATTCCTGATCCAGGTCTCGTGCGTGTGGCAAATTAGCAAGCCAGATGATTCAAGCGCACCAAATTGCTTGAGTAACTTATTCGGCAACCATTCATCATCTGAATCTAATAGTGCAAGCCAATTCCCAGCAGCAACCTCAATGCCACGATTTCTGGCCACACTAACGCCCTGATTTTGTTGGTGAAGGTATTTAATTTTATTTGCAAACGGTTCGAGCTTTAGCCGAGTTTCATCGGTTGAACCGTCATCCACCACAATGATTTCCATAGACTCAATAGCACCAGGCAAAACCTGATTCAGAACAGACTGTAAAGCACGCTCGATTGTCTGCGCGCGATTATAAGTAGGGATAATGACGGAAAGTTTCAAAATTTGATTTACCAGCACAGCTAGAGTCTATTCAACCCGGATTATGTATTAGAAATCTACTCGGCAACAGCTCCTGCGTTGCCCTACCTCCTGCTCCATGCAGTCGTACGAATGAAAGTAGCTTTGAAAACAATGACTTTCTCGAATTATTTCGCTCACCATAGAGTGACTATGGCATCGCCAAATAATCCTTCGAAAGCCCTTGTTTTCTTTGCTCTTTTCCTTCTCGCCACGATCCCTAATGCATAATCCGGGTTTAATCAAAGATACCCTAATCAAGTGCTCCAGTAGCGGCTCGAACGCGGCGCCCATAATCAGCAACTGCTTGATCTAGTTACCTGAGCATGCGTTGTTGCACTGAATTCTCTGCCTGCCCAAGGCCACCGGCTATGGTTGCTGCCAGTTGCGCTTGCTGCTGTTCAGACATGACTCGATACAAACTTCCCGCCGGCTGAAGTGTTCATGGTCGTATTTTTCATGTGGTGCTCCTAGCGCAATAATTTGTTAAGCAACTTTAGACCGCTTGATTAAATTCATCCAATCGTCTATTCCTGGTAAATTCATAGAATTTACCTATTTATTATTCGCTCATCGATCAATAGTACACTACCGTCGCCAATTGCTACTTTGCACGTTTTAGCCGCAATAATCCTTCCTGTGCGGTTGATGCCACTAAGGTTCCGTCTTGTAGATACACTTTGCCGTGGGCAAATCCCCGCCCATTGCCGGTGGATTGAACTCTGCAATCATAAAAGAACCATTCATCAGCACGAAACGGTCGGTGAAACCATATTGCGTGATCAATAGATGCCATCATGACTTTACCACCGCTAATGATGTCTTCGCGGCTTAGGTTGTGCGGGGTAACAGTAGATCCGAGTAGCCCCATGTCCGAGATATAAGCCAGTACTGATGTATGACAATCTGGGTCCTTTGGCATTGCCTCCTTGGTCTTTATCCACATTTGCACTGAATGGTCATCTGTCCTAGCTGAATCAGATAGGTGATACACATCTAGATATTCCGATTGGAAATTACTTAATTTGGGAGGTCCATTTTCTATTGAAACTGCAAGTGAATCGAGAGGCATATCCACTTCTCGATAATATTCTAAACCTTCTTCATGCCGTTGAAACGACGCTGATAGATGAAATATCTGGCGGCCATGCTGAATGGCCACCACTCTTCTTGAGGAAAAACTGCCACCATCCAAGCTGCGATCCACTTCATAGATTATTGGTGCATCGACATCACCCCGCAACAGGAAATACGCATGTGCAGAATGTATTCGACGGTCATCATCGATGGTGTTGTAAGCCGCCCTGATTGCTTGACCGAGTACTTGGCCACCATATACTTGTCCGGTTTTTAGATCGCGACTTTGCCCACGGAATAGATCACTATCCAGTTGCTCACACTGCATAAAGTCGAGCAATGACTCGCTAACTTGAGAGGCTGATGAAGTCATTCTCGAACTACCTGCTAGGAATTGTCATTAAGGCCAGCTTCGTCAGCGGCTTGTTCAAGCTCCTTACATGCTTCGGTTTCGTTGCCAGCACCACTCATTAATTGTTCACAGCTCATGGTCTCAATAGCATCTAGGCAAGCGATACCTTTGTCCTCAAGACCGGCGTCGTTTGCACGGCCAATGTAAGGCGCAACCATAGATTCACACATGCCATCAAACATGCCTTTCATCATCTCAACCATTTCCGGTTGCAAGCCTTGCTCTTCAAGTTGCGCCACTCCACAACTTTTGATTTTTTGACAAACTCGTTGGCTCGAATTAGAGATATTTTCGGCCTGAGCCGTTCCAGCGAAGGAAAGGGCAAAAGAGAAAAGAAGGGTGAAAAACGCTGTCGTTACTTTCATAGTGATTCCTATATGTACCAATACCTATAATGTACTAATACCTTGTCAATTTATTGAGTCTCAATGGTACAACATAAAACTACTAGAAACACCATATGGAAGCTCTGATCAAATATAAACGGCCTCTGCAAGAGTAGATCAGAGTTTCCTAAACATCGTAACCAAGAATGGGCGCCAACCACCGCTCTGTGCTTATTAGGTCCATGCCCTTGCGTTCAGCATAGTCTTCTACCTGATCTTTTTGGATACGTGTTACTGGAAAGTAGCGCGCCTTTGGATGTGCAAAATACCATCCGCTTACGGCTGCAGTTGGCAACATGGCAAAACTCTCGGTGATACTCATACCGGCATTTTCTCCTGGCTCTAACAAGTCCCAGAGCGCGGCCTTTTCAGTATGATCTGGACAAGCAGGGTAACCCGGCGCAGGGCGGATACCACGGTATTTTTCTCGAATCAGATCGTCGTTACTTAGCTGCTCATCTGTTTCATAGGCCCAAAATTCTTTACGCACTCGTTCATGCATGTGCTCAGCAAAAGCTTCGGCTAATCGGTCGGCCAGCACTTTAAGCATAATTGCCTGATAATCATCATGTTGCGCTTCAAACTCTGCAATTTTTTGTTCAATTTTATGCCCAGCGGTTACCGCAAAGGCACCAATATAGTCGTTCAAGCCACTTTTCTTAGGGGCAACATAATCGGCTAAACAGAAATTGGCTTGGCCACCTTTCTTTACATCTTGCTGACGTAAGTGATGCAATGTTTTGATGGCCTTTGTTTTGCTTGCATCGCTATACAGCTCAATATCATCGCCAACACTATTAGCTGCAAAAAACCCAATCACTCCGCGTGCTTGCAACCATTGCTCATCCACGATTTTTTTCAACATCTGCTGGCCATCGACCAATAGCTTTTTAGCTTCTTCGCCGATCACTTCGTCTTCTAGAATACGTGGGTAGCGACCTGCTAATTCCCAGGCACTAAAAAACGGAGTCCAATCAATGCGTTCGACTAGCGCGGCTAAATCATAGTCATCAAAAGTTTTTAAGCCCAAAAAGTTTGGTTCATCCGCTTGATAGTTGGCCCAATCAATGTCAACTTTGTTGGCGCGTGCCTTGGCTAGTTCCAGAGATTTGTGCACCTTGCCATGCTTAGCACGCTCCACACGTATGCGCTCGTACTCATCTTTGATACCCGCCGTAAAGGCACCTTTATTGGCTTTCGATAACAAATTTTGGGCAACTCCAACTGCGCGCGATGCGTCCGGCACATGCACTACTTGGTCTTGGCTAAGTTTTGGCTCAATCTTGATGGCGGTATGTACTTTAGAGGTAGTTGCACCGCCAACCATAAGTGGCATAAAGATTTGTTGGCGTTCCATTTCATTGGCCATGTGTACCATCTCGTCCAGAGAAGGGGTTATCAAGCCTGATAGACCAATGATGTCGACCTTTTGCGCCACCGCTTCTTTGAGTATGGTTTCTGCTGGCACCATAACGCCTAGATCGATCACCTCATAGTTATTGCATTGTAGAACCACGCCCACAATGTTCTTACCTATGTCATGCACGTCGCCCTTAACCGTGGCCATTAGAATGCGGCCGTTAGTATCACCCGCCACTTTCTCATCTTCAATATATGGCATTAGATGAGCCACAGCTTTTTTCATAACTCGAGCCGACTTAACCACTTGCGGCAGAAACATTTTGCCTGAGCCGAATAAATCACCCACCACATTCATACCGTCCATTAGCGGGCCCTCTATGACATCTATGGGTTTATCCGCCTGCAAACGTGCCTGTTCAGTATCTTGTTCAATGAATTCGGTTATGCCTTTTACCAGCGCATGTGAGAGGCGTTGGCTCACATCCCAACTGCGCCATTCTAGGTCTTCTTTTTTATCAGCTTGCTTGCCATCACCTAAATAGTCATTGGCAATTGCCAGTAAGTCTTCGGTGGCGGTATCGGTGGTATTTAGTACCACCGCCTCAACTTTATCTCTGAGGTCTTTAGGCAGATCTTCATAAATAGCCAATTGTCCAGCATTCACAATACCCATATCCATGCCCGCTTGGATAGCGTAATAAAGAAACACCGAGTGAATCGCCTCTCTGACGGGATTATTACCCCGAAAAGAAAACGACACATTTGAAACCCCGCCTGACACTTTGGCAAACGGCAATGTACGTTTAATTTCACGCGTCGCCTCAATGAAATCAACAGCGTAATTATTGTGTTCGTCGATACCGGTGGCAATTGCGAAAATATTTGGATCGAAAATAATATCTTGCGGGGGAAAACCCACCGTTTGGGTAAGAATATTATAGGCTCGTGTGCATATTTCTACCTTGCGGTCCTTGGTATCAGCTTGGCCGTCTTCGTCAAATGCCATCACAATTACCGCCGCACCATAGCGCAGCACCAATTTGGCCTGTTCAATAAATTTCTGCTCGCCTTCTTTCAAGGAGATCGAGTTCACAATGCCTTTTCCCTGAATGCATTTAAGACCCGCTTCGATCACCTCCCATTTGGATGAATCGAGCATGATGGGCACACGGGAAATATCGGGTTCTGACATCAGCAAATTAAGGTAGGTAACCATGACCGCTTCAGCGTCGATCAAACCTTCATCCATATTGATATCGATGATCTGCGCGCCATTCTCTACCTGTTGCCGGGCGACCTCAAGTGCCGCCTCGTAGTCCTCTTCCTTGATTAGCTTTTTGAATCTGGCAGAGCCAGTTACATTGGTTCGCTCGCCTACATTAACGAACAAGCTGTCTTCACCAATATTAAACGGTTCAAGGCCCGACAATCTCATTTGCGTAGATTTAGTCATTAAGCCGCCTCCTGCGTGTCTTCCTTAAGATAGACTCTAGGTATTTTATTGGCCACTGCTTTGGCAATCGCTTCAATATGTGCTGGCGATGAACCACAGCATCCACCCACAATATTAAGTAGCCCACTGCTGGCCCACTCTTCAATAAAATCTGCCATCTCTTCTGGAGTAAGATCGTACTCACCTAGCTCATTAGGTAAACCTGCATTGGGATGCGCGGATACACCCACATCACTGACACGCGACATTTCCTGAACGTATTGCCGCAAATCTTCCGGACCTAAGGCACAGTTCAAGCCCATAGTCAGCGGCTTAGCATGTGACAAGCTATTGTAGAACGCTTCGGTAACCTGGCCAGTTAAGGTTCGACCAGATTGATCGGTAATGGTGCCAGAGATCATAATTGGTAACTCGGTATCCATTGCTTCAAAAACAGTCTTTACCGCAAAAACGGCGGCTTTTGCATTTAGCGTATCGAACACGGTTTCAATCAGGATGATATCAACCCCGCCCTCAATCAAGGCTCTGGTAGCCAAGCTATAGTCTGCAACTAATTCATCAAAGGTAATCGCTCGTGCGCCGGGGTCATTCACATCAACCGATACCGATGCGGTTTTTTGATTTGGGCCCAACACGCCGGCGACAAACCTTGGTTTGTCGTCTGTGCTGAATTTATCTGCGGCCTTACGCGCCAATTTAGCCGCTTCAAGGTTTAATTCTTGCGCATAGTCCTGCAAGTTGTAACGCACTAAGTCGCTAGGAGTTGCATTAAAATTATTGGTCTCAATAATATCGGCACCAGCCTCTAAGTACGCCGCATGAATTTCTTCAATCAGTTTTGGTTGACTGAGAACCAATAAATCATTCATACCTTTTAAGGGTGATTCCCAGTCTACAAATCGGCTGCCTCGGTAGTCTTCTTCTTCAAGTTTGTGACGCTGAATCATGGTGCCCATAGCACCATCGAGAATCAGTATTCGTTTCGCCATTAATTCGAGTAGCTGTTTACTACGATTCATTGTGTTACTCCCGCAATCTGATCAAACTCAAAACCGATTCGTTGGCAAATCTCCTTAACTGGGTTAACCCGATTGAGCGAATAGAAATGCAAGCCCTCAACTCCGTTATCCAAAAGATCTAAGCAAAGATGACTAACTACATCCAAACCGAACGCGGTAAGCGATGCTTGATCATCTTGATACTGCTCTAGTCGAGCACGAATCCAGCGCGGCAGCTCGGCGCCACAAGCATCTGAAAAACGAACCAGAGTAGCATAATTGCTAATTGGCATAATCCCTGGCGTAATAGGAATATCAATACCCATTCTGCTAATTTCATCAAGGTAAGCAAAATAACTATCCGCATTAAAGAAGTATTGCGTAATAGCCGAGTTAGCTCCCGCATCCACTTTTTGCTTAAAGTGCTCTAACTCCTGGGCGGGGCTTTTTGATTCTGGGTGAAAATCAGGATATGCCGCAACGTCTAAGTGCAGTTGATCACCAAAATTTTCACGAATGAAGCGAATAAGATCGACCGCGTGTTTGAAGTATCCACGCTCCACCATGCCGCCAGGCAAATCACCGCGAAGAACCACGAAACGATTTACACCAATATCTAAGTACGATTGAACTACCGTTTTGATGTACTCACGCGAGCAACCTACGCAGGTTATATGTGCTCCCGCTGTAGAGCCGGCATCAAGCATCGTCTTTACTGCATTAAAGCTACCGTCGTGCGTACTACCACCAGCGCCAAAGGTTACCGAAAAAAATGCCGGATCAAATTTTGCCAATTCAGCATGAACATTGGCAAGACTCTCTACCCCTTTTGGGGTACGAGCTGGAAAGAACTCAAAACTAAGCTCAGGACTATTATTTTTCATATTTCGTTACCAAATTTCAGTTTCTTGAATCTGTCTAAAATAGCAGAAAACCGTCGCTATTAGAGCAATATGGACAATCGTCAAATAAATGGCTCGAGACGAATACAGCCTAATCAGCTGTTCAAAAAACGATAGGAGTTATAGGTGCACATACCTCGAGGCTGTTGTCTCGAACTAAGCGCCAAACCAGATCAGCTAGATTTGCTACTAAGGACTAATGACCTAGGGCAAACCCAAAACCAGCGGCACGGGAATCTATTTTTCTTCTAGGTGAGGCAGCGTTACGCAGGGCTGAGGAACGTACACTAAGTACGTGACGAAGCGAGCATATTTCTAACAAAATCAAGAAGGAAAAGAGATCACGTGCTGCGATTTCAATATCAAAAGTGGAGTGGGTATTTATTCGCTAATCTAGGCGTATTTGCGCACAGGAGTGGAGCGTACATTAAGTACGTGACGCGATGAGCACAAATACAACAACGAGTAGCGGATCAATACCCTCTCCAAATTGATTTTTAGTAGCGGTAGTGGTCTTGTTTATACGGCCCATCCACCGGCACATTAATATAGTCGGCTTGCTCTTGAGTCAAAGTGGTCAAGCGCACACCGATTTTCTCAAGGTGCAGACGAGCTACTTTTTCATCTAAGTGCTTTGGCAATATGTAGACATCATTTTTGTATTCATCGCCCTTGGTCCAAAGCTCAATTTGCGCAAGCGTTTGGTTGGTGAATGAATTAGACATAACGAAGCTTGGGTGGCCGGTGCCGCAGCCAAGGTTTACTAATCGGCCTTGAGCCAACAAAATAATACGCTTGCCATCTGGGAATATCACATGATCTACCTGATCTTTGATATTGTCCCATTCACAATCAGCTAAACCAGCCACATCAATTTCGTTATCAAAGTGACCAATATTACAAACAATGGCTTGGTCCTTCATTTGATCCATGTGTTCGCGACGAATTATGTTGTAGTTGCCAGTAGTAGTAACGAAGATATCGGCATCGGCAACCGCGTCTTCTAAGGTCTCGACCTGATAGCCTTCCATTGCGGCTTGTAGCGCACAAATTGGGTCGATCTCGGTTACTTTTACAATTGCACCAAGTGCCCGTAATGAAGCAGCTGAACCTTTGCCAACATCGCCATAACCACAAACTACCGCTGTTTTTCCAGCAATCATGACGTCAGTGGCGCGTTTGATTGAATCCACTAAAGATTCGCGGCAACCGTACAGATTATCAAACTTAGACTTGGTTACTGAGTCGTTTACGTTAATCGCAGGGAAGGGTAATTCACCCTTTTCAACCATTTGATACAACCGTGCAACACCGGTTGTGGTTTCTTCGGTCACACCTTGTACACCAGCTAAACGACGCGAGTACCATGTACCGTCAGTCGCTAATTTGGCCTTAATAGCTGCGAACAAGCACTCTTCTTCTTCACTGCCAGGGTTGTCCAATAAAGAAATATCAGATTCGGCCTTAGCACCAAGAATAAGCAACATAGTAGCATCGCCACCATCGTCCAAAATCATGTTTGGACCTTTGTCGCCCGGCCAATCCATAACGCGATGGGTGTAATCCCAGTACTCGGTTAAGGTTTCGCCTTTGAACGCAAATACGGGAATATTCTGCGCAGCAATCGCAGCAGCCGCATGATCCTGCGTAGAAAAAATATTACACGATGCCCAGCGAACTTCAGCACCTAAAGCCACCAATGTCTCAATCAGCACTGCGGTTTGAATAGTCATATGCAAAGAGCCGGTAATTTGCGCACCTTTTAATGGTTGCTCAGCACGGAACTCCTCGCGAATTGAAACCAAACCTGGCATTTCAGTTTCGGCAATGGCAATTTCCTTACGACCGAAGTCAGCAAGGTTAATATCAGCGACGTGATAGTCGGTAAAAGCGGGATTTGATGGGTTAGTACTCATCTTTCATCTCCTGTTTAAGGTTAAAGAAAAATGAGCGTCGTTGCTAATAGTTACTGGCTCCGTTCAATGAACTGCCAGATCTAACTAAAAGATCACTTGAGCCTGATAGATGAGAACCACCCATTGCAACGCTCCTCAAGTGCTTAGGTGGCGGATTATAGACAGGCTTTTTTATTATTTCCAGCCAAAACAATCTATTTTTTAAACGCAATTGATTTTTAACAACGGCTGAGTGCTGGTATATTTACCAAACCAATTTGTGGTTTCTTTGCAATTGATTGCCAGCAACTCGTAAAAAGGAGAGATTGTGTTTTCTAGAACCTTGGTCAGAATTACCGCAAGCATCACGCTCTGTATTGCTTTCAGCCAACATAGCATGGCACAAATTTATCGCACCAGCGCAGTTTCCAAAGTCGAGGCTTGGCAAGGTGGGCCGAGTAATGATCTTATATTTCAAAACAACACCTCTACTGCTTTGGTCGTTACTGCAATAGATGGCATATTTGGAATACACCAACCTAACATGGAGTCAGAAAAGCTATCCCTGCTTTCTGAAATACCACGCCCTGAAGCTCTTAACTGTGGTTTCTTCCCACAAACTTAGTTTCACAAAATCGGCAATGCAACCTATCTGGATGTTGTTGGTAAGCTATATGTAACCAACGGTACATCTGGTGGTACCAAGTATCTTGGTGACTTTGGGCAGGATGTGTTGGGGTTGTTGGGGAGCGCCGGTTGCTCAAATATATCAAGAATTAAGGACTTCTACACTGTTCAGAGCCTTATGTATTTTAGAACCGCGCCACATGATTCGCCTTCCACGGAACATGAGCTGTGGACCAGTGATGGAACAGTTGCTGGCACGACTCTGATTCATCATTCAATTGGGATTGGCGGTGTGTTTGAGATAGTCGGAAAGACTTACTTTTTAAGTCATATCAATGAAAATGAAACCGCAATTATTCGAATAAGACATGACGCGGATTCTTTTCATCTCATTACCAAGAATATGTATTCATCGATTCCGATCGATAAAATCATAAGAACTAGCAAAGGTTTGTTTTTCTGCGGCGCTCTTGAAGAGCCTGTCAACCCGTATCAGAGCAACACCAGTCTACTCCGAATCGCAAATAATTTTGAACTTGAACCCATCGAGCAGAATTGTGACTTTGCTGGGGCTCTCTTTTCTAAAAATGACCTGATTTACTATGAGGGAGATTCTGCACTCTGGGTTAGTAGTGGCATTAGGGGTGATCAAAAACCCATCTTGGTGCTTGATGATAATAATTACTTTAATGATTTCTGTTTTAGTCAAAGCAATTTGTTTTTCTCAACAAGGGATAGCACCTCAAGAGGGCATATCAGATCGTATAAATATTCGAAAACCAAAGGATCAACGCCGCTCTTTACGCTGGGCACTAAAATTTTAGAGTGCGTTGGGAAGAACCTTTTCCTTGCTACAGTTGATATCGACGAAGATTACCATGCCACAGTTAGTGACAGCATCTATTCAATTGATAGCGGCAAAAAAATAAAGTTAACGAAAGAAGCCGATACTTTCTTGTTTAGTGCCCATGGTGATACTGTTCCGAATAACAATACGATCTTAGAATACGAAGATCGGTTTTTTGCATTACTTGGTCGAACAATTGAAGGTGCTTTCTTACCGAATGTTGACCTTGTAAAAATCTACAAGAGCGACCTAAGTCCCTTTCTCCCCTCGCTGAATCTATTGCTTGATAAAAAATAAAATACAATTCGTACTTTATTCCCCCCATACAGCAAACTCATTTCCGCTTGGCTCAGTGAAGTGAAAACGACGGCCACCGGGGAAGGAGAAAATGGGTTTGATTATGACCCCACCAGCAGCCTTGACTTTGTCTAAGGTTTTCTCCAGCGCATCACTATAGAGGACGGTTAATGCGGCGCCCTGCTCGGACTTGCTCGACAAATCGGCTCGATAGAATCCACCATCGGTGCCTTGATTACTAAAGGCTGTGTACTCCGGGCCGTAGTCGACAAATTCCCAAGCAAAGGCCTTGCTAAAAAAGGCTTTTGTGGCCTCTATATCTTTAGCTGGATATTCTAGATAATTGATCTTTTCATGCGCTGGTTTTGCAGGCATAGCTGCCTCCGAATTCTTTGGTTGATCAGTCATTTTAAGCTGCAATGTTTTGGCCTTCGCGACTCCCTGAATAATATCTACCACGAATAGCGTGTCGTACTGACTCTCATTTAGGTCTTGATATTTTTGCTGTCTTATTAAGCCATTTGTGAATGCGGGTGTTGTGTTGCTATGCCCGACCACCACCACGGTCTTGCCTTGATTATCATGCAGAAATTTATGGTAATCCATGTCTCGCGGCGAATATAGAGTGACCTCAACATTTTGACTATTGGCAACTGGCGCTGCGGTGTCGCGGGTTCTAATGGTGTCTGTGCTATAGACCGCATCGACTTTTTCATTGCTCAAAAACTCAGCAAAGTTCTGCGCCCGTGCTCTGCCTTTTGCTGTTAGTTGCGGGTCCTTAGACTCGCCCTTTTCTTTTTCGGCATGCCGCACCAAATAGATGGTTGTGTAATGAGTAACACTCTGTGACACACTATCTTCAGCACTTGTAGTCGCGGTACAAGCGATTATAACCAGCAGTAGGCCTATGGAAAGATATCTCATCAGATTATTACCTCTTGGGATTGCTTCAAGTCTTTGATGCCTGCTTTGATAAGCTTGGCGACTACCGACATGTTTATGTCTTTCAAATACTTAAGATATAGACATGATTTGCCTAACTTATGCGGACCAATTTTTTCTAGTAAGGATGCGTAGTTCTTGTATCCCGGCATTATGTAGAGCACCGGGCCGCTCTTTCTTATTGAAAAACCAGAAGCGCACATTACCCCCACATCACCGTTTGCCCTATAGTATGTGTATTGCCCATATCCTACGATACTGCTGCCCCACATTTTTGGTTTTGCGCCCGTAGTCTCTTTAAAGAGTTCTGCCAGCAGCTTTGCGTCTTTGCGTGCGCTAGCAGGCTCAATAGCATTCAAATAGGCGCTTACGCTGTTTGAACTCTTAGTGGTTTTTATGTTTACTTCTTTGACCATAGATTCATTCTAGCATTCGGCCCTTTAGATGCAACTCACTAGGTGCTAGCAGCTAAACAATGGTTTAAGATAAGACATCAATGAAAGACTTATACATGAAAACACTTATCCTGCTCTTAATATCTTGCTCGCTTGTCTATATGTTCAGTGCGCAGGCTAAGCAAGTCGAAGAACACAAGCTGTCAAACTTTTGTTACTTACCCACGCAGAGCAATGTCAGCTACGCTGCGGTATTGGAGCTGGAAAAATCCCAAGCCACTCACCTGATACAATATGGGCTAAACCCGCTTCAGTACGGGGAACTTTGGCTACCAGATAGTAAAGACGCCAACTATAAACACCCCTTAGTCATATTTGTTCACGGCGGTTGTTGGCTAAATGAATTTGATATTTCGCACACACATGCTTTTAGCACGGCTTTAGCAAATAACGGCTATGCGGTTTGGTCGATTGAATATAGACGAACCGGTGATCAAGGCGGCGGTTGGCCAGGCAGCTACCAAGATATAGAAAAGGCTATCGACTTCGTACCAAATTTACGGGATTACCCGATAGATCTAAGAAAGATTGCTCTGCTTGGTCACTCTGCCGGCGGTCACTTAGCATTACTTGCCGGTTCTGAGCGAAGAGCCAGTCTATCAGCGGTTATAGGGCTGGCTGCGATCTATGATATTGAGCAATATTCAAAGGGTAACAACAGCTGCCAAACAGCTGCTTCTAAGTTTATGGGCGGCGATGCAAATGCCGTACCAGAGCAATACCGAGCGGCAAACCCGAGCAAACAAGCCTTGCATCCAAATACTATTTTGATGCACGGTAGTCAGGATACTATTGTGCCTATCCAACAAACTGAGAGTACTAAGCACAGGGTGGTTGAGATTGAAGATGCTGGGCATTTCGATATGATTTATCCGGGAACACAAACCTTTCAAGTATTACTCAAGAAACTAGCAAGTATTTTCAAATGATTGTTCCCGAGTATGTACAGGCACTGGATGCTTGCGACCCACTAGCATCTAAACGCTTTGAATTTTCTATCCCCAATGGAACCATCTATATGGACGGCAACTCATTGGGCCCGTTAACTGCGGCCAGCCGCGTTGCGGTAAACAACTTGCTTGAGAACCAATGGGGCAGCGATTTAATTCAAGGCTGGAACAAACACCAATGGATAGATATGCCATCCACCGTTGGCGAGAAGATCGCACCATTGGTCGGCTCCGCTGCTGGCCAGATTATTTGCTGCGACTCGATCTCAGTTAATCTATTCAAGTTGCTGGCCTGCGCGCTCAAGCTTAATCCCAACCGCAGTGTTGTAGTCTCACAAGACGATAACTTCCCCACCGATTTGTACATAGCACAAGGATTGAGCGATTTACTAGGAGCACATCGTTGCCAGCTCAAGCTTGCCAAGGCTGAGAACCTATTTGATTACATTGATGAGTCTGTTGCTGTGTTAATGCTTACCCATGTCAATTTTCGATCTGGGGATATGCACGACATGGCCGAACTTACACGTATGGCGCACGCTAAAGGCGTATTGGTGATCTGGGATTTGGCACATAGCGCAGGCGCTGTACCGTTGGCGCTGGATAATTGCGAGGTGGATTTTGCAGTAGGCTGTGGATACAAATTTTTAAATGGGGGCCCTGGTGCCCCAGCATTTGTTTACATAGCACAGCGCCATCATGAAACAGCCTTGCAACCGCTAAACGGGTGGATGGGGCATGCATCGCCATTCAAGTTTAGCCCGCACTACCAAGCCGCAACGGGGCCAAGACACTTTTTATCCGGCACTCCTAGCATTATTGCAATGGCCGCACTGGATGCCGCTCTGGAAGTGTTTAGCGGTGTCGATATTGATTCTCTGTATGCGAAGTCTATCGCTCTAGCAGAGTTCTTTCTCCAGGAAATTAAAAAACATGCCGAACTACAAAAGCTTGAGCTAATTTCTTCTCCCCACGCCAAACGACGGGGCAGCCAGCTAGCATTCACTCACCCCGAGGCCTACGCCATTAGCCAAGCGCTAATTGCACGAGGCGTGATTGTTGACTATCGCGAGCCGAATATTGTGCGCTTTGGCATTACACCCTTGTACCAAAGCTTTGAGGATTTGTGGCGTGCCAGCCAAGTCTTAAACAATGTGGTTGCTTCCAAGGAGTACCAATCTCCCAAGTTCCAACAGAGGAATACCGTTACTTAAGGAGGCTCTGATTAAGCATAAACGGCCTCTGCAAGGCTTTAAGCGTTTAGCTACTAGGCGCTGTTTGAAGTTAATGGCCACTTCGTGGTGACCATAGTCCTTAACGAAAACAGCAACAACGTAGATGAGCGCTTAAAGCCTTGCCCTACGGGGCTTTCAAGCTGACTCACACTCTTTGTTATGGTTTTTTGGCGTGACCAGCCATGCCTGCGAAACCATGCCT
>Ga0316189_10003182_pt1 | contig 15961 bp, 14 predicted proteins | sample LowCovwburrow_MG_FD_204930 | JGI IMG/M metagenome (GOLD analysis project Ga0316189, IMG submission 204930) | Coastal sediment microbial communities from Maine, United States - Lowes Cove worm burrow | ecosystem: Environmental > Aquatic > Marine > Coastal > Sediment | place: USA: Maine... | reverse complement strand
TATGACAAGGCCGGTACAGTGGAGCGCGCCCCCGACGGTGCCAAACCAGCCGAGTCATTGGAACAGGTAGCGCAAGTGGCTGAAACCATCTTCCTCTCTTTACCCGATGGGCCGGTTTCGTTGGCTGCGGCGCGTGAGATCGCAGAACTGTCAGATATTGCGACCCGCCTGGTCGTTGACCTCTCCACCATCGGCCCGGATGCAGCGCGTGAAGCGAACTCCATATTGAAAGCTGCCGGGGTAGGCTACGCTGATGCGCCGGTCAGTGGTGGCGCAGCGGGGGCCAGGGCCGCCTCAATTACTATTATGTGGTCCGGGTCAGGTAAGGAGTTAGAGCGTCACAAAGATGTCCTGAATTCGTTCTCAAAGAACCAGTTCCATGTTGGCGATCTGCCGGGGCAGGGGCAGGCCCTCAAAATTCTCAACAATTTCCTGTCAGCTACGGCAATGGCGGCGACCTCGGAAGCCGTTCTTTATGGATTGTCGGAGGGCCTCGAGATGGGGACGTTGCTGGAAGTGGTCAATGCCTCAACAGGTATGAATACAGCAACCCGTGACAAGTTTCCTGATCGGGTTGAAACCGGAACCTTTGATGCCGGTTTCAAGACGGCCCTGCTGGCGAAAGATGTTCGGTTATATCTGGAAAATACGAGGAAATCCGGAACGGCAGATAAGCTGGGGAATCTGGTCTCTGAAATCTGGAATGACTGTGATGAAGCCTTGCCAGGAGCTGACTTCACCCGGATTTATCAATTTGTCCGAGATAATAAGTGATAGTACAAGACAGCACGAACCAATTGATTTGATATTAGCGTAAACATCGGTGAGGAGCTAAAGATGTCAATCTATACACCAAATAAGACGAGCGCCAAACTCTTGGTCGATTATGCAACGGAAAATTGGGGAGAAAATGCAGCGGATGTCAGTCCAGATTTCAGGATGCGCTATGTCATCTTCTCTGACAAATCTTTCTAAAATATCAAAGATTATTTACTAAAGGAATTGGGTTTCGTTGATGCAGGGTTTGAGTTCTCAGAATCAATTAGCAAGAAACCTGCCCCCAATAATGATGAGGGCTAATTGTTCTCCTAATTTTTTGTCTTACAAAACTCATATATAAAAGGGGCGCGAACCCAACGATCCGCGCCCTGATTTATTCTCAACAATTGGAAGTTTTGATTAAGATTCGCTCTCTGTCTTGGCCGGGCCAAAGACACTGTCGGCTGTTGGCTCATCCGGTGCTGGCTCCGGAACTTCTACCGGAGCTTCACCAAAGGCGGTGACCGCGTCAACCGGAGCAAGATTATCCGCCGAATCCTGACCATAGGTGGAAAATTCACCATCCGGTACGATGGCTTCTTTGGGGTGAACCCCGTCTGGTGCGGTTGCAACACCGGGAACGTGTACCGTTCCAGCTTTGGCGCGGGCAATAGCCACGGCCTTCTCAAGTTCATTGCCACTGCAGAGACCCAGACCAACCGGGTTCATCGGCTTGATATTGGTGCTGTTCCAGTGTGAACGGTCGCGAATTGAGTTAATCGTCGGTTTGGTTGTGCCGATAATTTTACAAATTTGCGGATCGCTTAGCTCCGGGTAATTCTTGACCAGCCAGGCTATCGCGTTGGGGCGGTCCTGACGTTTGGAAACCGGAGTATAGCGGGCTCCCTTTTGTCGGGCGGTGGGCTGGGGAATGGTAGACACACTGAGCTTAATTTCAGCCGATGGGTCTGCTTCACAACGGGCAATTTCTTCCCGTGTTAGCTCACCGCCGATAATCGGGTCGAGACCCTGCATACCGGAAGCGACTTCTCCGTCGGCAATGGCCTGAACTTCAAGTGGGTGAAGACCACAAAAATCAGAAACCTGATCAAATGTCAGTGTCGTATTATCGACGAGCCAAACAGCCGTCGCCTTTGGCATCAGAGGATGCGCCATAATCTTTGATCCTATATCCAGAAATGACCAGCAGGTTATTGAGATGAACTCAATAACGAAATTAGTTCCCCCTTATAACGTCGGGAGAACCCATCGGTCAAACACGTTTCAATTAATATTACAGGGTAAGCATAATCTTGCCAATATGGCTGTTCGTTTCCATCAAGGTATGGGCCTCGGCCGCCTGGTCCAGGGCAAAGGTTGAGTGAATGACCGGTTTGATCTTGCCGGCGTCAATCAATGGCCATACATTTTGCAGCAGAGACACGGCGATTTTCCCTTTTCTTTCAACAGACTGGGAGCGCAATGTCGAACCTGTCAGGGTCAGCCGTTTGAGCATAACCGGCATGAAATTGATCTCTGTTTTGGGACCGCGCAAGAAGGCAATGCTGACCAAACGGCCATCCGGGGCGAGGGATTTGATATTTCGGGGAATATAATCACCGCCAACCATGTCCAGAATCACATTAACCCCACGGCCACCGCCAAATTCTCTGGCAATTTCAACGAAGTCTTCGTCGTGGTAATTGACGGCTCGCTCTGCCCCCAGATCAACACAGGCCTGACATTTCTCAGCACTTCCCGCTGTCACAATAACCCGTGCGCCCATTTGGCTGGCCATCTGGATTGCCGTGGTGCCAATACCGCTTGAACCGCCATGGATCATCAGGGTTTCGCCAGCTTGTAGGGCAGCGCGATCAAATACATTGGTCCAGACCGTGAAAAAGGTTTCCGGAAGGGCTGCGGCTTCAATCATGCTCAAACCGGCAGGAACCGGGAGGCACTGTTCGACAGGGGCAGATACATACTGGGCATATCCACCACCGGCGACCAAGGCGCAGACACGGTCTCCGACTTTCCAGTTTGTCACGCCTGAGCCCATGGCAACGATCTCGCCTGAGACTTCCAAGCCCGGAATATCCGTTGCCCCGGAAGGGGGGGCATAATTGCCTTCCCGCTGAAGACAATCCGGGCGATTAACACCCGCAACCGCTACCTTGATCAGGACTTCACCATCGCCAGCCACCGGGCAGGAGCGGGTCGTTGTCTTCAAAACATCAGGTTGACCCGGTTGTGTAATTTCAATGCAGGTCATCAGGTTTGTATCTGTCATGGATATCTCACGTATAAAAGTCTAGCTGAAAGTTCATGGCTGGTACTAATATGTTGAACCGTGAGAGACAAGACAAAGCATTGGAAAGGGGCGGACGGAATGGACACAGATGACTTGGAACCTATCAAGAGAACAATACCGGTTCGTGATTTAACGCCGCTGTCGATTGATGCGTTGGGGGAATACATCGCTGAAATGGAAGCGGAAATTGAACGAGTCAAACTGATGATCGAGGATAAAAGGTCTGCCAGAGAGGGTGCAGAAAGCTTTTTTAAGTCATAATTTGTAAATTTTTTACGGATGATGCTAAAAAATGTACGTTTTTTTCAAAATAACAGATTCAAACTGTTGACCGTCAAATGGACTCTGGTTAAAGTCCTCCAACTGATAAAAATCAGGCGAGTTTTGCAGGGTGAAATTAAAAAGGGGGCTACCGGCAACGGTGGCCCCCAATAATTTTCAGGTCTCGAATCAGCCTGGATATCAGTCCAAGTATAAGCCCCAATCCAAGACCGGTTTTTGCCCTCTTTTAAAATTTTCGAAATCGTTAGGTGCTTTTCTGTGAGTTCAATTAGGCGAGCTGATTTCCCCCATATCATGCAGATACAAACCCGTTGGGGTGATAATGATATGCTGGGTCATTTAAATAATGTCTCGTATTATCGTTATATCGAAGCCGTCGTGGTTGATTTCATGATGAAAGAAGGTGAGCTTGATTGGTATCACGACCCAGTCGTTCCTTATGCCGCCGAATCAAGCTGTAAGTTTATCAAGGGATTAGCATTCCCCGAGAACATTACGGGGGGTCTTAAAGTTGCCAAGATCGGGACGACCAGTGTGATCTATGAGATTGCTCTGTTTGGCACATCCAAAGATTCACCGGCAGCTACCGGGCGCTTTGTTCATGTGTTCGTTGATCGTGAAACCGAAAAGCCAACCTCGATACCGGATCATCTGCGGGCGCTGTTTGTTAAATACCTGGTCGAGGCTGAATAAGCCCTTGCCCTGAACCGCGCAGGGGGAGCGGTAGTCCAGGGCAAGGTTCATGCTGCATGGGAGGGGATTATGCAGCTTTCTTATTGGCAATGGCTTTCGTGCCAATGCTGACTTTTCGTGGTTTCTTTTCTTCAGGTATTTCGCGGACCAGATCAATTTTCAACAGGCCATTGATCAGGCTTCCGCCATCAACCCTGATGTGGTCGGCAAGCTGGAAGCGGCGCTCAAAAGCGCGTCCGGCGATACCCCGGTGCAGGTAAGTCACATCATCAGTATCTTCGTGAAGGGTGCCTTTGACGACCAACGTATTTTCTTCAACGCTGACATCAAGGTCGCTTTCGCTAAAACCAGCCAGAGCCATGGTGATCTGGTAACTGTCCTCATTGACCTGCTCAATGTTATAGGGCGGGTATGAGTTGGTTGTGTCTTGCCTGGCAGCCGCGTCCAGCATGTGCTGCATGCGGTCGAAACCAACGGAATGACGGAATAAGGGAGTGAAATCAAAAGTACGCATAGGAATTCTCCTTAACTAAGCGAGATATGTAATCTGGGCCACCACAATGGTCGACCCGGTTTATGCACAACAGCTTCAAGCCCAGTAACAGGCACTCATTGCTGTTGCTATCGATATATGGAGGGATTTTTCAGGATGCAAGGGGCAATGTCAGATCAGATCGAGTCTTCTACAACTAAAAACTGTTTCCTCCGACAGGAAGGTCAAGATTGTATTGGTATATAATTAATCCAAAATCAATTTTTGATCATTGGCAGCCGTTGTGTTTTTTCCACATTTTTGCGTCATGCCCCTCAGGGATATTGGAGCAAGGGTCGGAGTTGGAATACCCTCTCATCGCGTTGTACCTTTGGATTTGATCCTTCGACAGGATTTTAGGCGTTTTCAAATGAGTAACCAGATGCGTATACCTTAACTCCGTTCTTGTTTTTTCTATTTCGCTCAGGGACGAACGTAACGTATCTGGGTTGACAATTTTCGCTCGAAACATGTGCTCAAGCGCCTGTTCCTGAGAAATCAAACGTTCTCCCAACTCAATTGCCTGCGCCTTCATTTGATTGTAGGAGGTCTTGATAATGCCCACCTGTTCTTCGGTAAGCATAATCTTGTTTTTCATATCCAACAGGTGGGACGGTCCCGGGTATCCGTTTAGTTCAGCGGCTTTGGCGAACCCCCATCCGCCACCCCTGCGCAATTCCCTTATGTCGTCGGAAGAGAGGCTTTTAATAGAACGTTTTTCCTGCCCAGCGTAGTTTGACACATCTGCGTGTTTGGCTTCATTGGCGTAAGAAGGAACTGTGAACATTAATAAGAGAAATAAATATGTCGAAAAATTCATCATGAATTCCTTATTGGCCTGATTGAGTAATAGGAAGTTGCCACATCACCCCAGATTGGAACATGATAACGATCATGTTTAATGAATTTATTGGAAAACTCGTTGCTGACACCGGAAAACCACGGCTGGTTAATCAAGGAACGCACCTGTTTCCTCAAGACGACCCGGTAAAAAAATGTTAATTATATTTTTCTTATAACGGGCAACCTCATAGGATTATGCGCTCCATGTGAAGTGGTGAAGAGCTAATGTTATAGAGAATATTTATAACTAATTAAGGATAACGTATGGCTGGTGGATATGTCCGCACAGAGTTACTGTCTCCACACGACTTCATACAGGATGGGGTCATCCTCGAAGCCCTTCATGGCATAGCCACCGCGGTTGACAAATTCATAGGACTTGCCCGCACAAATCCCTTTTACCACCTCAGAAATAAAGATTTCATCGGCCTGGGCTTTATCAACAATCCGGGCTGACATCTGAACGGTTGACCCAAACAGATCATTGTCTTCCATGATCGGCTCGCCGGCGTTGATGCCAATCTTCAGATGAAGTGGCAAAGCCGGAAACTGTTCGTTGTGTTTCATGGTTTCGCGCTGCATATAAATCGCCGCATCGACACTGTCGGTGGTCTTGGCGAACGAGGCCATGATCCCGTCACCGGTATGCTTGATTTCTTTGCCATTGCTCATTGTCAGGGCTTCGCGCACAACCCGGTTGTGAGCCCGAACGACCTCCTGAGCTCCCGCGTCACCCAGTGACTGGGTCATTGCTGTTGATCCGGCGATATCGGTAAACAGGACACTGATCGGGCCGGATTGCTCTTCTTTTTGCTTCGGCTTGTTCCATTCTGCCAAGGCCATGTCCAATTGTTTTGGCGCGGTGGATTTATCAGTGAGGTAGGTATTTAGGGCATTCCGACCAGCTTGAAACATCTGCATATAACGCGGATCGGCCATCAGGTATTCTTCATATTTTTCTGAAAATGCTTTGGCATGGGACTTCTTGAAGCCCATCACTTTTACGCTTTCAGCAAGAACCCGTTCTCTTGACCCCACGTCAAGGTTCCGTTTATCGCATAAAGTCTCACAGGAACCGGCCAGGAACAGGTTGACTCCGAATTTGTTGAAGTTATCCATGTTCTTCTGATCTTTGTTCGACCCTGTAATTGCCTCATTGAGGAAGGCCATCATGTATTCTTTTTGCTCATTGGCTTCTTTGCTGAGGACTGGCGTTCCATCTGCAGCGGCAGGGGGGGATTCGGGTTCTTCCGGAGCGGGCTGAGGCTCGTGCTCTACTGGCTCAGAATCTGGCTCTGCCTCAGTTTTGAAATCCCCAATACCTTTCATTGACTCATCAAGTTCCTGACGGTGCAGTTCTTCCTCTTGCTTAGCGTTCTCGGCCTTTTCCTTTTTTCTTTTTTCCGTTTCTCTGGCTCTTTTTTCACTGGAAACCTTTTTTTGTTTTGCCTTAGAAGGTTTGGGGCGAGGTCTGGGACGAGGCTTTCTTGGGCCGCTGCTAATTTCATGGGTACGCATTAGGCTGTTGGCCATAAACGCAGCCGTTATCAGGAATGTACCTACAAAAATAATAAACAGCAGGTTGGATTCTGTATGCCCGACGATCCTGTGCCCAAACAGGGTTGTACCGCTCAGCATTGATGATGTCAGAACACTGAAAAATGCTGCAGCACAGACGCTGAATAAGATAATCAGCAGTAATTTAATGACAATCACACTAAGGGTGGTTTTTTTCTTGTTAACGGGACCACGCTGTGGTTTGGCGCGAGGGGCATTCAAATCACCGAACGCATTCTCTTCCTCTTCGAAATATACTTCATCATCATCATCATCACTGGAGTGGCGGGAAGCCTGTTGTGGGGCAGTAGATTTTGGCCTTCCTTTTGACGTTTCCGATTTGGCTCCAATCGTTCGGTAAATGACAAAATCCATGTTAGAGCCATCGACGGTGTCAAATATTTCCCTGATGACCTTTACTTCTGTGATCCCGGGGATAACTTCAAGGCTTTTGGCTTCTTCAATGGCTTCATCTTTTTCACCGGAATCAAAACGTGCATGAATGCTCCATCGACCCCCCTGATAGACGTGCACTTCGTAGTTAGTTTGCTTTGCCATTGATGCCTGTCTTTTCGGCTAAAGCCGGTCAATTATCAAGTTAGATTCAGTCACTTATAGTACTAATGTAACAAATTGTACACAATCTGGTCCTGTTTTTATCCCATCTTCAGCTATATGAATACATTTAATGGTATTCCATATATATATTATGAGACAAGTAATATAGAGTTAATCTAACTAAATCTAATTAACCAATCATTATCAAAGACATAACAAAAGAAAAATATAACCTCATAACCCAGAAACGGGTATGAGTGGGTAATTAGGCGAATCGAGAGTGAAATTTTTCCTTAACAGGCTGCAGGACAGTCACAGTCGTCGCTTCCAGCAGGCCTTGTTCAATCAGTCCATGAATGGCCTCCTGAACGACAGGAGGAGCCTCTTTTCTGGCGACGTCCCATTCCCAATGTTCATGGTTATAGACGAGTTGCCCTTTGCCTTCCCAATAATAATTCAATACCTTGAGTTCTGCATCGCTCATATCATCCATGTTCAAGCCATGGACAAGATGCTTGATTGAGATACCGGCTTTTGCAGATTCACGCAGCATACAGCTTGAGCCAGGGCTTTTGCCGTCCCACAGCAAAATTAGCCCGTCAGCATATTCGGCCATATCACGGTTTCTCAACTCTCCTGCCTCACGGCCATAAGCTGTCCAGTCAGCCATGAATTGCTTGACCGGGATATTTTGTTTCTCGGCCCATTGTTCACCCATTTCATCAACACCACGGCAATTCCCGGAAACCACTTCATTTATCTCCCAACCCGTGTTCTTGATCAGTTTTTCCAGTTCCTCGGAGTCTGAAATGTGTCTGGAACCAGCAATAATAACTTTCATCGATTCACCCTTTGGCTAAACAGGAATAATAATCAACCTAGACATTAACTTATGCCAGAATCTATAGCGGAAAACTCAGGGAGAAGAAACATCTGATCAGGATAAAACGGCAAGAAAATGATCATCTGAGTAGCCTGAATGACAGGAATAAATCTCTATTATCAATGTTCAAATCTGGTGTGTGTTTATGAATATGAAATTGATCAAAAATTATTTAAAAAATTTGGTTTCACGGCGAGTGAAGTGAGGATACTCTACGGTTAATGATGAATTCCCATTCTTGGATGCTTGAGAAAAATTTGCTAATGATGGCGCTAAATATGGCAATCCAGATTCGAAATGAGGCTCAGAATAAGTTGAAACAGTCATGACAACCTTGAATACCGAACTGTGCTTTAAATCTGTTGCACAGTTGAACGAGCTTTATGCTTCTGCTGAGGCTTCCCCTGTTGATGTTGTGCAGGCTTCGCTTGGCAAAATTGATCTAGATGATGGTGTTTATAATGCTATGTGCCTTGTCGATCATGAGGGAGCAATTGAAGCAGCAAAGCTATCAGAGAAACGCTGGCAAAAAGGAGAACCCCTTAGTCCGCTGGATGGTGTTCCGGCGACAATCAAGGATTTAATACTGACAAAAGGCTGGCCAACCTTGCGTGGCAGCCTGACGATTGATGCCGAGGCAGACGGCCCGTGGGATGAAGACGCCCCGGCTGTCGAAAAGTTACGCCGGGCAGGTGCTATTCTGATGGGCAAAACAACGACGCCAGAATTTGGTTCAAAAGGGGTTACCGATAGCCCTTTAACCGGCATCACCCGAAACGCCCACAATCCGGAAAGAACATCTGGTGGCAGTAGTGGCGGTGCTGCTGTGGCGGCGGCGCGTGGATACGCGGTACTGAACATAGGCACGGATGGGGCTGGTTCTGTGCGCATTCCCGCTTCCTTTAATGGAATTTATGGACTGAAGCCCACCTTTGGAAGGGTCCCGGCCTATCCGTTAAGCCCCCTAGGTACGGTCTCACATCAGGGGCCAATGACCCGCACAGTTGAAGACGCCGCCAGCCTGCTCAGCATCATTTCCCAACCGGATGACCGCGACTGGTATGCGCTGCCCTATGACGGGTGTCAGTATGAAGAGGGTCTGGAGAGTTCTCTTGAGGGCCTGAAAATCGCCTGGTCCAAAGATTTGGGATACGCCGATGTTTCAGACGAAGTTGCCAATACTTGCAAGCAGGCGGTAAGTCTGTTTGAACAGGCGGGAGCGATTGTTGAGGAAATTGAGGGGCCACTGGGCAGGGACCCGATCTGGATTACCGACCGGTTGTGGTTCTTCGGGTTTTTGAAAATTACCAGTTCAATGACCCCCGAAGACATCGCAAAAATGGATCCGATGCAAACCGAAATGTATGAGCGGGCTTGCAAGCTGACAGCGAGCGAAATCATCGAAGCCCAAGGGGCACGTGAAGAGGTGGCCCTGAAACTCTGTCACGTTCACCGGGAGTATGATTTGCTGGTGACCCCGACAATGCCCCAAACGGCCTTTACAGCCGGACAGTTTAATCCGTGGGGCAGCGATTTGTCTGATGACTGGATCCGCTGGTCTTCGTTCTCGTACCCCTTTAACCAATCCCAGCAACCGGCAGCAACCTGCCCCTGCGGATTTGATACGGATGGCATGCCGATTGGGTTGCAGATTGTTGGCCCGAAGTATGAAGATCAACTTGTCCTGAAAGCTTCAAGAGCGTTCGAAAAGCTTGCCAACGTTTCAACTCATACATAATGAGCAATCATAATGATATTACCCTGACCAATGGTGATGCACAGCTTGATCTGCGCCCTGCTTATGGGGGGCGGATAGGTAGGCTCGCCTTTGGCGATTGGGAGGTTTTTAGACCAATTCCTGAGGATCAAAACGACGTTTGGTCTGGATTTAGTGGTGGCAGTTTTACGTTGGTGCCATTCTCTAACCGGATTAAGGGTGCGTGTTTTTCATTTGACGGACAGAATATCCAGATTGCCCCCCATCCAACCGAGGCGGGCAACGCAATGCATGGTCACGGACTTATTTCTGAGTGGTCGGTAAATCAACAAAGTGTCAGTAGTGCCGAACTGGTATATCTTCACGCGGGTGGTCAGTTGGGATGGCCGTGGACTTACCGGGCTGTGCAGCGGTTTGATCTGAACCCTGATGAGTGCTGCATCACGCTCAGTGTGACGAACTTATCAGATACATCAATGCCCCTGGGCATGGGCTTTCATCCCTATTTTCCTTTTGAGGAAGATGTCGATTTACACTTTGTTGCAGAGAAAGAATGGGTTGGCTCGCCGGAAGAGTTTCCAACAGGACGAGGCCCTGTTGTTCATAACTTCAGCGACCCCAAGGGTGCTGCGTTATGGCGGAAAGGAAAAGCCGCATGTTATGACGGGTATAAAGGGGAAGTTGATATCCATTGGAAAAGTTCAGGACACCGACTACGCCTCGCGTCCAATGATCTGTTGAGCCATTTTATTATTCACGTCCCGGACACGGCAGATTTCTTCTGTTTGGAACCTGTCAGTCATCCTACCGATGGATTCAATTTGGCGGCTCAGAACATCGAAGATGTAGAAGTTCTGGTATTGCAGCCAAAAACAACAGTATCTTCCTCTATCTCTTTCATCCGGATTTCGTAAAAATCAATCAGATATCAAACAATCGTTCATCCCTTCTAAGACCGCTGTTTTTGCGTTGCAGAACCGTCTAACTCTCCTGTTTCTGTTACGATAACACCATAGTCATCTTTGGCTGCCCCTGCTGATACCATGCCGTTTTTAACGTCATCGGCGACAGCTTCAGCAGGGCGGGATTTGGGATCACCAAGTCCACCACCACCGGGCATATCCATCACCATAATTTCGCCCGCCGGGACCGTTTGCCGCCCCTTGTTGTTGAGGGAGGCTCCATCTTTCAGGGACAGCTTGCCAAGCGCACCGGACTGACCCTGATCACGGCCGCGGGCGGCAAAGTGGCAGCGATCAAACATCGCCGAGATGGCCCAGGGGGCTCCTTCGCGGTGACCAATCGACATGGTTTGACCGGCCCCACCGCGGAAATTACCCGCGCCGCCTGAGTCGGTTCGATACTCTTTTTCCCAGATGATGATCGGGGCTATGGTTTCGGTGATTTCGATGGGGGTATTTTTGACGCCGGACGGGAAGGCGGTGGCCGACAAGCCATCCTTGCCCGGACGGGCGCCGGTTCCCCCGGTATGGAAAACTCCAATGGTGAACGGGGTTGACGTATTGTTTTCTCCTTCTCCGGCCAAGCCATGCCCGCCGAGCAAAACCGGGTTCCATAAACTGGACGAGCCTTCCGCCGGGACCTTGTCCGGGACCGCCTGATGCAGGCATCCCAGCACCACATCCGGCAACATCTGACCGATCACATGGCGTGCAGATACAGCGCGCGGCGACAAGGCATTGAGGATACAATTTTCCGGTGCGGTGATGCGAACCGGAGCAAGTGAGCCAGAGTTATTCGGAATTTGCGAGCCCACCACACAACGGATGCCAAACGACGCATATGCCTGGGTATAGGTCAGCGGGACATTGATCCCCCGACCGGAAACTGGCGAAGTGCCGCTGAAATCAACATCAATCCCGCTCTTGGAAATGGTCAGTTTGGCAATCAGGTCAATCGGCTGGTCGTATCCATCAATGCGCATACTATGATCGAACGTACCTTGCGGCAGGGCCCGGATTTGTTCCAGCATGGTATCATGGGAGCGGGTAATGATGGCTTCGGCTACCTGATCGAGAGTTTTAATGCCGAACTCATTCATCGTCTCAAGCAAGCGACGGCTGCCCGTCTCATTACAGGCCGCCAGCGAGTATAGGTCTCCTTCAACCTGAACAGGCTCGCGCACATTAACCCGGATAATATCGATCAACGGTTGATTGATCACTCCGCCCTTCATCAGGGGCATGATCGGGATGTTGATTCCTTCTTCATAAACCTGCGTCCCGTCCGGGCCAAAACCCAGACCACCGACATCAACAACATGGCTTGTGGAGGCGAACAGGGCGACACAGTACCCATTCAGGAAAACCGGCGATACAACGGTGAAATCATGCAAATGACCGGTGCCGAGCCACGGGTCATTGGTGGTATAGGCGTCGCCCTCGCTCATGGAATGGGGAGGATATTTGTCGAGAAAGAAGGTGACAGATGCTGCCATGGCATTGACATGACCAGGGGTGCCTGTGACAGCCTGTGCCAGCATTCGGCCCTGCAAATCAAACACACCAGCGGACAGGTCTCCGGCTTCACGCACGGCCGTGCTAAAAGCTGTGCGAATCAGCGCCTGAGCTTGCTCCTCGACAATTGACAGCAACCGGTTCCACAGGATTTGCAGCTGGATTTCATCGAGCTTGAGGGGGGTGCTCATGATGTTTCTCCGTTCACACGTTGCAGGACAAGGTATGACAAACCGTTAACGGTTGCGTTGTAACCGGAGGGGACAATCGTCGTCGTTTGCCCCTCGACAATAATCGCGGGTCCACTAAGTTCAGCACCTTGTTCCAGCCCGTCCCGGTCATAAACATTGACCTCGCACCAGTCTTTGATCACAGGATCAAACAACTTTCGGCAACCCGACGGTGTTGGTGTGGATGTTGACCCCGGTGACGCTTCAGCTTCAGGGGCAGGAACTTCGGTGCCGATGGTCAGGGTCCAGCTGAGAATTTCAACGGCCAAGTCAGGGATTGTGCGCCCGTACAGGCGGATATAAGTCTCTGCGAACAAGCTTGCCAGCGTCTCACCATCACTGTCAGTTAGGTCTCTTACCGGCAGATCGACACTTATTTCGTGGCCCTGTCCCTTGTAGCGCATGAATGCAGATCGAGTCTCACTCAGGGCAACGCCCATCGCCGCCGGTTCGACGATCGATAAAGCTTCGAGGCGCATTTCCTCGATAATCGAATTGGCGGCAGCGGCGTTAAACGCATCCAGGGCATGAAAGCGGCTGCGGACCACGTCATAGGCAACAGGGGCGCGCAGGAACCCGATGGCCGAGCCAACCCCGGCTCCGGTTGGGATGACCACCGTATCGATCCCCAATTTTCGGGCCAGTTGACCGGCATGCAAGGGGGCTGCCCCGCCAAAGGCAATCATTGAGCGCCCACTAATATCCTTGCCCCACTCAGCGGAGTGGACTCGAGCCGCACTTGCCATGGTTTCTCCAACCATTTCTGCCACGGCGTAGGCTGCCATTGCCCGGTCCAGCTTTAAGGGGGAGGCAACGGCCTTGTCCATCGCCGTATCTGACGCCTGCAGGGAGAGTTTCATATGACCCGCAGCAAAGTTATCCGGGTCAATCCGCCCCATTAACACATCCGCATCGGTTACCGTGGCCTCAATACCGCCGTGCCCGTAACAGGCGGGGCCGGGGTCTGCCCCGGCGCTGTCCGGCCCAACGGTTATACGTCCCAGTTCATCAACCCGGGCAATTGAGCCGCCACCCGAGCCAATCTCAACCATTTCAATCACCGGGATCCGGATCGGCAACCCACTGCCTTTCATGAAGCGGTACACCCGGTCTACTTCAAAGGTGCGCGACGTCAGGGGCTTTGCCTCATCAATCAGGCACAATTTGGCGGTTGTTCCGCCCATATCAAACGACAACACCTGGTCGAGACGACACTCACTGGCGATCTGGCTGGCGAGAATAGCGCCGCCTGCCGGACCGGATTCAACCAACCGGATCGGAAATTTGATTGCCGTTTCTAGATCGGTCAGCCCACCGCCGGAGGTCATCAGGGTGAACGGGCAATCAAAGCCCAACTTGGAGAGTTCCGTTTCAAGCCGGCTCAGGTAGCGGGCCATCAAGGGCTGAACGTAGGCATTGGCGCAGGTTGTTGATTGGCGCTCATACTCGCGGATTTCCGGGCAGACTTCGCTGGACAGGGATATTTTCAGATCAGGTAGCGCGGCTTGCAGGATTTCACCAACCCGGATTTCATGGGCTGGATTGGCGTATCCATGGATCAGGCCGATGGCGACAGACTCGATATTGTGCTGCGCGATCAGGGGAATAAGTTCCCTAACGGATTGTTCATCAAGTGCCCTGATAACACAGCCATCAGGCCCCAGTCTTTCGTCGACCGGCCAGCGCAGGAAGCGCGGCACGAGTGGGGCAGGGCGATCGATGTTAATATCGTATTGGGCAAAGCGGTTTTCATAGGCCATTTCAACCGAGTCGCGATGGCCTTTTGTTGTGATTAACGCCGTCTTCGCCCCCTTGCGTTCAATCAGGGCATTGGTGGCAAGGGTAGTGCCGTGAATGATCAGTTTGATGCGGTTCGGCGCAATCCCGCTCTGCTCTATCACCTTATGAACACCGCTCAACACCCCTTCTTCCGGGGCAGATGGTGTTGTCGGTACTTTGCTGGTATAGAGTTTGTCTCCTGCCTCAAGGGCTATATCGGTAAAGGTACCGCCAATATCAACGGCAAGGCGGGCCACGTTTTCAGGCGATGTCATCCGGTGTCTTCCCAGCTGTAAGTGTGCTCAATCCGATTATGTGATGATTAGCAATAGAATTTCAAACCTATATGCGATAGTAATAAACCTACAGGATTTGTGATAAGCAATAAAGATTAAGCGACAAGTCCATAAAATCTATTTGTTACAAACATAATGTATCCACAGGGAGAATTCGTTATGGGAAAGATTACAAGGATCGCTCTCGCCGGGGCGGTGACGCTGGGACTCAGTCAGGCGGCTTTTGCAGCCACCTGGGAAATGCCAACCCCATACCCGGATGCTACATTCCACACGATCAATATCAAGCAATTCGCTGACGATGTGAAAGCGGCGACAAATGGTGGCATGACGATCAACGTTCATAGCGCCGGCTCGCTATTCAAGCACAAGGAAATCAAAAAAGCTGTACGTAGCGGACAAGTGCCAATTGGTGAAATCTACATGGGCCTGATGGCTAATGAGCATCCTGTATTTGCTATGGATACCCTCCCGTTCCTGTCAACTGACTATGCTTCCGCTGTCAAGCTGTGGAAAGTCACCAAGCCATCGATTGAGGAGCAGTTGAGCAAACAGGGCCTGATGGTTCTGTTCTCTGTGCCTTGGCCACCACAAGGCCTGTACGCCAAAAGCGAAATCAATAAGGCAAGCGACATGAAGGGCCAGAAGTTCCGTTCTACCAACTCTTCAACGTCGCGTCTGGCGGAACTTGCCGGTGCAGTTCCGACCCAGATTGAAGTCTCTGATCTGGCTCAGGCATTCGCCACAGGGCGTATTGACAGCATGATTACTTCTCCTTCAACAGGCGTTAGCAACAAAGCGTGGGACTTCCTGTCACACTTCCATCATACCCAGGCATGGATCCCGAAGAACCTGGTTATGGTCAACAAAAAATCCTTCTCCAGACTTGATGCAGACACTCAGAAGGCCGTTCTTGCGGCGGCTGCCAAGGCCGAAGCCCGGGGTTGGGATATGAGTAAAGCTGAGACCGACTCAAAAATTGCCATTCTCAAAGAGAACGGCATCAAGATTATAACCCCAAGTGCGGGTTTGATGAGTTCACTG